>Ga0209507_1000037_pt1 | contig 286157 bp, 207 predicted proteins | sample AD_UKC028_MetaG_FD_184414 | JGI IMG/M metagenome (GOLD analysis project Ga0209507, IMG submission 184414) | Active sludge microbial communities of municipal wastewater-treating anaerobic digesters from USA - AD_UKC028_MetaG (SPAdes) (version 2) | ecosystem: Engineered > Bioreactor > Anaerobic...
GTCGCCGACGGGCGCTGGCGGATCTACCTCGGGCGGCTCGAGCTCGGGACGCTGGACGAGGAGAAGCACGCGGTGCTGAAGAACAAGGGCATGCGTTACCGCCAGATCGACGAGGCGCAGGAATGACAACCTGTGGCCATGTATGGTCGCGCCGGCCCCCCCTCGGGGGGGCCGAACCAGGAAGACTCGGGTCTGCGGCCCGAGGGAGAGAATCAGGGCAGCGCGTCGCTGGCGCGACGCATGGGCAGGGGCTTTTCGAAGACCCCTAACGGAAGGCTTGCTTTGTAAGTCGAAGAAAGTGTCACCTATGTGCCCGGTTCGATCCGTCACCTATGTGCCCGGCCGGTCAGGTGTAGTCGCCGCTGAAGTAGTCGCCCACCATCCGGACCAGCAGCCTGCACTGCTTCCACAGCATCTTCGGCGCGAACCGGGCGTACCAGGGCGGGTCCTCCAGGAACCGCTCCGCCGCCGCAGCCTGCCCCAGCGTCCCAGCCTCGTCCTCGTTCTGCTTCGCCATGGTCTCCGACCTCCTTGTCGGGCTGCCTTCGTGGCGCCCTCGATTCCTGGACGCAGGAGCCAGACCGCTCCTGACATCTGGCTACTTGAAGCTCTTCCTCACCTGCACCGATAGGGCGACCATGGCGAGTGTGCTGGCGGCGCCGGTCCCGGCCGCGGTGCAGTCCGGGCAGAACTCCTCGTCCCAGGTCTCCCCGCCCTCGGCGAAGTCCTTGCACCCAGGCATCCGGCAGACCAGGATGCGCTCCCCGCACTCCGGGCAGCGGCACACGTCACGCCGCCAGGAGTTCTCCTCCACGATCTTGGCGTGGACCTTGTGGTGGCAGAACGGGCACTTTCCCATCGGCTTGCTCGACATGACAGCCTCCTCGGCCGGGGGTTCATCCGGCCTTCATGGACAGGGACGCGCGGGCGGTCCCCATCTGACAGCGCCTCTTCTCGGCCACGCGCGCCTCGAGCCGCGCATACCACTCCTGGCCCCGCTCGCCGCAGCGGTCCCGGATGGCCTCCTTGAGCTCGCGGGTGGTGCGGTTGAAGCGCGCCACCTCGGCCTCGAAGTGCTCCGCCTCGGCCCGCAGCTTGTCCCGATCCGCTCGGAGCTGGTCGATGAGGTCGGCCATCTGAGCCCGTTCGGCCTCGAGCTGGGCCCGCCGCTCCGGTCGGGGCAGGCCCCGGAGCGACTCCCCCCGGCGATCGTGCTCGGCCCAGGTGTGCTGCAGGATGCGCTCCACCGCCGTGATGCTCGTGCGGGCGTCGTGGAGCAAACCGTGGGCGGCGTCCGCCACCCGGAAGGAGGAGTGGTGCAGGTCCCGCAGGAAGTGGAACCTGTGCGAGCTCTCGGCCCGGGCGAGGTTCTCCTCCACGTTCTGGCGGTGCTCCTCCAGGCTCCGCTGGACCTCGCGGTGCTTCCGGTGCCAGCGCTTGCGGGCCTCCTGCTCCTCGCTCGAGACCCACCAGGCCGCGCCGCCGAACAGGGCCACCAGACCGACGGGGATGAGCCACAGCATGCGACACCTCCTACTGGCGGCCGCCGGGCAGCAGCCCCTTGGGCGACGCCACCGCGGGCAGGGCCGCGACCAGGGTGCGCAGCGACTCGTTGGCCTTGTCGCCGAACACCGTCACCTGACCGACCAACTCCGTGGCCATGAGCCTGAAGCAGGTCATCTCCTCGAGGCTACGGCCCTTCTCGAGCATGCAGTCCGAGGCGCGCTGGGCCATGGCCAGCACCGTCATCCGCTCGATGTGCATCTGCTCAAGTTGCTGCTGGACTGCGTCGAAGGTGCGTTCCAGGGCCAGCCGGCGCTGGGAGAGCTCCTCCATCTTGATGGTGTAGGTCTTGTCGATGGCAGAGTTCAGCATCCTCGCCTGCTCGCCGATACGCCGCTCCTCGGCCTCGAGCCTGCGGACCTCGAGCTTGTAGGAGAGTGTCCGGGCGTACACCTCGCCGATGAAGCCGAAGGGGTTGAAGGCCTTCAGCACCGAGGTCCAGCCGCTCTCTTCGGGGACGGGCAGGCTGGTGACGGGGTCGATGCGGGTGATGTCGGATGGGGCGCCCTGATCCGCTTCCTGGATTCGCCTGGTCTTGCTCATGGCTTCGTGACCTCCTGGTTCACCTTCCAGACGCCTGGCGGCGTTTGCGCCTGACAACATGGCTGGACAATGTCCGGGCCATGCGACTACGCTTGCACCGACCGCGGGAAGATCCCGGATCAGGAGGAGGGGAGCAGATGGTGACCCTGCGTGAACGGCTGATCGCCGAGGGCAAGTTGAAGCCACACCCCGAGATCGCGTCGCTGCTTGCCAAGCCAGGACCCGGTCCCGAGCAAAAGAAGAGGCAGGCCAAGGCAGTGGAGGTCCAGACCAAGCAGCCGAAGGCCCAGCCTGCCAAGGCCGTCGAGCGCTACTACCTCGACGAGAGTGGCACCTTCGAGGGTGAGGACGAGTCGCTCGCGGCGGGTTTGCGCGTCTTCGGCCCCGAGCCGGGCGACCAGGAGCTGGTCGAGCTCTTGGGGAAAGCGCTGAAGGCCTGGGGGTGGCCGCGGCGGCCCTTGCCGCCCGATGGAGTACACGCCACCAAGATGAAGGATCTGGATCGCGGCGCCTTCACCGCATTCCTCGATGCGCTCCTCAAGGGGTTGGCGCACCATCACGCGGCGGGGCGGCTGGGCGTGTTCCTGGTGCGCGACCAGGCACACGTGCACCTCAAGGACCGGAACATCGCCCACGCGGCGGTCCTGGCCCGCGGGCTGGCGAGCGATCTCGCGACCACGCCCGCCGATCTGCCAGTGCGGGTGGTGGCGGCCGGACGAATGGCGGCCAAGGATGGCATCACCGACACCAGCGAGGCTCTCGGGGTCGTCATCCTCTCGCGGCTCGCCGAGGAGCTCGCGGTGATGGGCGCAAAGGCGCCGCCCGGTGTGGAGGTTGCAGTCCGGCACATGAAGGGCCAGGACTGGCGCGCGCCGGCCTTCGCCGGCCTCTTCATCGCCGACGTGCTCTCGAATCTCATGCTCACCGGCAAGCATGCCTTCGCGCCCCAGCACCAGGTGGCCATGGGCATGTTGCTGCCCGGCTGTCCGCACGTCGTTCGCCGGGCGGACGAGCGACGGCGAGGACGCCACGTGTTCGAGGAAGCCGGCGCGGCTGGCTACCTCGGCTGGCTGCGCGGGCCGCTGGGGCCCATCCAGCCGAGCGCCGAGGAGCGCGCGCTCCTCCGCACCGCCCGCAAGCAGGCCGTGCAGCCCGAGCTCCTGGTGCCGACCCTGACCCAGCTGTGCGAGGCGGCGAACCGTCAGGTGCGAGTCTTCCGCAACCTGAAGGCGGGCCGCCGGCTCGCGGAGGAGGCGCTCGAGCTCGCGCACGTGAGCCTGGAGTCCACCGGCGGGGAGGAGGTCGGCCGCTTCGCTTACCAGGCGCTCGAGTGTCTGCTGGACGTCTGCAACCACCAGGGCGACGTGGCCGGGGCGGTGGGGGTGATGCGACGCGAGGCCGAACTGCGGAGGCAGGTGGGGCTGCACGCCCTGGTCGAGAGCTTCGAGTTCCGCAACCGCGCCGCCGAGAGCGCGGTCAACGAGTTCGACTTTCGTGGCGCAGGCGAGGCGCTCGACGGACTGCGTCGGGAGATCGAGGAGGTCGGGCGGCACTTCCCGCTCGGAGCCAGGGTCGCCACCCTGGGGAGGGTGCTCAGCCATCGCGCCCAGGTGCACCACTACCTGGGAGAGGACAAGCAGGCCTTGGCGCTCTACGCCGGGGCTGGCGAGCACTACTCCACGCCCCTCGATCGCGAGATCCTCACCCAACACCGCGTGCGCTCGTTTCTGGGGATGGGTAAGGGGCTGGACGCCTGGGCGGGTATTCGCAGCCTGGGCGTGACCCGTGAGCTGGCTGGACTGCGCGCGGATGATCCGTTTCTCCTCGATCTGGTGGCTCTCGCGGGCCGCTTCGCGGTGGAGGACGGCCCGGGCTCGAAGCTCAGCTGGTTGCCCAGGGTCCTCCTGGGCCGCCCTCAGCTCCTCGCTCGCGCGCTGGGCCGAAGCACCCAGTCTGGCTATCCGGGCGCGGCCACGGCTGCCAGCGTGGCGCGCATCGCTGCCTTCCTCGGCGACGCGGCGCGCTCGGTCGAATCCACCCTGTGGGCCATGCAGCTCGCCTCCAGGGACGAGGTGCCCACCATGCACGCCATCACGCTCGGGGCCGCGCTCGAGGGGCTGGACAACCTGCGCCAGCTCGATGCGACCAAGCGCTCCGAGGCGGCCGAGTTCTTCGGGGTGGCCGAGGCCATGGCCGAGGTGCTGACCCGCGAGGGTCAGCCCGCGCCGCTCCGCAGCCACTTCCTGCCTGCCCTGGACACCCTCAGGCGCTGGAAGGGCCCGCAGGCCGCGTTGGCCGAGCCGGCCATCCTGCGCAGGTTGATCCGCAGGGTTCCCTTCGGCCGCGTGGGCGGCTTCCCCCTGGTCTGGGTCGAGAAGGCAGCGCAGCTCGAGCGCTCTAGGCGAGCTCGATGAGCTCGCCCCGGGTCCATCCGTCCTCCACATAGGTTAGCCAGATCGACGCCGGCCGCGCGGCCCCGAGCTCGAACAGCCAACCCGCGCGTCGCCGCGCGGGGTGCACCTCCTCTCCGGTGGGCAGGCGCAGGGCTGGCGCCGCGAGCGGCGGGCCGTCGCCGTCCATGAGCCACAGGTGGAGCTCCGCCTCGACCCGGAGCGCGTAGAGCGCCGCTCCGCCTGGCAGGTGGGCCAGCCGCGCGGGTGGGCGGGGCAGGGCAGGGGATGGTTTGTTCGGGCTCGTGTTCATCGCACCTCGGGGACGAACGAGTACCAGCGGACCTGACGCCTCGTGATTCGAAATAGACGAAAGTCTAGCAGAATAGAAATAGGTCTACTCCGGCTGCCGTGATCGCATTCCTCGTTCGGCGAGATTCGATAGTGTTCACGGTTCGTTCTGCGGCGCGGCGAGGGTTGGCTCGACGCCTGCTCAGTGTGGGCCCGACACGCGCAATCAAGCGCGTGCAAGGAGGCTCCGATGAAGCAGGCGAACGAGACGATCCGGGGCGAGGTGGTGGCGCGGTTCTTCTCCCAGGCGCAGCCGGACTGGGCGAGCGCGGATGGCCGCGAGGTGCAGGAGGCCCTGTTCGCCTTCCTGTGGAGCCTCGAGCTGGTGCGGCTCCCGGGTTGCGGCCAGGCGGACCGCGAGAATCTGGCCATGGAGGCCTGGCACAAGCTCTTCGACCACGTCCGCGCCGGGAAGCCGGTTCGCGCCCGGAGCGCGGGCGAGCTCCGCGCCCTGTGCCGCATCACCCTGAAGAACCTCTGGCGGGACGGGCTGCGGGATGAGAAGCGCTTCCACCACAAGCCCGTGGAGGGTCTCGGCCAGCCCGTGGACGACGACGAGGGCGAGGGCGGCCTGGCCAGGACCCCGGCGGCGCTCAGGGTGGAGCCCGAGGCCGAGGAGGCGGTCGACCGGCGGCGGGACGTCGAGCGGGTGCGCGCGGGCGTCGAGGCGGTGGGGGAGAAGAACCCGCGCCTCCGCCGGGTCCTGGAGCTCGAGCTCGCGGAGGCCAGCACTGAGGAGCTGATGGCGGCGCTCGGGGTGTCCTCGGCCAACGCCCACCAGCTCCGCACCCGCGCCCGCAAGGCGCTCCGGGAGGCGTTCGCGTGATGGCTCGCTGTCAGAACCCGGTTCTGGAGCCCGTCTGGAGCGCATGACGGCCCACGAAGGAGGTCGAAACATGGCGCCGAGCGAAGCCTACCTCAAGGATCTCTGGTCGCGGACGCGGGTCGCGCTGGGCGAGCTGCCCGGCTGGATGGTCGCGCTCCTCGAGCGGGTGCCCGCGCTCATCGCCGAGAGCGAGCGGGACGCGGACCGGCGCCAGCGCCGGGAGGTGTACCTGGGCCTGGCCACCCTCGTGGCCCGGCACACGGGCGGGAGCCTGCCGCTGTGCCTGGACGCCGTGCACCAGGTGCTTGGCGAGCGCGAGCCGGAGTTGCTCGAGGCCGGCGCGCCCTGCTCGCCCGCGCTGGTGGAGGAGGCCCGCGGCCACCTCGTCCGGGTGCGGGTGCGCTACTCGAAGGCTCGCGCCGGCCGCAGCCAGCGCACCATCGAGGCCTACATCGTCGCGGGAGGAAACGTCCGCGTGGTGCACCTGGAGCGCATGGTGGACTGGGACTGGCTCCCGGCCGAGGTGCGCGAGGGCTTGCTCGGGGAGCCGGGCAGGCAGGCCATGGAGTTCGAGCTGCTCTGAACACAGGAGGACGAACATGGAACCCATCACCCTCATCGTCACCATCCTGGCCGTCGGCTTGGGCGTCGCCAGCCTGTTCTGGGGGCAGATCCTCGCCTGGTGCGAGGAGCACCTGCTGCCCTTCCTCGACCGCCGGATGCCCTTCCTGTCGGGGATCGCGCGCAGCGCGCTGGTGCTGCTCGACAGGGCGGTGACCACGGTGCGGCGCGCGGCCCGGGCAGCCTGGCAGCACCTGCGGGCCGCGCTGCTCAAGACCGTGATGATCATCCGCCGCACCTCGGACGCGCGCTGGGTCCAGCGGTTCACCAGCTGGGCCATCACGCAGCTGGAGGACGGGCGAGAGCAGCCTCTCGAGGTGGTGACCGAGCGGGAGGTGGCCTGGGAGGATCTGCCAAACGACCTGCGCGAGGCCCTGGTCCGGCGGTGCCAGACGGTCGAGGTGGACGTGACCGCGGCCCGGGACGCAGAGCTGGAGCTCGAGGTCGGCCACTAGCGGCCGGAGAGGAGGACGGACATGGAGACGAACCAGGTCATGGAGGCGGGCTTCGGCGGCTCCTGGCTGCTGGGGCTTGGGCTGCTGGCGGCGCTCGTGGCGCTGTGGGCCCTGTGGGCGCGCCGCCGGCCGGGCGGCGTCTCGGGGGCGGCCCTCAAGGCCTGGGTGGAGGACAAGGTGGCCGAGGCGCTCTCGCCGCTCCTCGGCGCGAGCCATGGGGCGGTGCTGGCAGAGCTCCGCTCGCACGAGGATCGCGGACTCCGCGATCGGGTGGCCGGAGCGCTCGCAGGTGTCGAGCTCGCCTTCCACCGCCAAGGGGCCGGGGGACTGGTGGAGCTCACGCTCGCGGTCGCACCGCGGGAAGGGTCGCTGCGGGCCTGGCGGCGGATGCTCCGCTGGGAGGACACGCCGGACGAGGTGCGCGGACGCATGCTGCGTGAGCGCGCAAGGAGCTTCGTTCTGCCCTGGCACCCGGACTGGGCGGGCGCGCAGGGCGGGAGGTGAGCCATGTTCTTCCTGCCGTTCCTCCTCGGTCTCGCTGCCGGCGTTGGCTTCGGGGCCCTGGTCTCGGGCTGGGACGAGATCGTGGACCTCATTTCGGACTTCCTGCACAGCCACGGATGGCAGCGCTCGTGGCTCATGCGCGCCCTGGTGGTCTTCGACCAGCTGGTGTGCGGGTTGCGCCGGCTGATCGTGGTCCAGCGGGCGGGCGAGGAGCCGGTCCTGGTCGAGGAACGCGAGCTCGAGGAGGACGAGCTCCCGGACGATGTCCGGGCGGCGCTCGGGGAGCGGGAGCGGGTGGTGGTCGACGTCCTGGAGCAGCTCGGTTGAACGCGAAGAGGAGTCCAATGGCCATCGGCTGGGATAAGGCGGAGAGCATCCGGGCGGGCGGGGCGAGCGTCAGGGCCCGGGCGAGCGAGCCGCGTCTCGCCGGCCTGGAGCCCGAGGAGCCCCGGGCCGGGCTCGACGAGCTGGTGCTCGCCGAGGCCACCCGCGAGCAGGTGGAGCGGGCCATCGCGGTCGTGCGTCATCGCGACCTGCTCATGGACGGCTGGGGGCTCGGCGAGATGCTGCCCTGGGGCCGCGGCCTGGCGCTGAACCTGTACGGCCCGCCGGGCACGGGCAAGACCCACTGCGCCCACGCCATCGCCCGAGCGCTCGGCCGGAAGATCCTCGAGGTGGACTATGCCGAGCTCGAGTCGAAGTACGTGGGTGACACCCCCAAGAACATCAAGGCGGCCTTCGACCGGGCCCAGGAGACCGGCGCGATCCTGTTCTTCGACGAGGCAGACAGCCTGCTCGGGCAGCGGCTGACCGCGGTCACCCAGTCGGCCGACCACGCGGTGAACGTGAGCCGCTCGGAGCTGCTGAAGGCGCTCGAGCGCTTCGAGGGGGTGGTCGTCTTCGCCACGAATCTGGCGCGGAACTACGACCGGGCCTTCGTGCGCCGCATCCACTTCCACGTGGAGCTCCCGCTGCCTGACCGGGCCGGCCTCGAGCGGCTCTGGGCGGCGAAGCTGCCCGCGAGGCTCCCCCGCGAGCCGGGCGTGACCCCGGCCGCGCTGGCGGGGCTCTCGGAGGGCCTCTCGGGCGGTGAGCTGGTGTCGGCCCTGCGAGGCGCCGCCTCCCGCGCGGTGCTGCGCACCCAGGGGCTGGGCCCGGTGCTGGTCGAGGACTTCGCCACCGCCCTGGCCGAGGTGCGGAAGGCGAAGGACGAGGTGGGCAGGGAGCCCGGCGCGCCGGCGCCCGCGCCCGCCCGGACACGGGTCCGCGCCTTGCCTTTCGTTGAGCTGCCCGAGGACGTGAGGGAAGAGCTCTTGGATCCGGATCGATGCCTCGATCCGGAGGAACACTGAGGATCTACCGGCGCTTCGCTGCTTCCTGGATGGCCTTGACGGTCAGGCCGTAGCGGCGGAGGAATTTGCTGATGCTATCGGAGGGGTTCTTGCACTCGGCCAGGACTTCCTTGGCAGCATCAGAACCGTACTTGGAGGAAGCACACGATTCGACGACGGCTTCGAGCTCCCGGCGTTTCGCAAGCGGGATTCGATCCAGCTCGGCTCTCGGGAGGAGCTCGTCGAGCAGTCGGGCACCGATCTCACGGCGAGGAGCCTGCTTTCGTCGCCAGGCTTCCCTGCGCTTCTCGATCTCTGCTTCTGCAACGGCTTCGGTGATGATGCCGTCGACGGACAGGTCCACCATCCTGCCCACGGAGGCGAGGAGCTCCCTGATGTTGCCTGGCCACGGTGCCTTCTTCGCCCAGCGAAGGAATCTGTCCAGGGGTTTCCCAGCGAATCGAATAGGCCTCTTCTTCCCGCGCCTCTCGATCTCGGCGAGCACCAGCCCTTCGATTTCCTCGGGGTGCATCCGGAGCGGATGGAGCTCGAAGACGTGGACGTCGAGGCGTTCCCATAGGTCGCGCCTGAATTCGCCCTCGACGACGAGGGAGGCGATGTCCTTGTTCGTGGCGCAGATCAGGAAGAAGTCCACCGGCTTCTCGACGTCCGCGCCGAGCGGCCTGCACCTCTTGTCCTCGAGGACCTTGAGCAGCATCCCCTGGGCCTCCGGATCCAGGTCCGCGACCTCGTCGAGAAAGAGGGTTCCGCCGTCCGCGGACAAGATGGCGCCCGTCCGCCTCGCCAGCGCACCGCTGAATGCGCCTTTCTCGTGGCCGAAGATCTCGGAGCGCACCAGCTCGCCGCGGAGCGCTGCGCAGTTGACCTCGAAGAGCCGGCCCTTGCGAGGATGCACCGCGCGTTGCTCGAGTTGTTCGTGGATCGCCCGGGCGATGAACGTCTTCCCGGTCCCGGGCGCACCCAGCAGGACGATGGTGTCGTCGGTTCGCTCCGCCACCTCGAGGATCTGCGCGAGCAGCGCCTTCTGCTTCTCGCTCCGGACAGGGGCGCCGCCGGCCAGCTCGTCGAGCCGCCGCACGCGATCGTTCTCGATGCGCTTCCGAATGGGATCGTAGGCGGACACGTCGAGGTCGATGGGCTTGACTCCTGCGGGCTCGGCCTCTGCCTGGAGTTGGCCCGCTTTCTCGGGGATGGTCTGGACGAGGTTCACCGGCAGCACCCGGGAGACCGCGAGTAGGAACAGGCAGGCTTTGAACACCTCTGTCCCCGTGCTCAGATGGAACCAGTAGTCCTCGTGGGCGAGATCGAATGGGTATTCCCGCGCGAGCTTCGAGAGCGCCTCGTGGACGCTCGGTAGATCCCAGGGCTTGCTGCCCAGATCGATCGTGCGACGTTCGACGGTCAGACCAGGCAGCGCCGCGAGGATGGTCTGCTCGAGCTCGAGCGCTCTCCCGGCGTGGCGCTCCTGGTGGAGCAACACGAGCTTGTGAAGCGCGGGCTTGTCACGCGGCCAGCCCTTACAGAGCTCGAGGGTGTATCGGAAGATCCTGCCGGCATCATGATCCTTGTGGTGTCTCCCGTCCTTTTGGTCGCCGAACAGGCTGAACACGACCTGCGGTCTCCCCTTCGTCATGCGTCCTCCTGATCTACCTCGATCCGCCCCAGGCCGAGCGCGGTGCCGCGGCCGAGGTGCAGGAGCGCGCCGAGCTCGAGCCAGTCGCGCGCCGCGGGCGGGCAGGACCCGTACACGAGCTCGCCCACCAGCCCCTCGTGCGGCACGGCCTGGCCCTGGCGACGGGAGTCGCGGAGCCAGCACACCTTCCGCACCAGGGCCTCGAGGAGCTCGGCCTCGTCCGCGAGATCGACCGCGGCCACCCGGGCGGGCAGGGCCGGCAGGTCCGTGTGCGCGGTCAGGAGCTGGCCGACCCGCCGCACCGCAGCCAGCACGAGCTGGTACAGACTGGGCGCCTTCTCGACGAGCTTTCCGCGCTCGCGGAGGGCGAGCGGGGTGACGAGCCGGACCCGGAGCGTGGCGGATTTCCGCCTGCCTCCGGTCCCAGGCGTGTAGGGTGCGGGCGGGGCGAGCTCGATGGGAGCCTCCCGGTCGCGGTCCAGGACCCGCCGCTCTGCGCCGTCCGGGAGGAGCTGCCAGGCCGCGTCGAGCCGGAGCGGCCAGTACTGGGGGCCGTCGCTGCCTTGCGCCGCGTCGTCCATGCGGCGGATGGCGAGGAGCGCCATGGGCAGGTGCAGGGCCGGCTGCCCCACGCAAGTGAACGGCACATCCACTTCCTCGCCCCGGCCGAGCTCGAGCGCCGCGGGCGGCAACCCGGCCACGAACGGGTGGGGTGCGTGGTCCCCGTGGGCGCCGACCGCGCCTACCGGGCCGGGAGTCTGGAACAGGCTCCCGAAGGCGCAGGCGTGGAGCGCGAGACAGCGGCCGCAGTCCTGCTCGGGCAGGCCGCACACCAGCCGTCGAAGGTGGGCGCCCAGCCGGCTGTGGAAGCGATCGCCCGGGTTGACCTGGATACGGGTGTCCGCGGTCGCGGCGAAGCGCAGCACCAGCCGGGTGAGCGGCAGCGGCGGGATCTCTGTGGCCCGGCCCCGCGCGCGCTTCGTCCCTGTCGCCCTGGTCGCCAACATGCCGCGTCTCCTCTGATCGGAGGCATTGTCGCGGATGCGCCCGGCGTCCGCAAGCGCAGCGGCCGTCAGACCGGTCCCGCGCGCGGCGTCTGGATCCTCGAGGGCAGAAAGGCCCACGCCCTCGCGGGAGGTGCCCGATGGAGTCGCGAACCCTGGCCGAGCTCGTCACCCTGGCCGATACCGATCCCGACGCTTGCCGCGCCGCCCTGGACGCGCTCGTGCCCGATGGGCTGACACCCGCGGAGCTCGTGGGGCTGGCCGAGCTGGCCGTGCGGCTCGGCCGGGCCGAGGCGGCCATTCGGTTCCTGGACGCGGCCCTGGCCCAGGACTCTGGCCACGCACCCGCGCTCCGCCGGCTGTGCGATCTCCGTCGCGACCAGGGCGACACCGAGCGCGCTGCGGCGCTCCTCGCCAGGCTCGCGGACCTCGGCGATCACCAGGCCGGGCTCGAGGAGATCGCGCTCCTCCTGGAGGCGGGCCGCCTGCCCCAGTCCGAGCAGGCCCTGGCCAGGCTCGCCCCGCGCTGCCCGCCTGAGCTCCAGTCCCGGCTCCTCAGCCTCACCGTGCGTTTCGAGGCGGCCATCGAGGGCCGGACCACGGACGAGGCGCCGGACGAGCCGGACGCCAACGGGGATGCCGCCGGCCCACCCGTGCGTTTGGCTTCCGACGCCGAGCTGGTGGCGCTCGCCGACTTGTTCGCCGGCCGCGAGGGGGTGCACGCCCGCCAGTGGAAGGGGCCGGACGGACGCGCGGGCTACAGCCCGGTGCACACGCCGCTCACCCCGGCGCTGGTCCGCGAGCACCTGCTGGGCGCCATCACCCTTGGCACCTACGTGGTCCGCCGGGACGGGGGCGCCAACTTCCTGGCGCTCGATGTGGATCTCACCCGGCCCGCCCTGGAAGCGCTGGGCCGCGGCCCGCGGCGGGCCTTCGAGGACGTGTTGGCCAAGGCCCTGGCCTTCGCCCGAAGGCTCGCGTCCGCGCTCCGGGGCTTCGGGCTCTCGCCCGTGCTCGAGGACAGCGGCCACAAGGGCTACCACGCCTGGGTGTTCTTCGCCGAGCCCTGGTCCGCGGCCCTGGCCCGCAGGCTCGCACGCGCTGCCCTGGGACTGGCCGGGCCGCCGCCCGAGGGGGTGGCGGTGGACGTGTTCCCGGCCCAAGGCCGGGTGCCGGCCGACGGGCTCGGGAACCTGATCAAGCTGCCGCTCGGCGTTCACCGGAAGACCGGCCGCAAGAGTCTGCTCCTCGGTGAGGACGGGAAGCCGCTCCGCGATCCCATCCGAGCGCTCGTGGCTACGCCTCGGGCCTCCGCCGAGGCGCTCGAGGCCGCGCTCGCGCGGGCCGAGGCGGAGCTGGCGGGACGCCTGGCGAGCGGCGCACCCGACGCCGGGCGCGGCGACGAGGACGGCACCGGCGGCGACGACCCGCAGGGTGACCCGTCCCGGGCGCGTCACTGCCGGCCGCAGGCCGCGCCCGTGCGGCCGGACTACGCCCTGGACTCCGATCCGGAGGTGAAGGCGCTGCTCGACCGCTGCGCCCCGCTCCTCGGCATCGTGCGCGTGGCGCGTGCGGGCCGTCCGCTCACGCACGACGAGCGGGCGGTGCTCACCTTCACCCTGGGCCACCTGACCCACGGCCCGGACGCGGTGAACACCCTGCTGCCCGCGGCCGAGCTCGGCACGGACGGCCCGGTCCTCAAGTCGCGGCTCCGCGGCCAGCCCATGGGCTGCCGGAAGATCCGCGCCCGGCTGGGGCTCCAGCCCGACGAGGAGCGCTGCGACTGCCGCTTCGATCCCACGCTCGGCGCCTACCCGCACCCGCTCCTGCACCTCGCCGCCCTGTGGGCCGAGGAGGCCGAGGAGCGCCGGGCGGCCCTGGCCGCGGTCGGGGCGCAGTCCGCGCTGGCCGCCGAGGCGTCCGTCGCGGTCGCTTCGCGCGCCGCCCCGGCGCAGGCCCAGGACACCCCTGCCGCGCTCGCTTCGTCCGGGGGCAAGCTGATCCCCTTCCCGGGCCGCGGCCGTCCGGGCCGGGACTGAGGCGCGCCATGCTGTACGTGGTCTGCTACGACATCGCCGACGAACGCCGGCGGCGGCGGGTGGAGAGGACGCTCAAGGGCTACGGCCACCGGGTCCAGGAGAGCGTGTTCGAGGCTGAGCTGGACGACAAGAAGCGGCTCGAGCTGGAGCTCAAGCTCGCCAAGGTGATCGACCAGGCCGAGGACAACCTGCGCTTCTACCGCCAGTGCGGCGGCTGCCGCCTGGTGGTCGAGGTGCTGGGGGTGGGCGGCCTGCCTGAGGGCCAGCCCAGGCTGATGGTGGTGTAGGCCGCCGGAGAGGAGGCACCGTGCGCCGGCTGTACGTGGTGGAGCCGGGCGCCCGGGTGACCCGCGAGGGCGAGCGCATCCGGGTGCTGGTCGGCGAGCAGGAGGTGGAGAGCGTGCGCGCGGACGAGCTTGCTCAGGTGGTGGTGGTGGGCTCGGCGGGGCTGAGCACGCCTGCCATGCAGGCGCTGCTCAAGGCCGGAGCCGAGGTGGTGCTCTTGACCCGCAACGGCCGCTTCCTCGGGAGGCTGTGCTCGGGCCTGAGCCCCAGCGCCCGAGCCCGCCACTGCCAGTACGCCCGGCTTCAGGACCCGACCGCCCGTCTGGGCTTCGCCAGGCGGGTGGTGGCGGGCAAGATCGCCAACCAGGTGCGGCTCCTCCGTCGTCACCAGAGCAGGCTCAAGGACCCCTCGGTGGCGAGCGCGCTGCCGCGCATGCGCCAGGCCGGCGCGGACGCGCTCACCGCGGCCGACGTGGACATCCTGCGTGGGCTCGAGGGCGCGGCCGCCGCGGCCTACTTCGGGGTATTCGGCCGGCTGCTCAAGGCCGAGGGGGTGGCCTTCGAGCGCCGGGTGCGCCGCCCGCCGCCCGATCCGGTCAACATCCTGCTCTCCTTCGGCTACACGCTGCTCGGCAACCTGGTGCACGCGGCCGTGGAGACGGCCGGGCTCGATCCCTACCTGGGCGCGCTGCACGAGCTCCGCGCGGGTCGGCCGAGCTTGGTGCTCGACCTCCTCGAGGAGCTCCGCCCGGTGGTGGTGGACACGGCCGTGCTGCGGGCGTTCAACACCCGCGCCATGCTGCCCGGGGACTTCGTCTCCATCACCGACGATGCCCCGGGGGTGGAGGACGCCTGGGAGCGGGAGGCCTGGGAGGCGCGCGAGGCCGCTGACGGTGCCGGAGATGCCAGCGCCGGAGAGGCCGGGCAAGACGGCGCGGAGCCGGCCGGCCCGCGGCGCTCGATGGTGCTCACCCGGGTCGGGGTGAAGAAGTGGATCGCCTGCTACGAGCGGCGGCTCGAGGAGCAGGCCTGGTACGAGCCGCGTGGCCAGCGGCTATCCCTGCGCGAGGTGGCCCAGGCGCAGGCGTATCGCCTGGCCCGGCACTTCGAGGGGCAGGAGGAGTACACGGCCTTCGAGTCGCCGGAGTGATGGTGCCGGCCAGCTTGATCCAGGCCGGGAACGATGGTACCTTCGTCCCGAGCTCGAACATGCATCGGGGTTCACGACGCACGCGGCACGATCTCGAGGTGGCAACGGGCAGTCATGCATCGACGCACCCCCCATGGAAATTCGAGGGGTGCCTGTTCTGGAGCTCGAATCAGGGTTCAAGATCTTTGAAAAACAGGTGAATCCACTCCCGACGTGACCGGATGGCACGCAGGGGGGTGCATCGGCGAGGAAAATGATGATTTCACAAGGTCCTGCGAGAACGAAGGGATGTGTACGAAACACATCCACCAGACAAGGGAGGGGGGTGCGTCATATCGCGCCCCCGAAACCCTTACAGAACAAGGTCCTGCGAGGTGGTGCGTCGCAGGACCTTCCCCGAGATGAAGGGGATTGAAACCATGTCGGGCCCGTACAGAGCGCACTCGAGCGCCCCGAGCTGTCGCAGGACCTTCCCCGAGATGAAGGGGATTGAAACGCCTTCTGCTTGGCCGTCTTGCCGACCACGGTCGTGCCGCGTCGCAGGACCTTCCCCGAGATGAAGGGGATTGAAACTCGATGAGCTGCGCGCACGAACCCAAGGTCCAGTAGTGTCGCAGGACCTTCCCCGAGATGAAGGGGATTGAAACCAGGTGGCGCTGAACTGGAGGTTGCTGTGCTCGGCTCTCGTCGCAGGACCTTCCCCGAGATGAAGGGGATTGAAACAATTCATCGCCGGCCAGAATCCGGTGGATAGCGATGACGCTAGTCGCAGGACCTTCCCCGAGATGAAGGGGATTGAAACGCGGATCGTGTCTGCCATGCGGTCCCTGGAACGCAGCTCGGTCGCAGGACCTTCCCCGAGATGAAGGGGATTGAAACTTGCCATGACGCTCATATCGCACCTCCTGCGATTGGTCGCAGGACCTTCCCCGAGATGAAGGGGATTGAAACACAGCTTTCCGCCGCCTGCGCAAGATTGCCATGACACTCGTCGCAGGACCTTCCCCGAGATGAAGGGGATTGAAACGCTTCCTTTCTGCAATAGATACCGTTCGGTGTGTCCTTGTCGCAGGACCTTCCCCGAGATGAAGGGGATTGAAACGGGCCGCACACGTCAGCCGCGAGTTTGTCGAGGTCGCTGTCGCAGGACCTTCCCCGAGATGAAGGGGATTGAAACTCCATTCCCGCGGCATGTCCTGGGCCTCGCCCAGGTCCACGAGTCGCAGGACCTTCCCCGAGATGAAGGGGATTGAAACGGCTGGTACGGCGGCTGCTGAGGCTGCCCCGGCGCCGTGTCGCAGGACCTTCCCCGAGATGAAGGGGATTGAAACGTCCCTGGCCTGGATCGCGTCGTACTCAGCCCGGTCGCAGGACCTTCCCCGAGATGAAGGGGATTGAAACTCTGCAGCCGCCGCCTTTGCCTTGAGGATCAGCCACATCGTCGCAGGACCTTCCCCGAGATGAAGGGGATTGAAACCGCTGTGGCTGGCGTATCGGTCGCTCTGGATCTTGTCGCAGGACCTTCCCCGAGATGAAGGGGATTGAAACGCAGCACGGCCCCGAACACGATCACGCGCCGCGTCCCGTCGCAGGACCTTCCCCGAGATGAAGGGGATTGAAACTCATCCCTTCCTTGTTCGAACGTTCAGATCGTGGTCTCCAGGTCGCAGGACCTTCCCCGAGATGAAGGGGATTGAAACTGAGCACACGCAGGGACATCAGGTGCCGGATAGCAGCCGCGTCGCAGGACCTTCCCCGAGATGAAGGGGATTGAAACTTCGCCCCGCTCAGCTTCGGCGGCCTCGTGCCGCACGGGAGTCGCAGGACCTTCCCCGAGATGAAGGGGATTGAAACCAGGCTTGCCCGGGCACTCTCGTTTCCAAGCCTACCCGTCGCAGGACCTTCCCCGAGATGAAGGGGATTGAAACGGGCGAGCCTCGTCCTGCCGGAGCGACGCCATCAGCGTCGCAGGACCTTCCCCGAGATGAAGGGGATTGAAACGGGATCACGATCTGCACGGCCTCCGTGCGGTCCGGGCGGTCGCAGGACCTTCCCCGAGATGAAGGGGATTGAAACTCCTCGACCAGCTCATGGAAGCGGCCCAGGTCCAGGCGCGTCGCAGGACCTTCCCCGAGATGAAGGGGATTGAAACAACTTGCGCTCGCTGATGCGCTGGTCCGCGGTCGGCCGGCGCGTCGCAGGACCTTCCCCGAGATGAAGGGGATTGAAACTTCAATCCAACATTCAAGGCACGGGCTTTATGAAGTCGCAGGACCTTCCCCGAGATGAAGGGGATTGAAACAACACGTCCTTGTGGAACAGGTCGCCCATCGAGCAGACGAGTCGCAGGACCTTCCCCGAGATGAAGGGGATTGAAACCGCAGCGGCTGGTCGAGCACCTCCTCGCGGAAGGTGACGTCGCAGGACCTTCCCCGAGATGAAGGGGATTGAAACTTCACCTTGTTGGCGAGCAGAGCGAACAAGGGCTCCCGTCGCAGGACCTTCCCCGAGATGAAGGGGATTGAAACGTCGAGAAGTTGCGGACGTGGAGGCTGCAGGTCGCAGGACCTTCCCCGAGATGAAGGGGATTGAAACCTCGAGATCGTCCAGCCGCGCCTCGTCCAGGTGCGGGTCGTCGCAGGACCTTCCCCGAGATGAAGGGGATTGAAACAACACGTCCTTGTGGAACAGGTCGCCCATCGAGCAGACGAGTCGCAGGACCTTCCCCGAGATGAAGGGGATTGAAACGTTGCCCTTGTGGTAGGCCAGATCGCAGTTGTCCAGGGGTCGCAGGACCTTCCCCGAGATGAAGGGGATTGAAACTATTCCTTTCTTCGAGCGTTGGGATCAGATCGTGGTCGCAGGACCTTCCCCGAGATGAAGGGGATTGAAACTCAGTCCCGAGGGTCCGAGCCCGTCACGGGCTCATCGCACGTCGCAGGACCTTCCCCGAGATGAAGGGGATTGAAACTCATCAACATCGTTTCGCCGCCTGCGAAGGATTGCCATGGTCGCAGGACCTTCCCCGAGATGAAGGGGATTGAAACTGAGACACCGTTTGGTGTGTCTTTGCCCCAGAAGGCCGCGTCGCAGGACCTTCCCCGAGATGAAGGGGATTGAAACCACGGGCACCCACGTGGCGAACAGTCGTTTGCACGCCGTCGCAGGACCTTCCCCGAGATGAAGGGGATTGAAACCTGAACCCGAACTCCGTCGTCTTGGCGTAGGCCCGGATCACAGTCGCAGGACCTTCCCCGAGATGAAGGGGATTGAAACATTGGCTGAGTGGTCCCCGCCTCCACGAAGACCTCCCAACCGTCGCAGGACCTTCCCCGAGATGAAGGGGATTGAAACTCTTTGCTTTTGATTTCCATGGTTCAACCCCTGTTTTCGTCGCAGGACCTTCCCCGAGATGAAGGGGATTGAAACAACTCGGCGCACAACTTGCCGTCAAAACAGCGTTCCAGAGTCGCAGGACCTTCCCCGAGATGAAGGGGATTGAAACGCCGTTTCCGTTCTCGCTCATGACTTGATCTCCGTCGCAGGACCTTCCCCGAGATGAAGGGGATTGAAACGACGCAGTTCCTTGCGGGCATCTTCGGCCGCTATGTCGCAGGACCTTCCCCGAGATGAAGGGGATTGAAACCACGAAGTTCACGTGGAACTTGCGAACCTCTGCGACCAGAGTCGCAGGACCTTCCCCGAGATGAAGGGGATTGAAACCCCGAGAGCCCTACGACGTCGACCTACTTACGTGTCGCAGGACCTTCCCCGAGATGAAGGGGATTGAAACTTGTGCCAGTAGTTCTGCCGGGCGAAGAACCCCTCGGTCGCAGGACCTTCCCCGAGATGAAGGGGATTGAAACATCTTCTTTGCAGTTGGCGAGCCGACACTCGAGAGGCTTTGTCGCAGGACCTTCCCCGAGATGAAGGGGATTGAAACTTTTTAGGCCGCGTCCCTGGCATCGCGGTGGTGCTGTCGCAGGACCTTCCCCGAGATGAAGGGGATTGAAACGTCTTGGGCGGCGCGGAGAGGACCGCGAGCTCGGTCGCAGGACCTTCCCCGAGATGAAGGGGATTGAAACCAGGATCTTCGCCCTCGTGGGAAGGGCAAACTCCGTCGCAGGACCTTCCCCGAGATGAAGGGGATTGAAACTCTTACACTATGGTCGCCCTACCGGCCTGCTATTGTCGCAGGACCTTCCCCGAGATGAAAGGGATTGAAACGTCATGGCTTTGCCCCTATGTGGAATTACTTCCACCGTCGCAGGACCTTCCCCGAGATGAAGGGGATTGAAACTAGAAAACTAGCTTCGATGGTTCGAAACGTTGGGAAAGTCGCAGGACCTTCCCCGAGATGAAGGGGATTGAAACCCAATGGCTTGCTGTAGTCCTGATGGTGCGCCTGAATCGGTCGCAGGACCTTCCCCGAGATGAAGGGGATTGAAACGCATCAGCCTCCGCCTTGAGCGCCGCGAGTCTCGCCCGTCGCAGGACCTTCCCCGAGATGAAGGGGATTGAAACTTCGCTGCACAGCCTCGCCTCTTCTTCCTCGCCATCGTCGCAGGACCTTCCCCGAGATGAAGGGGATTGAAACATGTAGTCGTGCAGGGCCAGGGCCCGCTGGATCTTCGCCGCGTCGCAGGACCTTCCCCGAGATGAAGGGGATTGAAACCTTGTCTCCCATGATGGGACGATCGGCTGCGCACGGCGAGGTCGCAGGACCTTCCCCGAGATGAAGGGGATTGAAACTCCGCTGGAGCCGCGCCACCTCGGCCACCGTCTCCCGGGCCGGTCGCAGGACCTTCCCCGAGATGAAGGGGATTGAAACAGCTGATCTGCATCAGCTCCTCGGGATCCACGCCGTCGGTCGCAGGACCTTCCCCGAGATGAAGGGGATTGAAACTTCTTGCCCTGCCTCAGGTAGGTGGGCGTGTCGAGTCGCAGGACCTTCCCCGAGATGAAGGGGATTGAAACGATGACCTCTCCGGTGTTGATCAGCTGGCCATCCTTGTCGCAGGACCTTCCCCGAGATGAAGGGGATTGAAACGGGTCGGTGGCTTCACAGTTTGCCCACAAACCGCCGTGGTCGCAGGACCTTCCCCGAGATGAAGGGGATTGAAACAACGAAGTCGGGGTCGATGCGCATGTTCATGGCGTGTTGTCGCAGGACCTTCCCCGAGATGAAGGGGATTGAAACACCGTGGTTCGGACGTTTCGTATTGGGCCTTCACGTCCCTGTCGCAGGACCTTCCCCGAGATGAAGGGGATTGAAACGCGGGAGCGCGTCCGGGTCCGGACGATTCATGCCGGGACCGGTCGCAGGACCTTCCCCGAGATGAAGGGGATTGAAACACCTGGATGTCCACGCCAGGATCTGGCATGTCCTTGATCGTCGCAGGACCTTCCCCGAGATGAAGGGGATTGAAACTATCCTCGTCCACCCGCTCTAACCAAGCGGGCCGGAGTCGCAGGACCTTCCCCGAGATGAAGGGGATTGAAACCACGAGCCCCATCTTACCGGCCATGGCGAAGGGCGGTCGCAGGACCTTCCCCGAGATGAAGGGGATTGAAACGGGGCGAGATCGCCCGCGAGCGCGTCGATATCCTCGGTCGCAGGACCTTCCCCGAGATGAAGGGGATTGAAACGAACGCCGCCGGCCGGAAGAAGGTCTCCACACCGGCCTGTCGCAGGACCTTCCCCGAGATGAAGGGGATTGAAACGGGGACATCGATGGGATCGGGGCCACCGGCACCACCGTCTGTCGCAGGACCTTCCCCGAGATGAAGGGGATTGAAACGCATGTGCCGTTGATGACACGGGTGTCAACACGATGGTCGCAGGACCTTCCCCGAGATGAAGGGGATTGAAACCTCGGCGGCTCGCTCCCGCACGCCAGCCACAGCAGCGTCGCAGGACCTTCCCCGAGATGAAGGGGATTGAAACTCGATGTTCTTCATGGCATCAGCGATAGCAGGATGTCGCAGGACCTTCCCCGAGATGAAGGGGATTGAAACTGTTCGCTGGCATCGGAGCACCTCCTACCGGAACCACCGGGTCGCAGGACCTTCCCCGAGATGAAGGGGATTGAAACAGCCAGCGGGCTCGGTCTTGAGGACCTTGAGGACGTGGTCGCAGGACCTTCCCCGAGATGAAGGGGATTGAAACTCTTGTTCTTCTTCTGGAGCTTCTTGAGGTCTTCCTGTCGCAGGACCTTCCCCGAGATGAAGGGGATTGAAACACCTCCTCTACACGGTCACGCCGTCCGGGTATCGCGTGGCGGTCGCAGGACCTTCCCCGAGATGAAGGGGATTGAAACGATGTTCTCCCTGGCATTGGCCACCAGGCGCTGGCGTCGCAGGACCTTCCCCGAGATGAAGGGGATTGAAACGCCGTGCGGCCTCGGGCCTCCGGGTGCTGCTCGAGCGTCGCAGGACCTTCCCCGAGATGAAGGGGATTGAAACGCCGTGCGGCCTCGGGCCTCCGGGTGCTGCTCGAGCGTCGCAGGACCTTCCCCGAGATGAAGGGGATTGAAACTTCCATCCAACGTCCGTGCGGGGTCCATTCCCGCGGCGTCGCAGGACCTTCCCCGAGATGAAGGGGATTGAAACGACCCGGACCCGGACCCGGACCCGGACCCGGACCCGTACCCGGACCCGTACCCGGGTCGCAGGACCTTCCCCGAGATGAAGGGGATTGAAACTTGGCGGCCCAGGCCGGGTCCTCGCGGTGCTTCTTGGCCGTCGCAGGACCTTCCCCGAGATGAAGGAGATTGAAACGCCTTGCGCAGGTCGTCCATCCACCTGTTCAGGGCGTCGCAGGACCTTCCCCGAGATGAAGGGGATTGAAACGCAGCGCGCAGCGGTAGGCGTGGCAGGCGGTGGCCGTCTCGTCGCAGGACCTTCCCCGAGATGAAGGGGATTGAAACCAGCCTGGGTCACAAGCCGTAGCATGCAGCGTTGAGTCGCAGGACCTTCCCCGAGATGAAGGGGATTGAAACAGCGCGGCGCAGCTCGTCGGGTGCGAGAGCATCCAGCGGAGTCGCAGGACCTTCCCCGAGATGACCCTTGGGCTGCAGCGGGTAGTTTGCGAGTGCGAGTCCGAGGTGCATGACCGTCCCGTGCTAGACGCACGCCCAAGGACGGCAGAGGCATTGGGTAAAGGCGAGGGTGTCTGCCGAGGGGATTTACCGCAGGACCTTCCCCGACAGCGAAGCCGATGCGCAACTTGCATGGGCTGAGCAGTGGTCACGCCAGGTGGTTGGAGCGTGTCGTGGTAGCGCCTACCCCGTAGCGTGACCAGATGACCCTTGGGCTACTGCGAGCTGCATGCGTGTTTGAGCTTGTGTTTGTCTGCCGTCCCGCACCGGACGCACGCCCAAGGACGGCAGAGGCATTGGGTAAGGGCCAGGGTGTCTGCCGAGGGGATTGACCGCAGGACCTTCCCCGACAGCGAAGCTGTGACGGAAGAACCCTCGAGCAGAGCAGTGGTCATGCCCCTTGAACAGTCGCATTAGCCCAAGTTCCGCAGAATCGAGGGTCGGATCTAGCCTTTTCAATGGGTTAGGTCGTCTGGTTGGCACTACATTTCGGGCCCTGCGAGGGGGATCTTGAGCCTCTCCGGCAGCCGCAGGCCAAGTCTGTCGAGGAGGGCTGCTTGGCTGCGATCGGGCCTCACCACGCATCGTAGCCTCAGCTCTCGTCTCGGGCTCTCAGCCGTGGGCAGTACGACGTCGGTGCTCTGGATCGTCCGCAGTTCGTCCAGCACCGTGCGGGGGCTGTTGCCCAGCCCGGCCTTCACTTGCCACTGCTCCAGCGTCTTCCACATCACATAGGCGAGGAAGCAGACCAGGATGTGCGCCTGCACCCGGCTCGCCTTCTGGTGCCACACCGGACGCAGCGACAGCTCGCTTTTCTGGATTCGAAACGCCGCCTCCGCTTCGGTCAGCTGGATGTACGTCCGCCATAGCTCCTCGGGCGTCCACACCGTCACGTTGCTCCGCAGCACGTAGCAGCCCTCGCTGCACCTCGACCAGTCGTCCCACTCCGGGCGCACCGTCCACTTCAGCCGAAAGCCCGCAGGCAGGGAGGGCTCATCCTCCAGCTCGATGGCGTAGCGGCCGGCTGCGCGAGTATTACGCTCGCGCAGCCGGCCGATCTGTTCCCAGACCTCGTCCCGGCCAATGGGTTGCTTCGACCGCTCGATGCGCCTTTCCAGCGACTGCAGGCCCGTCTCCATGTGCTCGATGAACCGCCGGTGGATAGCCTCTTCCTTCTGCTGGCGCTCCCGCGAGCGACACAGGATGAAAACCTCCTGGCCCTCGGGCCCCGCGCAGAGCTTCACCTCCACGCCGTCCCGCACCTCCCGCCAGTCCTTCTTCTCGATGAGTTGCTCCCGGTAGCGCTTCATCTCCACCTTCGGCGTCCCGATCAGATACCGCCGTCCCGTCCGCTGCAGCCAGTCCACGTTCTCCTTGCTGGTCATGCCCCGGTCCATCACCCAGATCCGCTGTGCCAGCCCGAAGCGCTGCTCCATCGTCTCCACGATCTCCTCGACCGTGGTCACGTCCACTCGGTTGCCGCGGAATACCTCGTAGCCCAGCGGGATCCCTTCACGGGTCACCACCAGCGCGATGCACACCTGCTTGCAGTCAGGCCGATGATCCCGGCTGTGCCCCCGCGCAGCCTGTTCGTTCTTCTCCGCCAGGCCCTCGAAGTACGTGCTGGTCACGTCGTACAGCAGCAGGTCGTAGTCCAGCGCAAACAGCTCCCCGAGCCGCTTCTTTAGGTGCTGCTCCAGCCTCGCCTTGTGCGGCAGCAGATGGTCCAGCGCGCGATAGAGCCGGTCGTCGTTCACCTTCTCCGTGGCGAGTCCGAGGATGTCCTCCAGCGCCGTCCGCCGGTACCAGTTCTCCGCGATGTACAGCTCACTCGACGGTTCGCACAGCCTGCCGACGCAGAGCACCGCGGCCAAAGTGGCCCATGGCGCAGTCTCCTTGCCTTCGGGCTCGAGCTTCTCAATCAGCCGATCCAGCTCGAGCGCCTGCCACAGCCGCCAACCGAGCCACACGTCCCCGAAGGCCCTCGAGCGCTCCAGCCGCACCTGGTCGAGGCGCACGGCCACGCTCTGCTCGCTCGGCTCTTCCTCGAAGAACTCCCTCTGTTCACCGCGACCGGTGATGCGCCTCGCCCAGCGCTTGGCACGCGCACGCCCCGCGGCATCGAGCTCCCCGAGCTGCGCGACGGTCTGCTGCTCTACCTTCTTGCCCCGGCGAACGGAACGGACCAGACGCCAGTAGGTGTGGGCCTTGCCGTTCTTGCGGACCGTGGTGTGGCGCAGGTACACGCGGAGCGTTCCTCCGCCCATGGTATCCCGCATCGGACCCGACATCCGCAAGGGGGTAGGTTGGCACTACACGCGCTTTTCGGAGGGTCGGATCGTTAATACTCAAGGGGTTACCCGGCGCGGACCCCCCGAAAATACTGATCAGCTACCCTCAACTGCGGAAGTCAGGTTAGGCCTATGAACGGTCTGCCACATGACCATCAGAAGGGGATTGAAACATGTTGCCCCAGGTGGTCAGGATGATCTCGGCGACCCTGACTCGCAGGACCTTCCCCGACCGCGAGGCTGTGGTGGAAGAAACCTCGAGTCGAGCAGTGGTATCGCCCTGTCGACGGTGACGTTCGGGCATGGTCCCGGTTCGGCGCGATACCATCAGAAGGGGATTGAAACTGGCAGATGCCTTGCGTCTCCCGCTTGTCCTCTGGGGTCGCAGGACCTTCCCCGGCAGCGAGGCCGATGCGTAACTTGCATGGGCTGAGCAGTGGTCACACTTGGAGCAACAATGATGTCCAGAGAAGGCAGCGGCGTCCGATGTCGGTCGATTTGGCTCGAGGAAGGAGGTCCGGCGCAGAAATGATTGCCAGATCGTTGCGGGTAGAACGCTGCATCGGCATCGACTGGTCCGGCGCCAAGACCACCTCGCAGCAGAGGAGGAAGATCTGGGTAGCCGAGGCCGATGTGGAAACGAAGGAGATCGTGAGGCTCGAGAGCAGGATGACCAGGGAAGAGGTCGTCGATGCACTCCTTGAGAGGACCGACGAGCCGATCGTCGTGGGATTCGATTTCGCTTTTTCCGCTCCCGCGTGGTGGTTGGCAGAGTTGGGGTGCGCAGCGGCCAGTGGGCTATGGGAGAGGAGCGAAAGAGAGGCAGCGTCCTGGCTGGAGCCCACGGCTCCGTTCTGGGCGAAGAAGGGCACCATGAATCGGGCGCTCGGAGGCAGGCCCTGCCGCAGGCAGTGTGAGCCTGACAGCGCAGAATCCGTGTTCAAACTGGTAGGCCCCAGACAGGTGGGCCGCGGGAGCATTCGCGGCTGGCCACTCCTCAGGAAGATGCAGGAAAACGGTTTCTCGATCTGGCCGTTCGACGCTGTTCACCTTCCAATGGTGATTGAGATCTTTCCAAGGGCGCTGATGGGACTGAGTGTCAAGAAGACGGACAAGGAATCCCGCTGCCAGTACCTGGCAGGGCCCGATTTCAAGATGCCACGCGCGATCCGGGATTCGGCAGTGTCCACCGATGATGCATTCGATGCCACTGTCTCGGCGATGGCATTGGCGAGGCATGTCTCCGATCTCATCGACAATCGGTTTACCCCGAGGGAGATCGACAGGGTCGAGGGAAAGATCTGGGTTCCGGACCCGAAAATGTCCTGAACTTCTCGTGCTGGATGCCGCATCCTGCTGCCAGCCACCATCGGCGGCGAGCTGGACGTGTGCCCGCCTGTCAGGCCGCCCGGTCCGCCCGCGTCCAGGCTCGTAGGAGGTGAGGCCATGGACGAGCAGACCCAACAGGCGGCGGCGAAGCAGGAGCAGCGGACCCGCGAGCGCGGCAAGGGGCCGGGCGACGAGGCCCGCGCGCTCGAGGCTCAGGCCAGGGCGGCAGGGAAGGGCGACGAGGCCCGGGTGCTCTGGGTGGAAGCCAGCCAGCGCTGGCGCGAGGCGCTCGAGCAGACCCCGCGGGACGCCTTCGCCGCCTCCCGGCTCCTCGGCTGTGGCCGGAAGGCCGGCCTGGACGCGGACCTCCTGGCCGAGGAGGCCCTGGCGCTTGCGGCGCGTTTCCCCGAGGACGGCTGGGTGCGCGGAAACGCGGCCTGGGCCGTTCGCGATCAGGCCCGGGCCGCGCTTCGCGGCAAGCGCCCGGCGGACGCCCTCGCGGCGGTCGAGCGCGGGCTCGAGCTCGCGGCTGGTGTTAAGGACCGCGGGCTGCTCCTCGGCTGCCTGCTCGGGAATCTCAAGGCTGTGGAGACCGCCGCGGGCGAGCTGGGAAACGGCCGGGCCCACACGCTCCGGGTCGAGGTGGCCCGGGTGCTCGCGGCCCACGCCGAGCTCCTGCAGCACGATCTCCCGGACCAGGCCGAGGGGAAGGGCGACGGCCATCGGGGAGGCGACGACGGAGAAAGGCGGCTCTCCCCGCGGGAGCGCTTCTTCTACCTGGTGCGGCGGCTCGCGGACGCCGGGCTCCCGCCCGCCTGCCTCGAGCGGCTGATGACCTTCGCCCACGGGGGCTACCCAGACAACGTCTGGTTCGCCCAGGGCTGGATCCAGGCCGCGCGCCTGCGTGGGGATCGGGGCGCGGCCCGCCTTCGCGGGCACGAAGCCTTCACGGCCCACCCCGAGGCCTGGGCCGTGGCGCTCGAACGCGCCCGGGTCGAGGAAGACGCGGATGATCGGGACAAGGGCATCCACCTGCTCGAGGCGGCCTGCCTGCAGTCGCGCGAGGTGTGGCCCTGGCACGAGCTGGCCCTCATGCTGCAGCGGGCCGAGCGCCTCCGGGAGGCGGCCGAGGCCCTGGCGATCGCGCTCTCTCACCACCGCGTGGAGGACGCGCCCAAGGTGTGGCGGCTGCACCTGGAGCGCGCGAAGCTGCTCGCCGCGCTTGGGGGCGTGCCTGGCGCCTGCGAGGAGGCCTGGCTCGCGGCCGAAGCGCGCGAGCGGGGCGGGTTCGCCCCGAGCCGGGAGCTCGAACGGCTCGAGCTCGACGAGATGATCGGGTTGCTCGACTGCGAGGGCCAGGCGCGGGTCGCGCGCGAGGCCGAGACGCGGCGCGGGCTCCCTGCCGGCGCGGTGCGGAAACGCGCCCGGGACGCCTACCGCTTCCTGGCGGACGAGGCCCTGCGCCGCCGGGCGGTGCCGGCCGAGGTGGTGAGCTGGGACGAGGGACGGCCCTTCGGCTTCGTGGAGACCGCGGCCAGGGAACGGGTGTTCGTGCTCCGTAAAGTGACCCGCGGCCGCGAGCTCAGGAAGGGCGACCGGGTGCGGGTGGTGGCAGTGGACGGCTGGGATCGGAAGAAGCAGCGCCCCTCCCGTATCGCCGCCTGGGTGGAGGTGGAGCAGGGGCGATGATGCCTCGAGGCTGTTGACCGGATCCCGCGGTGGTGGTCCGATGCGGGGACTATCCGAGAACCTAGGGAGGACGCCGTGGCTGCGATGCTCGTGCTGTTCAACCACACGCTGACCGAGGAGCAGGCTGAGGACGCCCGGGCGAGCCTGGGGGTGGACCGATTCCTGGACCCGCCCGAGGCGCTGCGGGTGTTGTGGGCGCAGGTCCCGGCCGAGGTGGAGGATCTCCGCGGACCGCTCGCACCGGTCCGGCGCTGGCTCGAGGCCACCGGGAGGGCAGGGAACTTCCTGCTCGTGGAGGGCGACTTCGGGGCCACCTGGTTGGTGGTCGGCTGGGCGCTCGAGCTAGGCCTGGTGCCGGTCCACGCCACCACCCGCCGCGAGGCGCGCGAGGAGCGCGGACCGGACGGGGCCGTGCACACGGAGCACGTATTCCGCCATGTCAGGTTCAGGAAGTTCCATTCTCTCGAAGGAGGAAAGCCATGAGTGACGCCACGTTCCAGCAACAAACAGGCATTTCGGGGGTCCATTTCACCGCAGCTCGCCTCACCTACCTCGGCTTCCATGCCGTTCCGACGATCCGCAATGCCCACGGGCCAGACCTCCTGGTGAGCAACCTGGACGGTTCGAAGCTGGTCTCGATCCAGGTGAAGACCACTGGCTGGGCTGCGCGGAACCGAGGTAGAGGTGAGGCGAGAAAGCTCGATCACTACGAATGGGAGATCGGGTGGAAGAACGCCAGGCTCGACCATCGCAGGCTCTTTTTCGCCCTGGTCGACTTGAAGGATTTTCAGGAGCTCCCGGACATCTTCATCGTGCCTTCGAAGGTCATCTTCGAGTACTTCGATGGTGGCGACCCCACAACCTGGACCCGAGCGAGGTACCATCCTGAGGTGGCGATTATCGAACCCTACAAGAACAACTGGGATCTGCTGCGCAAGGCCATCGAAGAATAGGTTCCCCAGGCCCTGACACTTGGCCGAGTCAGATCCTGGTCGTTCTCGTCGTCTGCAGGTGGAGAATTCGGTTGCGTCTTGCCCTGGGCTCGATATCCTCCAGAAGCGAGCCGACAGCGATGAGGAGTGGGTCTTCGGGACGCGAGGTCCCATGGGAGGTGGTTCGATGGCGCAGCGCTGGATCTACCGGTACGAGGTGAAGGGCATCCAGCCCTACATCCTGGCCACGGACAAGCTTCGCGAGATGCAGGGGGCGAGCAGCCTGATCGAGGCCATCGGGGAGCTGTTCGGGGAGGCGCGGAGCGCCTTCGGGCTCCAGGGCGCCCGGCTGCTCAGCATGCCCACCGCCGGCGGCGGGAGCCTGGAGGTCGAGGACGGACAGAGGTCTCGGATCGAGACGCTCATGTCCGCCTGGCCGCTCCTGGTCTCCAGGCACGCCCCCGGGCTCCAGGTCGTCCAGGCCATGGTGCCCCAGGGCGAAGGCGCCTGGGACGCGCTCCACGACGAGCTCCGCAGGGACCGCTCGCGGGTGGACCCCGAGCTGCCCGAGGCAGGACCGATGGTGCTCCGCGCCCCGCGCACCGGGCTGCCCGCATGCGGCCGGAAGGACACCTACGTCGATCCGGCGGGCCTGCGGAAGCTCGAGGCCGCCGCGGAAGATCGGCTGGCGAAGCGCCTGGGGCGCGGGGGCTGGCTCGAGGACCTCGACAGGATCGGCCACCCCTACGTGGGCGTGGTCCACCTGGACGGGAACGACATGGGCCAGCACCTGCGACGCCTCGGGCACGGGGATCTGCTCGCCTTCTCCGAGGGGCTGGAGCGTGCCACCCTGGCGACAGTCCAGGCGGCTGTCGAGGAGACGCTCCGGGAACCCGGGGACAGCGTGACCCTGCCAGCCAGGCCCATCGTGGTGGGCGGCGACGACGTGACCTTCATCGTGCGCGGTGACCTGGCCCTGCCCTTCGCCGCGGCCCTGCTGCGGGTCTTCGAGCGGCAGACCGGGGCCCTGTGCAAGGAGCTCCCGGCGCTCGGCTGCCAGCACCTGACCGCCGCGGCCGGCGTGGCCCTGGTGCACAAGCGCCACCCGTTCCATGCGGCCTACGACCTGGCCGAGGGCCTGTGCAAGCACGCCAAGCGCGCGCTGCGGGGCAAGGCAAGTCCCACCCCGTCGGGGCTGTCCTTCCACCGCCTGACCACCTCGCTGGCAGGCACCTTCGACGACATCCTGGACCAAGAGCTCCGCGCCGACTCCACGGAAGGCGGGAAGAGGCGCGCGGCAAGGGACAGGGAGGACCTGCTCACCCTGTGCCCCTACACCTTGCAACCCGTGGACGACCGGGCCACCCTCGAGTCCCTCGAGAGGCTCGTCGAGGCGGCCCGGGGCCTGCCGCGCGGCGCGCTGCGCGAGTGGGCCGGCCTCATGCGCGAGAGCGGGGAGCGCGCCCGGCAGCACTTCCAGCGCATCCAGCAGGTCCAGAAGGACAAGGATCGCGAACGGTTCGCGGAGTTCGAGGCGGCGCTGGGCGCCATGGGCGCGGGAGGCGGCTGGAGGAAGGTGGGCGCCCCGGGGCCCGATGGCCGTGCTCCACAGGCCAGCCCCATCCCGGACGTGTTGACCTGGCAGAGCCTGGCGCCGGCCGGTTCGAAGACCGCGCGGAGGAACGCATGAACGCCTTGCTGCGCATCGAGCTGGCCGGCTTCTGGCACGCGGGGAGCGGCCGGGGTGAGGGTCTGGGTGCGGATCTGCTCGTCACCCGCACCGCGGGCGGCCTGCCCTACCTGCCCGGTCGGACGCTCAAGGGACTGCTCAGGGAGGCCGTGCGTGAGGCCTGCGAGCTCGAGGTCCTGTCAGCAGGCAGGGTGGAGACCCTGTTCGGCGGGCGTGCGGAGCACGCGGCCGAGGAGGCCGCCGGCAAGGGCGAGGGTCGCTTCCAGGTGGTCGCGGGCACGCTCCGGGTGAGCGACGCGCGCCTGGGCGAGGACCCCGAGGCTCGGCAGGCCTGGGAGGCCTGGGCCGCGGACGAGGAGAACCGTCCCACGCGCGACCAGCTCACCCGCATCCTGGCCTCCACCGCAATCGACGAGAAGGGTCTGGCCCGCGACAAGACCTTGCGCTGCATGGAGGTGGCCGTGCCCATGCGCCTGTTCGCCATCGTGGAGGGCGAGGAAGGCGCGGGGGACTGGCGCGCCGACCTGAAGGCTGCTCTCCCGCTGCTGCGCGGATTGGGGCACAAGCGCAGCCGTGGCTTCGGCCGCTGCCGGGTCGAGCTGGTGGAGTGAGGAGCGCACCGCCATGAAGACGCTTGGATTCGAGATCGAGCTCCTGTCCGATGCCGTGCTGAGCGCCTCGGGCGCCACCGCGGGAGGGCACAGGTGCCTGGACTACCTCCCGGGCGCGGTGCTCCTCGGCGCTGCTGCGAAGCGGCTGTACGCCAGCCTGGGCGCAAAGGCCTTCGACGCCTTCCACTCCGGGAAGGTGCGCTTCCTGCCGGGATACCCCCTGGTCGAGGGCGGCATGGCCCTGCCCACGCCGCTCAGCTTCCACCGGGAGAAGGCCGGGCCGACGGCGGACCTCCTGAACCTGGCCCGGCCGGCCGCGAACCGCATGCTGCGGCCCGAGCTCCCGGGGAAGCCCTTCATCTCGCATCGTGGGGCCTTGCTCGTGCCAGGCAAGCGGGTGGCGCTCAAGACCGCCATCCAGGCGGGCAAGACCCAGGCCGCAGAGGGCCAGCTGTTCACGGTCGAGGCCCTCGCGGCCGGCGCCCGCTTCCTGGCCCACGTGCAACTCGACGAGGACCTGCCCGCGGAGCTGGGCCAGGCCATCCACAAGGCATTGCTCGAGGGCAAGCTCGGGCTCGGCCGATCGCGTTCGGCCGAGTTCGGCTGGGCCGAGGCCCGCACGGCCACGCCCTGGGCGGCGCCCGCGCCTGCCCCGGTCGGCGACGGCAGGCAGATCCTCCTCTACTGCCTGACGGACCTCGCGCTCCTCGACCCGCGCACCGGCCAGCCGACGCTCGACCCGACTGCGGCCTGCCTGGGCGTCGAGGGGCTGGAGCTCGATCGGGAGCACACCTTCCTGCGCATCCGACGCTACTCCCCTATCAACTCCAGGCGGCGGCGGCCCGACCTCGAGCACCAGGTCATCCTTCAGGGCAGCGTGCTGGGCTTCCGCGTCCTGGCGGGCGGGCCCGAGGCCAGGGAGCTGCAGCGGCGGCTCGAGGGCGGTGTGGGCGCCTACCGGCAGGAGGGCCTGGGCCAGCTCCTGGTGGACCCGCCCTTCCTGGCCGATCGGAAGCCGGTCTTCGCGGCGCGGCGCCCGGAGGAGGCCGCGACAGCCAGGCCCCCGCTCCTGGCGGACGAGCTCCTCGACTGGGCCCGGGCCGGCGGGCAGGCCGCCGCGCGGCGGGAGAAGGCCTTCGTGTTGGCTTCAGCCTGGAACCTGGAGATGAGGCCCTACCTGAAAGGACGTGGCCCCGGACGGGCCCAGTGGGGCATGCTGCGGGAGCGGGCCGCGCTGGCCATGGACGGGAAGGCGCTGCTCGACGAGCTCTTCCGGACCAAGCCGGTGACCGAGGGCAAGCAGCAGCCGAAGGCAGGTCAGGACGCCGGGCTCCTCCGGCGCGGGGCGCGCGCGGAGGCATGGAAGGCGCGATACAAGGGGATCACCGCTGTGGACAGGCTGGAACAGCTGCTCAGGGATGAAGGCTGTCCGCTCGAGCTCTGCCGCGATGCGCTGATGCTGCTGGCCGCGCGCATGCAGAAGCTGGGCGCCGGGAAGGAGGAGCGGCGATGAGCGCACCCATCCGCGATCTGGCACGGGTGACCGTGGAGCTCCAGAGCCCGCTGGCCATCGGCTCGGGCGCCTGGGACGATCTCCTCGACTCGCCCTTCGTGGTGGACGCGAACGACCTGCCCACCCTGCCCGGGACCTCCTTGGCGGGCGTGCTGCGCGCCGCCTGGCTCCAGGCCCGCGGCGAGGCCGAAGCCAAGAAGGTGTTCGGCCACCAGGAGCGCGATCAGGGCGAGGCCTCCAGGGTGTGGATCTCCTTCGGCGCCATCCACGGCCAGGACGACCGTCCCGTGGCGCCGCGCATGAGGCACGAGGACATCGAGAGGGACCCGTTGCTCAGGCTGGCGCGTGTGCCGCTGGTGCGGCAGCACGTGCGCATCGACCACCGCGGTGCGGCGGAAGGACACGGGCTGTTCGATCGCTCCATGGTCGCTGCGGGCCACCGCTTCACCTTCGAGCTCGAGGTCCGCGACGAGGATGAATCGATCCTGCGCGGGCTGCTCGGCCTGTTCGCGGACGGGAGCGTGGGCCTGGGGGCGCGGACCCGTTCCGGCCTGGGCGCGCTCCGGCTCGTCCAGGCGCTCGGGCGGCGCTTCGATCTCCGCAAGAAGGCGGATCGCGAAGCCTACGCCGAGGTGCCGGCCGATCTGCGGATCGACATGCCCAGGGGAGTTCTCGAGCCCTTGCAGCCCGGTGCGACCGGCCCCTCGACTGGCGAGCTGGTGGCCCGGCTGGAGCTCCGGCCCCGAGGCTTCTGGATGATCGGCGGCGGCCGGCCCGCGGAGGGCGCGGGCAAGGCCCCGGACATCAACCCATACCGCGAGGCACGGGTGGTGTGGGAGAAGGGCCAGGGCCGACTCGACCTGGACAGGCTGGAGCTCGTGGTGCCTGCCAGCGCCATCAAGGGTGCGCTCCGGCACCGCGCGGCCTTCCACCTCAACCGACTCCAGAGGCGTTTCGCGGACCAGGCCGGAGCGGCCCTGGAGCGATTCGACGGCACGAACCACCCCGACGTCCAGTCCCTCTTCGGCTGCATGCTCGAGCACGATGAAGGCCAGGCGGGCCGGGTGCGGGTGGGCGACTTGCGTTTCGCGAAGCAGCCGGACAGCCAGCGCATGACCCACGTGAGCCTCGATCGCTTCACCTGCGGTCCGGTGGATGGAGCGCTTTTCGAGGAGGAGGCGCTGTGGAAGGGCGGGCCCTGGCAGCTCGAGGTGCGCGTGCAGACCGGCGCCCTGGGCGCGGGCGACAAACGCGTTCCCGATGTGCCCCTCGAGGCCCGCGAGGCGCTCCGGCTGGCCCTCGAGGATCTGGTCGGCGGGCGGTTGCAGATCGGGGCGGGGAGTGGCCGCGGGCACGGCTGGCTCGAAGGCAAGCTGGACTGGCAGGGACGCGAAGGCTGGCTGCGCGGGGAGGAGGGCTGACCATGGCGGCTTCCATGAACGAGCTCCGGAAGGTGCTCGAGGCGCGCGGCCTGCAGGCACCGGAGAGCTGCAAGCTGGTGGTGGAATCCGAGCGGGTCTCGGAGGCGGCCGCGGTCCGGCAGCGCCTCGAGGCCTTCGGAGGAGAGGGCTGGCTGTGCCTGACGGACAGGGTGGAGCGGCTCGCGAAGGGGGCAGCCCTGCCCCAGGGCACGCCGCTCTCGGCCGAGCTCTGCAAGGGAGCGGAGAGCCTGCACGTCCGCCAGACGTCAGGCGGCTGGATCCTGGCCCGGCTGCGGAGAGAGGCCGGGGACGAGCACCTCTGCTTCCGGGAGGAGCGGGTGGTGATCGGCGGCGGGAAGCTCGTGTACGAGGTCGCCTGGCAGCTCGAGAACGGGCGCTGGCGTCCCTGGTGCGGCCGCCTGGCCGGGCTCGAGTGAGGTGGCGACAATGGACGACAGGTACACGCCGAAGGGTCTGAAGGGCCAGGGCGGGCGCGGTGGGCGCGACGGAGGGAGGCAACCCTATCGTGGCGGCGGCGGGCCGTCTCGTCCGGTGCCGGACCGGGCGAGGGCCGCTTACAACTTCGTGCCAGCGGACGCACGCGTGGTGTTCCCGGATTGGAAAGAGCAGGTCAGCCACGACGTGCCGTTCTCGGACGGTTTCTCGGGGCATATGGAGCTCGAGGTCCGCGCCGAGACGCCCCTGTTCGTGCGTGACGGCAAGGACAGGCAGAGCTTCTTCCGGCTGCCCGGCGGGCTGTACGGCGTCCCGGGCACCTCCATCAAGGGGATGCTGCGGACTGTCTTGCAGATAGCCTCGTTCGGCAAGCTCACACCCGTCAATGATCACCGCTATGGGGTCCGGGATTTGCACAACCGGGAGCTGTACGGCAAGCACATGGCCGAGATCCGCAACGGCCAGCCGGTCCCCCTGGTGAGCGCGGGCTGGCTGCAGGAGAAGCACGGAGAAGAGTACGAGGAGGATGGTCTGCACGGCGAGACGAAATGGGAGATCGTCCCCTGCCACTTCGCCAAGATCGAGTACACCTTCCTGCAGAAGCTGGCTGCCGAGCGGGGGGTGAAGGGCTTCAACCCCGGCATGAAGCAGTCGGCCCCGCGGAAGTACCAGGCCTGGGGAGCGGCCTCGTTGGACGTGGACTGCAGCGTGGAGATCCTCGATGACGCCAGGTCGCGGGAGGAGGGCAAGCCCGCGGCCATCGGTTCCTACGGTCGGGTGGTCGGGCTCGGCGGCGATGTCCGGGGCCGCCTGGTGTTCACCGGCCAGCCGAGCGAGCACCGGCCCGACGCCCCGAAGAGGTCCGGGGCGGGCAACCCCAAGCACCACGACTTCATGTTCTTCGGCGAGGTCGGAACCGCCGTCGTGGTCCCTGCCGCGCAGCGACGCGACTTCTCGTTCGTCCACGGCAACGCGGGTGAGCAGCACCGCCTGGACAGCGATCCGAACCCCGAGTGGAAGCACATGCTCGGGCGGATGCGCCAGGGCGAGCGCGTCCCTGTGTTCTTCCTGCTGGACGAGCGGGGCGAGCTCAGGGCCTTCGGCCTGGCCATGATGTTCCGGCTGGCCTACAAGATGTCCACCCGGGACGCTGTGACCAGCACCCAGCCGGACGCGCAGGACGATCGCCATGACCTGGCCGAGCTCGTGTTCGGCCGAGTCCATCGCGGGAAGGGCAAGGACTCTGCTTCCCAGGCGCTCCGCGGCCGGGTGAGCATCGAGACCGCAGTGGCCGAGGGGAGCCCACAACCCCTGCCCCTGGTGACCGGGGTGCTGGGCGCACCCAAGGCGAGCTTCTACCCGAACTACCTCGTCCAGGGAAAGGACGCGCGCGGCGAGGTGGCGCGTGGCCTGGACGGCAAGCCGCGCTACCAGACGTACATGGACGACGGCGTCCGGGTGCGGGGCTGGAAGCGCTACCCGCAACGGGAGGCGGTCGAGAAGCTGCCTCCGCCCCCCACCTCGCGGGACGGCCGGGTGAACGAAGAGGTGGCCTCGAAGCTCGCGCCTTTGCCGGCCGGGACCGTGTTCACCACCCGCGTCCACATCCACAACCTGCGGCGGGTCGAGCTCGGCGCGCTCCTGTGGACCCTGGACTTCGGCGGCAGGGAGCACTGCCGTCACGGGCTGGGCATGGCCAAGGCCTTCGGGTACGGCGGCGTCAGGCTCGAGATCACCCGCGCCACGCTGCAACCGAACGATCCGGCTGCGGACGCGGCAATCGACCTGGCCGCGCTGCGCGACGAGTTCCGGGGATACATGGAGGCCAGGCTCGACGGTGGCTGGGAGACCTCGGAGAGCATCTACCAGCTCCTCGCCCTGGCGACCCCGGTGCCGAAGGCGCAGGCCGTGGAGCTCCGGCACATGCGGCTCGACCACCCGGAGTTCCGCAACGAGTTCCAGGGGGTCAAGCAGGCCGGGAAGGCGCTGCCGCCGCACGGTGACGCGCAGGGGCGGAAGAAGCACCGCGAGGCCTGCCTGGCGAACCCCGCGCCAGCGGCGCGGACCAGCCAATTGCAGCAGTCATCGCCAACAGGGGACGCACCGAGCTCGGCCGGGCCTGCAGTGGAGGAGGAGCCCTGCGTCAAGGCGGCTCGCGAGGCGCGCGCCCGGGACGAGCACCTCAAGCTCTTCAAGCAGTGGATGCTGGAGGGCGGGCCAGACGAAGCGCTGCGCAGGAAGGCCGCCCGGACGGTCATGGGCGAGCCGTCGAAGAAGTGGATCGCGAAGAACCAGGAGCTGTGGGCGTGGATGAACACCAGGTGATCGCGCTGCTCGAGTTCACCACACGCGCTTCGATTTCCCTGAGCTTGGTGGGTCGATCGTACAGGCCGATTTCGCAAAGCTTCTGTCCCGCCCTGCCTTGAAGACTCCTCACCCCGTAGGTCGCCATTACACATCTATCATCGAAGATTATGTACCTGTTGTGGAGGTCGTGGGTGAGGCTGAAGCCAGCGCAGTAGATGCTGATCTTGTTGGCTCTCGACCATTGGTAACTGTGGCCGGAGACTCGGTTCTCAATATCTGCGGTGCTGGTGAACTCGTACGGCCTCTGGCTCTTGAAGCAAATCACCTTGATTTCTTTGAGGTGAGTGTTTAGTCGGCAAGCTGTTTCGATGAAGGAAAACAACTCCGCGATAGAATTATCAGTGAGCGCATATCCATCGATGATGGTGAACTCGGTGCAAGACCTGAAAAGCCACTCGATGGTGGTGTCCAGAACCTCGGCTGCTTCATTGGAGATCAATGGTTCCAGGTGGATGCAGTCGCCATTCTTCAACGAGAACTCTCGGGATGCGAACTGCCTGGGCGAGCATCGATTCTCGTAATCCTTGCCCGCGATGCACGCGGCATGTTCGGTGAAATCGGCGTCAAAGTCGGGGGTTGTAAGAACGCGCTTGCCTCGAGAGGCAACCCAATCATCGAGTCGCTGCCGAATCTCAGGATGAACGAATTCTTTTGACGATCTGGCGATCCTTGAGATGAATTCGTCCGAGTCGAAGATGATGCCGTGTGCGCGTAGCGCCTTGAGGAATGAATTGACCTCAGCGGACCTGTCCGTTTGGCAGAGATTCCCTGAATCGCGACCAAGGAGGAAATCGAGAAGCCCCTCGTCGAGTTCCACTGGCATGGCGATGAGGAACTTCGTCGTCATGACTGATGTCTGTCTTCGCTGTCTGGCTTCTTCGGGGGATCCGCCCAGAGTTCTGCCGAGCGTTCCTCGAAGAAACCCTGAGGCCATTTCGCTGTGAACGAGCCACGCTTGTCGAAGCCGATCTCTTTGACGTAGGAATTCCCAACGATGTCCTTGTCCACGAACAGAATAATCACCTGGTCGTGGGCAAGAGTCCCCTCGCGGATCCTGCGCTGGACACGAAGGATGGCCAGCTCACTGTGGGTCTCAATGAGGAGTTGGTTTTCCTTGCCGTTGGGGTGGTCCTTGATGTGATAGATGAAGAGGTCGCCCAGATTGGCCTGCATCCTTGGATGGAGGTGTATCTCTGGTTCTTCGATGCAGAGGATAGATTCTTCTGCCACCTCGCGCGCAATCAGGAGCTGGACGATTACTGGCATGACCTGAGATAGTCCGAATCCAACATCTGCCATGGTCACCTTGACCGGGGGAGTTTTCTTCAGGGTGAATCCAAGTGAGTGCCGGTACCCCGTCACATCGTCTCCAGAGCCGAAGATGTCGATGCTGTAAGGGATTTCAAGGCGTTCGAACCACTTATTGACGCTGGGTATGAGATGAGTATTCGAAGAGAGCGGATACAGGAGGTTCCTGCCTGTGTTCCCGACGAACAAGCTGTTGGCAGGTTGGAGCGAGATGAACCTGCGAGGTCTTTCGCGAAATGGCCCGATGTGGAGAACGGATTCGATTGCCCGAGCTGCAATGTCGAGATGGGGCACTGCTCTATCGTCGACGAGATGCTCGATTGCCTTCGTGAAGATGGCAACGACAGCTGCTGCCTCAGCTGCCAAACGCGAAAAATGCTCTTCGTCGACCGTTGATTCGGCCGGGAGGTCCTTCAGGTCTTGGAGAATGAGCACGTCAGCGAGGATCTCCCCCCCGGTGAGGCGAAACCCACCGTTGTTGCTCCCGAGAACCACAGTCGGCATTGCCCTGGTCGTCCCCGGCGCAGTCAGATGTTCGACCTTCGTTGGGCCCGGATCGTCCTTCCGCGGCTTGTAGAAATTACTGCTGACCGGAGTCTTGTTGCCGTGGATCAGCGCGTGGCATAGAGCGAGTATCTTGGGTTCGGCCCCGCGCTTCTTCAGTTCTGGGGCGCTCATCACTCCTTCGATAAGGTTGTCGACCTCCTCGTCTTCGAACGTGAAGGCATTTCCGTCTTCCGTCGAGTCGGCTGCCTGCGATGCAGCAATGGAGCGTAGGTGCAGTAGCGTTCGAACTGAGTTCGTGGTTTGTCCATGGCGGAATTCCAGTGCCTCGAGTGTTGCGCGACTTGCACCCGTTTGATCGGAGACGGACTCCCTGGAGTAAGAGGCTATCGTTTCGAACCAGGCGTCCCTAGAGGTGAAACGCAAGCCTGTGGACATCGTGCTGTCCTTGGCATGATCGTGGACCAAGGACTCGAAAGATCCGAGATCGACAATGCTCCCAGACGTGGTAAGTGTTCGTGGGATCGGAAAGTCGTACTGGTATCTCTGTGACTGGCAGAGAAGCAGAAGAGATTGTATGACGGAGCTCTTGCCGCAGGAATTGGGCCCGACCAAGAAGGTGAGGGGAGCAAGAGACAGCGCATGGATGCGCCCGTCGAACCCCTTGAAATTCTGGAGGTAGAGTTTCGTGAGCAAGCGGGTCACCCTCTGTCGTGGGTTCCTGTGATGGCAATGACGGTGGCGACTATCGCGGACAGCTTAGCAACGGCGTTTCGACTGGCTTCTTCCAGATCCATCGGCGCTGAGGCACTGGAGGTCCAGGCATGATCGAATCCGTTGCGGATCTTCACCAGGGTCCGGGAGAGGTCGCGCACGTTGTCCGCGATTCCCGCGGAGACAAGTTTCTCGTACCAGGGCAGAAGCATCTGGACCAGTTCCTCGTCTTCAAACTTGAATCTCCAATCGGACCGATCGATTTGGGCCATGCAGATGAAAACGTCTGCTCTCCTGCGCTGGCCCCGACCCCTAGATGAGTTCATTTCCTTGTGGGGGACGCCTGACATCCCGATGGAGCCGATCAACTCTCTCATGACGGTGAAGGCCTGCATATAGAGCTTGTGTTCGATCAGCAGCCGAGCGATCTCGACTTGCATCTGGAGATAGTCGCTGTCGTATCGCCCGCTCGTCGGAGCCTCGCTCGCGAGCGAGGCGAACTTGTACGCCACGAGATCCAGGAGCACCTTGGTGGTGACCGGTGCACCTGCCATGGCTGCGTGCACCCTGGCCATGGCCTCGCGAGCCAGCGTGGCCACGCGGTTGACCTCGACATTCCGAACCGCACTGGTCAGGTCAAGCAGCGCCTGCCGCAGCGCAGGGTCGATCAGACCGCCGGCCTGGAAATCAGGCGCAGCCTCTGCGACCTCTGCCAGCTTCCGCGCATCGGCCTCCTCGACGAGCCGCGATACTGCATCTGCCCAGTCGTTGATCCGGTAGAAGTCCTTGAGATCGACGATCACGCCGCGTTGGTCCTCCCCCTTCTTGCCATCCACGCGGCCATAGTACACGGCGGCGAGCATGGCTTTCTTCGCCCGGACCAGGAAGTGGATTGCCGCGGAGAGGACGATCGAGCCGGCCCGGTACCCATGGGTGAGATCAACAGTCAGCAGTGCGCCGGGCTCGACCACGGGGAGAATCTTCTCGAACCAATCCCATTGCTGCGTCGCTCCCATATCCTCGGAGATCATGACCGAGAGGGGTTCGACGGCGCCGAGGTGGGAGAGCTCGGCAGCCAGGGTCGAGAAGTGATCCGCATGAGATTGCTGTGTACATACGACGAGGATTTTGTCGAAGTTCTCAGGTCCGAGGAGCTCGATCTCCGCGCACTGGACGAACTTCGTCACACTTGAAGCTGCCACTCCACCGTCGATGCAGTAGCGCATCGGAACGTAGTCGTACTTTCCTGTTGCAGGGTCTCGTGAGCCACGGCCGAGAAAGGTCAGGTAGGTTCTCTGCGTCACTCTCTGCACTCCTCATTCATTCAACTTCGAGAAGAAAATCGAGGAGCCATCAGAGCTCCATCAGCAAGGTTCCAGTACACCCGAGCTATCCGCCGTGAACGCATGGTCGCCCAGGGCCTTGGTGGAGTCAACCGGCTAGCGAGGAAGGAAGAGTTCGGTGGTGCAGCGATTCAGTGCGCCTGCTGTCAGGCCCTGACGGGGCTCCGCGTCTGGTGAGGTGGAGGCATCGGTCAGATGCTTCGGGGAGGTAGCCATGGCCATGGACAAGCCCGCCACCGAGAGAACCGGCGCCCTCGATCACGCCGCCTTGTTCTTCATGCTGGTCGCTACCTCCTTCGGGATCTGGATCACGAGGTCGAGCTGGATCTTCTGGACCGAGACCGAGCTGATGATGCCCAGGATGTCAGCCGTTGTGGCGGGGTTGTTCCTGTGGGCCGGCCTGACCAAGCGCGGATACCTGCCGAGGATCCAGCGGGCGTTCACCGGCGGCCTCTCGTTGGTGAGGAAATGCTTCGCCTTCCTGGTGCCCTGCTTCTGGTGCTGCCTGGTGGCCATGCACCTCCTCGGGACCGGCATCGACATGATGCTCACCGTCTTCGCCGTGTGCGCGGCGGTGCTGGTCTTCGGGGAGCAGCGCTACTCCCTGCTCGCGGCCTGCGGCATCGCGCTCCTCTTCGCGATCAAGGTCTGGCTGCTCGACGTGAGCTTCGACTGGCGCGCCTTCGGGTTCGGTGCGGCCTCCTTCCTCTCCCTGGTCTTCTGGAGCCCATCCTTCCAGGAGGGCTTTCTCGGCCTGACCGACCACCTGGTTCCCGGGAGACCGGATCAGGCCAGGTGAGGCGCAGTCGCAAGCCGCACACCGCCTGCTTCGTCTTGCCTGCAGGGCACCCATCGAGGGCGCTACTGGCACGACAACTTCGCCTTCGAGGACGGCTCGCGGCAGCTGGCCTGTGGTCCCGGCGTCTGCGAGGCATCATCCACCTCCGCAGGCAGGCCCAAACGGTGGAGTGAGGTGACCCTTGGCCGCAGAGCCTGGCTGTGTTATTGCTCCTCGGGCGCCAATCACTCCGTCAGGGGATGGACTATGACACCCACGACCCCGCTGTCCGACGAGGCCCTGCTGGCCGCCATTCGAGAGTTCTTCTCGAAGCACCCGCCCGACCTCCGGAGCCCGGTGGCAGACGTGGTGATGGAGGCGGCCCGCGTCTACTTGCTGCGCAAGAGCCGGATCCTCTACGGCAGGAATCTCGGGCCCGCGAGTTGCGAAGATCTCGCCGGAAGCTGCCTGCTGTCGTTCACGATGCGATTGTCAGGGGGTGAAGCTCTCAGGGTGAGCACACTCGCGGCCTTCTACGACTACCTGAACAGGACCCTGCGCAATCGATTCACCGACCACCTGCGCCGCAAGGGCACCTCGGAGGCGTACCGTCAGGAAGCCAGGCTGGATCTCGAGCAATCAGCAAGGGATGCCATGCTGTGCGAAGGGCCGCATCTGGAGCTCGCCCGCAAGGAGTTGGTGGCACGCTGCATGGAGTGCGTGAAGGCCACCAACCCGCGGCTTCACGAGGTGCTACGCCTGGCGCTCGACCACCCCGAGGCCTTGGTCGCCGAGCGAGCCGCCTTGCTCGGCATGAGCGAGGACAACTACAACACCCACTTCTACCGCGCCAAGAAGGCCTTCAAGGACTGCTACGAGGGCCTGCTGTCAGAAGAGGTCCGCACCCGGCGTCCGTGTCCTGCGGGAGAAGGTGGAGACCGCCCATGACTGCAGGCGAGGACACTGTGCGCTTCGAGCTCGAGGGTCGGGAGATCTCCCTGACGTGGCACGGGTTCACCTCGGCGTGGAACCTCCACAAGCACTTCATGAAGCACGTCGCCAGGCTGGACGAGTGCGACCCCGGGGAGCGCGAGGATCCCGAACGCTGGACAGAGCTCTGGAGTGCCAGCGCCCCGCTTGAGGAGGACCTGTCGAAGCGGCGGGCCGACTTCAAGCGCCGCCTTGTCGCCACCCTGCCGCGCTGCGCGCTGGCCCGGCTGGCCCCGGCTGCGGAGGATGTGTGCGCCGGTTGCGATGGGCTGCCGAGCGATGATCGGACCCTCCGGGCGGTCGGAGCTTCGTTCCGGGACCACCTCGAGGCGTACGAAGGCTGCGTCCGTGACGCGCTCATGGCTTGCCTGCGAGAGGAGCAGGCTCACGCGAGCCCGCGATACTTCTTCACGCACGGCCCGGATGGATCGCTCCTGGTGGAGGCCGTGTCCCCTGGGCGCATTCGGGTGAGCGCCCTTGCGCGAAGCGGGGCGCCGATGCGCCTGGCGGCCATCACCGGCTACAGGCCCACCGCCGCCGGCCGCCTCGTGAATCACCGGGAGCTCGACGCGGACTTCCAGAGGGCTAGGCGTTCCGCGATCGGGTGTGGAAGGTTCGTGTTCAGCCGCCGGATTCCGTCATCCGCGAGCGAGGAGTGAGGTATGGCGAACAAGGACATGGAGTTCGAGCTGGCACTGGAGGTGCTCTCGGACCTGCAGCGGGAGGCCGGACGGCATCTGGCGGAGGCGCTACGCCCCGAGCTCGCGACCGACGACCGGGCTGTCGAGGCCGGACTGTATCTCGAGTGCCTGGCTGACCTGCAGGCCGCAGGCGCTCCGCAGGCAGCCGACACGAACTTGCCTGCCGCGCTGGTCCGCGCCTCGCTCCAGGCCCTCGACGCCACGGCCCTCGTCGATTCTGCCGACCGGCTCGGCGCTCTGCTCGACAAGGCCGTGGAGGACGCGGCAGAGCCGGAGCGGCTGCAGGGCCTGGAGCCCGAGCTGGAGCTGCACGTCCTGCGGCGGCAACGGTTCACCCGGCGCCTCGAGGGCGCGCGGATCGCGCTGGGCGGGGAGCTCGCGTGGAGCCCGGGGCAGGCGGAGGCGGTCGAGTACTTCGACGCCCGCGTCCGGCCGATGGCCTGGGCGCTGGCCTTCGCCAACCAGCGCAGGGAGGGTCACGCGCGGCTGAGCGCGCCCGCGGCCCGCGCGGACCAGTGGTGGTGGATGGAAGGCGTGGACGTCCGCTGGCAGGCCGTGGTGATGGCCGAGGACGTGGCCGAGCTCCTGGAGCGCTGGCCGACCTTCGAGCTCCACCTCGACCAGCTGCGGCGGGCGGCCAGGGTGCGCCAGGGCCGGGCGCGTGAGGCTGACCTCCCGGCGGGCATGCTGGAGTCCCTCGAGGAGGGGCGGGTGGAGGTCCTGGCCGCGGCGGGCCCGGGTGCGCGCCCCGTCCTCGGACCGGGTCTGGGCGTGACCGCGCTGCTCCTGCCGGGCAGCCAGGGCTACCGCTTGCTGCTCGAGCCGGCCGAGGGTGTGCGGGTGACCGGCGCGCCCGTCATCGAGTCGGCCGGCGGGCAGCGGCTGACCGGGCGGATGCAGGCCTCGGGCACCTGGGTCGTGGAGCTGGGCGCGACCCCGCCTGCCGGCGGTGTGCTGGTGATCGGGCTCGATGGCCGCGAGGTGCGCGAGAAGGTCGACCTTGGCTGAGCCCCCGTCGCTGCTGTCGCTGGCCGAGGACACCGGCAACATCGCGCTGGCCGAGCGCCTGGCCGGCGAGTTGCGCGATCCCGCTGAACGCCTGCGGACCCTGAGTCGGCTCGCCGACCGGCATGCCGGGCTGTCCCGTGCGCCCAGGGTGTTGCTTGCGTTCATCGCCCGTGAGAGGGACGCGTCGCTGTTGCTCGAATCACGCCTGTCCTTGGAACGGCCTCCAGACGGTCCCATGATGAGCGACGAGTTCAGGGAGGCGCTCGAGTGCGGCCAGCAAGCAGCCTGGGCGCTCCTGCAAGCCAGAACGCCTGGAGCAGAGCAGCACAGGCGTCCGTCGCTCCACCTCAGGCTGGAACTCGCGCGGGCCACCAGAATCAGGCTGGACGAAGGCTCGGTGGGTCTGGCCGCAGGCCTGCTGGCCTTTCAGGTGCTCAGCGGGCTCGAACCCGAGCGAACCGTAGTCGCCGCGGCTTGCCTGACCGCGGCGGGCGCCACCATGCGCTGCGGTCACATTGGGGCGAAGCTCGAGGCCTACGACCGTGAGTTGCTGCGCTTCGATGCGCTCTTCCTGGCCGCGGAAGACGCCGGGGGCGGCAGCGAGCGCATGCGCGCCGTACCTGACCTGGCCACCGCCGTGGAGGTGGTCTTCGGGGAGGCAGCCCGGACAGCGCGGCTCCTCCCGGAGTTCCTCGACGCCATGTCCGAGCTCGAGGGGATCGATCACGACATCGCCGCTCTTGACCACGGCCGCGCGCTGGCGCGGGCGGAGGCGGTCCTCGCCGGTCCGGAGCTGTCCCCGGTCATGCGTCTCCGCCTTGGCTGGCGGGCGGCCAGGGCCAGCCTGCATCTGGGCCGGCCGGACGCGGCCACCCGCTACAACGCCCTCGTCGCCGAGGCGAGGCGGCTCGTCGGACAGGGGCTGCTGAGACACGAGGACGCCCTCTTGCAGCGGACCGAGGCGGCCATCGCGCTCCTCGATCAGTTCGAGATCAACCCGGCCATCTCCGAGCTGGAGGCGGTCCTGCGGGAGGCGACCCTCGTGGAGTCGCGGGTCCATGCGCAAGGGGGTTTGGCCCAGGCGAGGTGCATGTCCGGCGACGCCGATCTCGCCGTGCAGCTCAGGGAGGCGAACCTGTCGCTGCAGCGAGATGCGGGCTTGCCCGAGGTGGGCCAGTCCATGGGCCGGACCTGGTGCAACCTGGGCTGGGAGGCTTTCCTGGCCGGGGACGAGGACCGTGCGAGGCGGGCGGCGGACGGGGCGGACCGGGCCGTCGAGCGCAGTGAAGCCGAGAGGAGCCAGGCCGTCTGGAATGGCTACACCCGCGCCAGGATCGAGCTGTTCAGCGGGCACCCGGCCGTGGCATGCGCCATTGTCGAACGACACTCCGACGTGCTGGTCCAGACGGACTACCCCGGCATCATGCTGGCGGTAGTCCGTGGCGCGGCCCGGTGTGAAGAGGGTGACTTCACCGCTGCCGTGGATCTGCTGAGTGCGGCGCGCAGGACGTGCACGGGTGGGCCACTTATCGCCTGGCTCGCGCACTTGGGCCTCGGATGGGAGATCCTCGCTGCGTCGGAGATTGGTGAGGATGAACTGGCTTCGGAGCTAACCGCAGAGACGCTCGCGATTCTGTCGCCAGACTCCGCGCGCGCCATCATGCCGGCGGCCAGCCGTCACTTCTGGAAACTCGCACCGCTCGGCGTCACTCCTGAGCAAGTCGCATGTGGCTTGCGGTACTGGATGGCCTCTTCCTGGTACTGAATCGTGGTCAATCGGCGGGATCGTCAGTTGGTCAACCTCAATCATCTTCATCCGCCTGCTTGGGGACGAGGAGATCCTCGGCCTGGCCCGAGGTTCGAAAGGCCAAGACCGATCTCGACACCGTGTCATAGGCCTTCCGGACGCTCTTTCCGTCCGACCGGAAGTTCATGGCCCGGCCCTGCTGGATGCCCAGGCTGCTGCCTTCAGCGATCGCGTCCTGGTTGGCTGCCAGGAAGACGAACTGCCAGCTGTAGGCCTCTCGCTGGTGGGTGACCATCTCCATGACTCTCTTCCGAGAGAACTCCACGCTGGCGTTCTCCTGCCCGTCGGTCACGATCACGACGATCACCTTGCCTGGCCGCTGGCTTTCGGGGGTGTTTGCGAGGCGCTGCCCGACCGCAAGGATGGTGCGGCCCATGGCGTCGAGTAGCGCCGTGGTGCCCCGCGGCTCGAGCCTGTAGTGGACGGCCCGGCCGAGCGGGGCGTTGTCGTGGACGAGGTCGTACTCGTTGTCGAACTGGGCCAAGGTCAGGCGGCACTCTCCTGGCTGCTTGGACTGATCTTCGAGGAGGGCATGGAGCCCGCCTTCGGCGTCCGCCTGGATGGCGCCCATGGAGCCGGAGCGGTCGACGATGCACACGAGCTCGGTCAGGTTCGAATCGGTCATGGGTGAGTCCTCCTGCCTTGTAGGACGCACCCCGCCAGAGGATTCTGACAGGAGCGTGTATCGTTCACTTCCCGGGCGGTCAGCCAGCAGGCCGAGGAGAGTGCGGGTGGCGTTCACTGATGGTCCGCCTGGACTTCCCAGCACATGTGGCCCACGAGGATGCGCTGCCAGGACACGCTGGACTGCACGGCCATGGCACGGAAGCAGTCCTCGGCCACGGACAGGGCGGCGGCCGCGTCGCGGCCCCAGGCGTGGAGGGTGATGCGGTAGGGCTCGACCCGCGCGACGCCCTGCTCGAGCTCGTAGGTCGGCTCGCGGTAGAAGAGGCGCACGGCGAACAGGCGGTCGCCATGCCCGCGGGTGTTCGCCGGGTGAGGGTCAGGGCGGCGGCTCGAGCGGCTGGTCCCTCGTGGCTTCCATTCCATGACTCCCTCCTTTATGTCGGCGCTCGCTTGGAATGACGCGGGCGCAGGGGCAACTCTGACACACCGCATGGGTGCTTGGCCGTGTCTGCAGCGTGAATCGTCATGCATCGCAACGAGGGCGCAGTATAGGGTTTGAGTCTCGTGCACCTGACCTTCTTCGCCGCGTACCCCGGACCATGACGATGTGGAAGACGATGGGTAGCATTCATGGGTATCGCGTCTCCCTGGCGAAGATCCTGTCCGAGATCTGGGACCCAGTGCGTCCATTCGGGTGTACAAGGATCAGGAGGGTGGTCGACCTGACAGGGGAGCTGCGCATGACCAGGGACGGGACGCGGGTGGTGTTCGACCTCGACTTCGATCAGGGCGCGTGGCCTGGCCCGCTTTCGGGCAAGGACGCCGCGGCAGGCCGGGCTGTGGCAGGAGAGGTCTGGCTCGGGCCGCTCGGGCTGCTCGGCCGGGTGGAGCTGGGGCTTGGGCTCATCGGGCTGCACGCCTCGGCCATGGAGCGTGCCCTGGCGCTCGCGGGCAGGCTCGCGGCCTTCCCGGATGCGTTCTTCGCCGCCTCCTTCCGCGTGGACCCCATCGGGACCGCGCGGCGGCTGCTCGCCTGGCGGGACGCGCTCCGCATGCACCGCTGGCAGGCCGAGCCGGGCAAGGAAACGGGCCGGGTCGCCGCGCTGGCCGAGGCCACCCGGGAACTGCCCGCAGGCAGCCCCGAGAGGATCCAGGCCTGCCTGGCCGCGCTCCAGAAGCTTGGCGCGCAGGACGGGCTGGAGCTCGGCCGGCTCGAGGTGCTGGTGGACGAGGCAGAAGAGACGCAGGAGCCCGGCGGCTGGAAGAGCCTGCCGCCCCTGTGGCGGGACCTGGTGTGCGCCCTGGCGGGCGCGGGGGTCGAGGTGATAGGCAGGGCGCTCCGGCCGGTCGAGGCCCGCGGCGACCTGCTCGCCTGCCGGGAGAAGGACTTCCGGCCCGCGGCCGATGGCTCGCTCCGGCTGCTCCGGCCCGCGGGCGTGCTCGAGGCCGCGGACCAGGCCGCGGCCTGGGTGCGGAGCCTGGGGGAGGACGCTGAAATCCTGGTGGTCAACCCGGACCCGGTGCTGGACGAGGCTCTGGCGAGGCACGGCTGCGCGACCACCGGGGCGGGTGCGAGCTCGGAGCTGTCCTCGTTGCAGTCGGTGCTGCCCCTCGTGCTCGGGTTGGCCTGGAGCCCCCCGGACCCGGAGCTGGCCTGGCGCCTCCTCTGCCTGCCGAAGGGGCCGTTCCCCCGGGACCTGGCGATGGACCTCCTCGGGGCGCTCCACAGGTGGCCATCCGTGGGCAGCCGCAGGTGGGTCGAGGGCGTGGAGCGCTGGAAGGCGAGGAAGACGGCCGAGCCGGACGAGGACGGGACCGGAGAACCGCCCGCTGATCCAGCGTATGTCGAGCGCGTGCTCGAGCGGCTGGCCGGCGTCTTCGACCCTCTGCCCGGCGCCCCCCGGCACACGGGAAAGGCGCCCGTGGCCCTGCTCCAGCGGCGCATCGAGCTCGTGGAGGGCTGGCTGCGGCCGCTGGTCCACGGCGACCACGCGCTCGACGGCGCGGGCGAGGCGCTGGCCCAGTGCGCCGCGCTCCGCGGCCTGCTCGAGGCCTGGGGCGTGGTGGACATCAGCCAGATCGATCTGTCCCGGCTGGTCGGTCACGCCACGTCCTCGGGTGGCGGCCGGAGGCCGGCACTGGCCGGGATCGCCTCGGTGCCCTCTCCGGGCTGCGTGGCTGGCCCGGTCCGGCACGTCCTGTGGTGGGGCTTCTGCGCGCGTCCCGGGGCCGCGACCACGGACTTCCCGCCGCTGGCCGGGTCCGAGCAGAGAGCGCTCGCAGCCGGTGGGGTGGAGCTCCCGGAGCCGACTGCGGAGGCGGTCCGGGCCTCGCGACGGGAGCGGCGTCCCCTGGACCAGTCCAGCCAGGCCGTCCTCCTGGTGTGCCCGCGCCAGGGCACGGACGGGGAGGAGGCCTTTCCGGCCGCACCCTGGGACCGGGTCCGGGCCAACCTGCCCGCTGGCGAGTGGCACCTGGTGGAGAAGCTGGCGGTCCGGAGGTTGCCTGCGGACGGGCTGCCCGAGGCCCGGCCCGTGGCGGCCCGGCCCAGGCTAGCGGCGAAGGCCGTGGTGAGCATGGCGCATACGGTCGAGCTGCCCGGGAGCATCTCGCCCACAAGCCTGGAATCCCTGGTGGGCTGCCCGTACCGCGGGCTGCTCACGCTCCTGGCGCACGTGGACTCCGGGCCCACCTGCGCCCTCGACCCACCAGGCGCCCCGGCGGGCCGCGGCAGCCTCGCGCACGCGGTGCTCGAGCACGTGCTCCTGGGGGTGAAGGACGGCCGCATCCGGAGCGAAGGGGAGGCGGGCCGGGCGGCCCGCGCCTTCCTGGACGCGGAGGTCGCGAAGTTCGACGGCCGGCTCGCGGCGCCCTGGGGCCGCCTGGAGCAGGGCGCGGCCATCCGGCTCGTGGAGCAGGCCGCCTCCGACCTGGTGGGCAAGCTCCTCGCCGCAGGGCTCGTGGTCGACGGTGTGGAGCAGGTGCTCGAGGCCGCGGTGGACGGCCTGGCCTTGAACGGCCGGGCGGACCTGGTAGTGCGGGACAACGCGGGCAAGCCCCTGGTGGTCGATCTCAAGCTGGGGGGCAAGAAGAGGTACCTCCAGCTCCGGGCAGGCACCGCGCTCCAGCTCGCCTGCTACGCTCGCATGCTCGCCACGGACAGGCGATCGCTCCCGCGCTCGGCCTTCTACACCCTGACCACCCGCAGGCTGCTCGGCGCGGGCGTGTTCCCCGGGGCGGAGGAGGTCGCCGGGCCTGCCATGGAGGTGACCTGGAAGGCGATCCTGAGGGCGGTCGAGGGGATCCGCGAGGGGCTCGCCAGGCTGGAGGTGCGGGTGCCCGGCATCGACGAGGGCGGGGCTGCCGTCGTGGTCAGTCGGGAGGATGCGGGCGCCGTCGAGGGCGGGCGGCTCAGGCTGCCCCCTGACTGCGGGTACTGCGAGCTCGGGGTGCTGTGCGGCCGGGCGTTCGCCCCCGCGGCAGTGAAGGGGAGGGCCGATTCATGAGCGCGCCTCTCCAGGGCGAGCGGATCGAGATCATCTCGGCCAGCGCGGGCAGCGGGAAGACGCGCGAGCTGGGCGAGGTGCTGTTTCGGGCCGTCACGGAGGAGGGCGTCCGGCCCGAGCACGTGGTGGCCACGACGTTCACCCGGCGGGCGGCCGCGGAGCTGCGCGAGCGGGTGCGCGCCAGGTTGCTCGCGGCGGGCAAGGTGGCCGAGGCCGAGGCGCTGACTCGCGCGCGGGTGGGCACGGTGCACTCGGTGTGCGCCGGCCTGCTCTCGGACTTCGCCTTCGACCTGGGGCTGTCCCCGGACCTCGCGGTGATCGAGCCCGCGGAGGCCCGCGCAGCCCTCGAGCGGGCGCTGGCCGGTGCGGCCACGTCCGAGGAGGCCGAGGAGCTCGCGGAGTTCACGGCGCGCTGGAAGGACCTCGAGTGGCAGGTGTGCGTGAGGCGGCTGGTGGAACTGGCCACCTCGAACGCCATCGGCCCGGAGGAGCTGGCGGGGATGGCCAGGCAGTCCATGGACACCTTCCTGGAGCTGCTGGGCAGCGAGGCCCTGCCGGAGGCCGAGGCGGACCGGGCGCCCGGGGAGCTGTTCGCCGAGGTCGAGAGGTTGAACGCCGCCATCCTGGCCAAGCCGGCCAAGCCAGCCGGCGCCAAGCGGGCGAAGAAAGGTGAGCGCACCCAGGACGATGAGCAGACCCTCGTGCGCCTTGCCCCGATCCTGGCGATCCTGCGCCAGGGGCTCCTACCGACCTGGGACGACCTGCGCGCCCTCGGGAAGTACGTGCCGGAGGACAGCCGGGCCAGCTCGCTGGCCGCCATGCACCTGCGCTTCCCCGCGTTCCGCCGGGAGGCCGCGCGCCTCGTGGAGCTGGTGTTCGGCCTGGCCGCCCGGGTCATGCGGATCTACCGGGCGGACAAGGAGACCCTGGGCGGGCTGGACTACAACGACCTGGAGGCCCGGGCGCTCGAGCTGCTCGGCCGGGAGGACCTCCGGGAGCGCCTCGGCGCGCAGCTCGGGCTGGTGGTGGTGGACGAGTTCCAGGACACGAGCCCGATGCAGCTGGCCATCTTCCTGGGGCTCAGCCGGCTGGCCCGCAGGAACGTGTGGGTGGGGGATCAGAAGCAGGCCATCTACGGCTTCCGCGGGACGGACCCGCGGCTCATGGACGCGGCCCTGGAGGCAGTCTCGGGCGCCGGCGATCCGCTCCGCATCCTGGGCACGTCCCACCGCAGCCGGCCGGAGCTGGTGCGGCTGACCTCGGAGGTGTTCGCCCGTGCCTTCGAGGGGCAGGGCATCCCCCCTGAGCGGGTGCGGCTCCAGCCCATGGAACAGGCCGAGCCCGGTGGGCTCGGGCCCACGCTGGAGCGCTGGCTCCTCCCGGGCGGCAGGGCCAACCTGCCCCGTTTCCAGGCGCTGGCCGGCGGGGTGAAGACGCTGCTCGCGGCCGGGACGCTCGTCCGCACCCGGGACGGCAAGCAGACCCGGCCGCTCAGGCCAGGGGACGTGGCCGTGCTCTGCAGCACGAACGACCGGTGCTTCGATGTGGCCCAGTGCCTGCGCGCGCTGGGCATGCGCGCCGTGGTGGCGCGCGGCGACCCGTTCGGCGGGCCGGTGGTGCAGGCGCTGCTCGCGGGTCTGAGGCTGTGGGTGGACACGCGGGACAGGCTGGCCCGGGCCGAGCTCACGCGGCTGCTCACGCACCCCGCGGACCCGGACGCCTTCCTGGCCGCCGCGCTGGGCGGCGCCCTGGAGAACGAGGCCGAGGGGGAGGCGGTGTGGGGCAGGGTGGTGCGGGCGCGCACGGGGCGCGAGACCGCCGGCCCGGTGGAGGCCGTGGATCGGGTGATCGAGGCCCTGGAGCTGCGCGCGCTGGCGCTCGCCTGGGGCGATCCCAGCGAGCCGCTGGCCGGGCTGGAGGCCGTCCGGCAGAGGGCCGTGGCCCTGGCGCGCACCGGCGGCGGGCTCGCTGGCGTGGCCGGGCTGCTGCAGGAGATCGCGCTGGCGCAGGAAGAGCCCCAGGAGGAGCGCGCGCCGCTGGCCGACGATCCCGAGGCCGTGGTCGTGTCCACCTGGCACTCGGCCAAGGGGCTGGAGTGGCCGGTGGTGATCCTCACCGACCTGGACAAGGACAGGGAGGGAAGGGCGAGCGCCCTCGGGGTGGAGGTCGAGACCCTGGAAGACGAACCGGAGCTGGACGTCGAGCAGCCGCTCGCCGACCGCTGGCTCCGCTGCTGGCCCTCGCCCTACCACTCCGCCGTGACACACTCGCCGCTCCACGAGCGGCTGGCGGAGAACGGGTTCCAGAAACGCGCCAAGAACCGGGCCCGGCGGGAGGCGCTGCGGGTGCTGTACGTGTGCTGGACGCGGGCCCGGGACCGGCTGGTGCTCGCCGGCGCGCCCGGCGTGCTGGGCAAGGGCATGGCTGCGGCGCTGGAGCTGGAGGAGCCCCCGGGTGAGGAGGGGCTGGCGAACATCACCTGGCACGGCGCCAGGGTCGAGCTGCAGGTGCGGAGGCTGGCTGCCGAGGAGGGCGAGCAGCGCGAGGAGGAGCCGGGTGCGGACTTCGTGCCGGCCGAACCCAGGGAGCGCCCGCGCGCCCGCGTGCTGCCCTCGGAGGAGAAGGAGGCGGCGCGGGCGGGAGAGCCGGTCCGGCTCGGGCCCCCGCTCGAGCTGCGCGCAGGTACCGATCCGATCCCGGCCGGGGACGTGCTGCACGCCTTCCTGGCGGCGGACAGGGACGGCCTCAGCGATGAGTCCCGGCGGGCGATCGCCCGGACCCTGCTCGACGGTCACGGCCTGGCCAGCGTCATGCCCAGGGACCTGCTGGAGGCGGGCGATCGGCTGCGCCGGTTCGTGGCCGGGCGCTGGCCGGGGGCTGTCTGGCGGCGGGAGCTGCCCCTGGCCATGCGTCTCGAGGGCGGCAGCCAGATGTTCGGCAGCTGCGACCTGGCGCTCGAGCTCGAGGCGGGCTGGGTGGTCATCGACCACAAGGGCATGAAGGTGCGCGGAGAGGACGAACAAACGGCAGCGGGGGAGAAGGCCGCGGGGTACGGTGGGCAGCTTCGGGCCTACGCCCGCATGCTCCAGGCCGCCACGGGCAAGCCGGTGATCGGCGCCTGGATCCACGCCGCGGCGCTGGGGCTGGCAATTCCGGTGGAGGTTCAGGGCAGGAAGGATTGATTGGTTTCAGGAGAGGGCGGAGAAGGACCAGGAGGCTGTGGGGGTGGCGTGGAGTGCTCGCGGCGGCTACCTGGGTTTCTCCTGAGAGGCATGGGGGGCTACGCCTCCGGCAGGAAGCCCGGGGCGGTCAGGACGAGCTCGCGGAAGTCCTCCAGGCGCTTCCTCTGCGCCTCCCCGTCCTGGGGGAGCTGGCACATGGCCGCGTGGCTGCGGATCACCCAGGCGATCACGAACTCCTGCTGCTTGCCGGGCGGCAGCTTGCCCAGGTGCGCCAGGACGTCGTCCGGAAGGAGCAGGGTGTCTTCGGGCATCGGGCACCTCCTGATACGATCATGGACTGGCATGGCAAGGCAGATCTGACGCACGGTATCGGGTGTCGGGTATCGGGTGTCGGGTTTAGACCCGATACTCGATACTCGCTACCCGATACCAACGTCCATCCGAGATACGAGTCAGATCCGGCCGTCCCCGGCCGTCATTCCTCATGGAGGAGGCGCTCATGGGGAAACAGAGGGCCCACAAGCGGCAATGGAAGCGAACCCAGGCTGCCCGGAAGGCTCTGGAAGCCGCCATCCAGACCGGGTTCCGGGCCCCGGTGGTGGCGAACATGGGCGTGCTGCCCATCGCCCGCAGCGCGCGCTTCAGCTGCCGGTGCGGCGAGAGGATCGTCTCCTTCGCCGGGTTCCCGCCGGGGGTGGCCGTCCGCTGCGCAGGCTGCGGGGCGGTCTACCGGGTCGAGCACGAGTTCGACCGGGAGGCGTTCGAGCGGCGGACGGACCGCGATCCGTTCCGCTTCTGGCCCATCGGCCAGGCCATCGAGCTGGCCCGGCCGCCGGAGCTCGGCCCGGAGGTCCCGGTGCGGCTGTCCAGGAACCCGGACTTCGGCTGCCACATCGGAGGGCAGGCGATTCATTACGAGCCGGCCGTCCAGGAAGGAGTTTTTGGTTTCAGGAAAGGGCAGGGAAGAACCAGGAGGCTGTGAGGGTGGCGTGGAGTGACCCTCCATGAGGCCTCCGGCTTCTATTCGAGTTCGATGTGGCCGGCCCTTGAATCGGTTCTGTCGTCTTGGTCCCGCTCGCAGGTCCTCCTGGAGTTGCCCCAGGAACGCAGGGCTGGATGCCTACTATTGGCTGCATGGGCCGGGCTCCGGAGTTGCGCGGAGGGGCATGAGGCGTGAGAGACTGGTGGCATCGGGTGGTGTGACCCGTCAACCTGTTCCTGGTCATGGAAGGGGAGCGCCTGGATGGCGGCTGCGAGGTTCTCCCAGCAAGGCTTCCTGAAGACTGCGGAGGCAGCGGTCGACATGATCCTCGAGACGCGGGTCCTCGGCGTCTTGCCCGGCCGCGCCAGCGCCCGGGCGCTCGCCGGGGAGCTCGACCTGGACCTCTCCGCGGTCGCGGGTCAGCTCGCGGTCAGGCTGGAACGGATCCCGCCAGAGTACGGGCAGGCGCTCGCCAGGCTGGGCCCGCCCGGGGGGCTCGACCTGGACGATCTGCGCGTCGTGTCTGCGCTCGTCCTGGCGTTGCAGTCCGCGGAGGCTGCTCAGGCGGCCAGCCTGCTCCAGGGGGCGGGCGGAGAGCCCTCCGCGTTGCCAGCCGACCTGGACCGGTACGGCCCCCCGCTCGCCTGGCTGGCCGACATGGACGAGCACCTCGATCGGTCCATCGAGGAGTGCGTGGCGTGGATGACACGGGGCTCGTCTCTGCCCGTCTCCGGCCAGCTCCCCTCGCTGAGGGCAGAGGCGCTGCAGCTGGTCAAGCAGGGCCTCGAGAACCTGCGGAGCGGCTTCGAAGAGGACGCGTTCGCCAGGTTCGAGCGGGCGCTGGAGCGCGACAACACCTGCTACCTGGCGCACGCCGAGCTCGCCAGGATGTGCGCGGCGCGGCGGGACGACGGGAGGGCGGAGGAGCACCACCTGCGCGCGGTCTCCTACGCCAGGGCCTCGGGCGCCCTGGAGGCCGGCCTCGGGCTCCGGTTCAGCAGGTTCCTCGAGCGCAGGGGCCGCGTCGCGGAGGCCGCCGCGCAGATCGAGAACGCGCTGCAACAGAAGGGCCTGATAGATGATTGGGAGGCTCGCTGGAGGTTCCATCTCGCAGAGCTCCTGGCTGACCCCTCGCCGGCTCGGGCCCTGGACATCCTGGGGGGGATGCTCCAGGGGGATGGCGTCTCCTCGGTCCCGGTCATGGGCTCCGTGGCGTTGCACGCGCTTCAGCCGGGGATCACGCGGTTGCTCGTGGGGCTGGCAGTCGGGCGGAGGCGGGAGGGGCTGGCCGCGCTCGCCACGGCCGCTGGGTGGCGCCGGGCCCTGGCGACCCTGTCCGAGAGCCAGCCGCCCCGGGTCGCGCCGGGCCTGGCGCTCGACGGTGTGCTGGTGATGTTGCAACCCCTCGAGGAGCTGCCCAGTAGCATCACCGATCTGGAGAGCGCCGGAGACGAGTTGCGGGACCAGGCCGAGTCCAGCCTCCGCGCGCGGGTTGCCGGGATCGCCTGCCGGATAGAAGGCATCGCCAGCCAGGCGCGGCGAGACTGGCGGGCGATGTGGCCGGAGCGGCCGCCCGATCCCCCCTCCGCCGGCGCGGACCCGCCGCCGGCGCGGAGGCGGTTCGGGTTGCTCACCCTGGGCGCGTTCGCCTGGACCGCCCTGTGGGCCGTGTTCGCCGTCGTCAAGGGTGCGGTCTACTACACGAGCGCCACGGCTGGGCGTGAGGCGTACCTGACGTTCATCGGCCTCGTGGCGCTCGTGCTGTTCTCCGGATGTTGCGCGGCGGTGTGGGCGTACATCGATCTGCTGGCCTGGCGGGCGGTCCAGCGCGAGGCCCAGCGCGCGGCCAGGGCGAAGGCGGACCAGGAAGCCCGCCGGCAGGATTATGCCGCCCTCCGGCAGACCAACGCGGAGCGGTGGCGGAGCTTCGGCGCGAGGCACATCGAGGCCCTCGAGGTGCTGGTCCACTCGGTCCGCGTCCTGGCGGAGCGGCTCGGCGGTTGCGCGGCGGACGAGGATGGGTCGGCCATGCGCGTGGACCTGGCGGCCCTCGAAGGGATCCTCCGGGAGCCGCTCGGGATGTACGCGCTGTTCGCGAATGGCCCGCTCTCCCCTTGCGAAGGGTGCGGCGGGTTGCCGATGCTGGCCGGGATGGAGTGCACCCAATGCGGAGCGCTCGAGCCGGTCTGGCTGGACCCGGAGGACTCCCACTGGCCACGGGCATGCAAGCGCTGTGGCGACTACTTCGCGCCCTTGGGGAGGCAGCGACCGGCCGTGCTCACCTGCCCGGCCTGCGGCAGGGTCACCAGCCTGGAAGGTTGATCTGCCCCGGCCTGGTCCACCTGCGCAGGGTGTTGTCCGACACCCCCATCGCCTTGCGGGCCTGGGTGTAGTTCCCCCCGAAGAGCCCCAGCACGTGGGTCATGAAGGCCCGCTGGACCTCGTCGAAGGGGCGGACCTCCTCCGGGCTGGTGGGGTGGAAGAGGGTGGCGAGCCCGCTCCTCATTCGTGCTTGGCGTGACTGGCCTGGCGGGCCGTCCACGGCCGACTGCTCCGACCGCTCCCGGTGCGCCGCCTCCTGGGCGATCACCTCGGCCAGGGTGTCGCCCGTGTAGGCCGCGCGCTTCAGCATGCTCGCCAGCTCGCGCACGTTCCCGGGCCAGGGGTAGCCCTGGATGGCCTCCCAGTCCCTGGGCCCGAGCTTCAGCCGCACGTCCTTCGACACCAGGTTCGAGAGCAGCGTGTCCACCAGGGCGCGCGCGTCCTCCAGGTGCTCCCGGAGCGGCGGCACCTCGAGCTGCAGCACGCACAGGCGGTGGTACAGGTCCTCCCGGAACCGGCCCTGGGCCACCAGGGCGAGGAGATCCTGGTTGGTCGCGGCCACGATGCGCACGTCCACCTTGCGCGGCGTCATGGTGCCGAGCGGGGTGACCGTGCCCTCCTCGAGCACCCGGAGGAGCTGGGTCTGGGTGGAGAGCGGCAGCTCGGCCACCTCGTCCAGGAACAGGGTGCCGCCGGTCGCCTCCTCGAAGGCCCCGCGCGCGGGCCGGTCCGCACCGGTGTAGGCCCCCCGGGCGTGGCCGAAGAGCCTGTCGTGGGCCAGATCCGTGTGGCCGCCGAGAATCGCGCAGTTGACCGGCAGGAAGATGTGGTGGCGGCGGGGGCTCGCCTCGTGGAGCGCCCGGGCCACGAGCTCCTTGCCCGCGCCCGTGGGGCCGAGCACCAGGACCGGCTCGTCGAAGGGGCCGAGCCGCTCGATGAGGGTGCGCAGGCGCTTGAGCGCCGGGCTGCGGCCGAGGAGCACGGGCTTGGACTGGTCGACCTGGCGGAAGTGGGTCACCTCGTCCCGGTCGGCCTGGGTGAGCTGGGCCTGGCCCGCGAGGAGCGAGAGCACCCGCAGGAAGGGCGCCTCGTTGCCCAGGCGGAAGAAGCGGTTGGAGGCGGACTGGAGGAGGTCGTTCCAGAAGGCCTGCGCCTCGGTGAGCTTCCGCTTCCTGGCGAAGGCCTCGGCCAGGGACAGGAGCTGCTCCAGCACCTCGGTCCTCGGCAGGCGCAGCCGCTGCGCCACGACCGCGGTGTTGGAGCCGGCCTCCTCGAACACGGGCAGGCACACCTTCTCGAAGGCCGGCTCGTGGGTGTCGAGGTACCCCCGGCCGCAGTACCAGGTCACCTTCGAGCCCTGGCGGCGGAGCCTGCCCAGCGCGTCCAGGGCGGCCTCGAGGTTGTCCTGGATGCCCACCCCGCACACGTGCACCTCGGCCGGGGCGGTCTCCTGCTCGAGCAGGTTCGCCAGGCAGTGGTGCACGGCGTGCTGGCTGGTGATGCGCACCTCGGCCTCGGGGTGCCTGAGGAGCAGGGCCGCGGCCGCGCAGGCCCCGTCCAGCCCGCCGGTGGTGACGATGACGTGGGTCCGGTCGCGCGTGCTCATCCCTGGCCTCCCTGTGGATGCACCACATCTAGCATTTTTGAGGACAGAAGCTCAAGAAGGGAGGGGTTGGGTCATGAGGAAACAGGTGGCTGGCTGTGTCTGGTGGCCTGTGTCTGGTGGCTGGTTCAGGTCGTGCGGCGTGCGGCGTGCGGCGAAGGACCACGGTTTCGGGTATCGGGTCCCGGGTATCGGGTTGAGGAAAGGTGGGAGAGGGGGGCCTGGCACGGATGTTGAACAGTCCGGCCTCCCAGGAGGTCAGGCATGCGGCAGGACAACGACATCCGGGTGGGCGTGGACGTGGGCTCGCGGGCGGTGCGGGCGGTGGTGCTCCGGCCGGCCAAGGGAGCGGGGACGGGAGCGGGGGAGGACGGGCTGCTCGGGCCGGTCGAGGTCCTGGGCGCGGGGGTGGCCGAGTCGCGCGGGGTCGCGCTGGGGGAGGTGGTCGACGCGCGCAGGGCCTCGCGCGCCATCCGCGAGGCGGTGGAGGAGGCCGAGCGGGCCTCGGGCGCGAACGTCCGCTGGGCGGTCCTGGGCGCGGCGGGCGGCATGGTGAAGACCCGGGGGCTGGACGCCGAGGTGGAGCTCCGCGCCGGCCGGGTCGAGCCCTGGGATCCGGAGCGGGCGCGGGCCATGATCCGCACCCTGGCGCGCACGGCCGGCCGGCAGCGGCTGCTCGAGCAGTTCGCCTCCTTCCGGGTGGCGGGCGCGGCGCCCGAGCCCGTCGAGGTGGCGGATCCGGTCGGCCTCCAGGGCGCTCGCCTGCTGGTCTCGGCCGTGGTGCTCGAGGCCGACGCCATCTCTCTCGCGGCCCTGGCCGCGGCCGGGCGCCGGGCCGGGGTGGAGACGCGCGCGCTCGGCTGGTCGCCGCTCGCGGCCGCCCTGGCGGTCCTCGGCGAGCGGGCGCGCGAGGACGGCGTGGCCGTGCTGGACCTCGGCGCCGAGTCGGCCGGGCTGGTGCTGTTCGCGGGAGGCAGGTTGCTGTACGCGTCCGGGCGGAGGTCAGGCGAGGACGGGGACGGGCTCTGGCGTTGGCTCCGAGACTCCCTCGGCGGGTTCCTGGGCTCCGGGATCCTCCCCCGGGACCTGTTGCCCGCCGGGCTCGTCCTGTCTGGCGGGGGTGGCCTTCGCCCGGACGCACTGTCCCTGGCGCACGCGGAGCTCGGCATGACGGCGCGGGCCGCGGCGCTCGACCGCGTCCAGGGCCTGCCCGGGCCGGCCGCCGAGTGGGCCGCCGCCATCGGTCTGGCGCGGCTCCTGGAGGCGACCGACGCGCTCCGGCGGCGCACCGACCGCACCCGCGAGCCGGCGCCGATCTCGCTCCACAGGCCGGTCTCGGCCAGGCTGGCGGCGCTGCCGGGCGGGGCCGAGGCGGTCCTGCCCCGGCAGCGCGAGGAGAGCGAGCTGCTGGAGACCGGCATCGACTGCCTGGACCAGTTCCCCGGCCGGCCCGCGCGCGGGCAGCTCTGCCTGCTGGCCAGCCAGCCCTTCAGCGGGGCCTCGGGGATGGCGCTGCAGATCGCGCTGCACTCGGCCCTGCACCGGCTCGAGCCCACCTTGCTGGTCACCGGCAACCAGAGCTTCAAGCGCACGGCGCTGGAGCTCGCGGGGATCGAGGCGAAGCTGCACCCCTCCGAGGTGCTGCACACCGGCAAGGGGCGCCGCTCGAAGGCCGAGCGCCTGGCCGCGGCCCTGACCCGGATCGTGGACTCGCCCCTGTGGGTGCTGGACGCCGAGGAGGACGGGGTGGACGACGCGGAGTCCCTGGTGGGCGCGGCCCGGGCCATCCACGCGTCGCTCGGCAAGGCGGGCGGAGAGGGCCTGGGGCTCCGGCTGGTGGTGGTGGACCCGCTGTCCGCGCTCGGCCCGCGGGCCGGCTGGTGCGGGTACAAGCTGCGCGCGCTGGCGCGCGAGCTGGACGCGGTGGTGCTCGTCCTGGCCACGACCGAGAGCCTGCGCGAGCGCACCCCGCTGGACGACTCCCCTCGGCCGCCCCGGCTCGAGGACCTCAACCTGCTCGGGGATCTGGCCGACACGGCCGATCTCCTGTGGCTGGCCCACCGGCCCTGGCTGTTCGGCGACGACGACGGCGACCGGCTGGAGCTGCGGGTGGCCTCCAGGCACTTCGGCGTGAGCGGCACCCTCATGATGGAGTACGACGGCCTGCGGGTGACCGGCCCGGCCCGGGCCGAGCCGCCGCGGGAGACCGGCGCCAGGCAGGCCGAGCACGCCCGGCAGCTCTTCGACGCCTGCGAGCCCTTCGTGGACTGCATGGGCGACCTGCTCGTCCGCTACCGGGACGGGGTCCGCGAGGAGGAGCTGCTCGCGGATCTGGCTCCGGAGGATCCGGCCGGGGAGGACTGGATCGGGGACGGCATCCGGGATTCCCTGAAGCGGGGATACGGGGGCTTCCTGCTGGGCAGGGCGATGGTGGTGCGCCGCGAGGGACGGCTGGTGCCCGTGGACCTGGGGCGGCTCGACACCCTGTTCGGCCCCCCGGCCGAGGAGGCGGCCCGGGTGCTGTTCGAGCTCGGGGCCGGGGACGAGGTCCTGCGTGAGGGCGGGTTCGACTGGGTGGCGCTCGTGCGGCTGCTCGCGGGCTCGGTGCGGCGGGCGATGAGCTGGGGGGACGGGCACCTGTCGGATGGGGCCTGGCTGGTCGCGGCCCCGCGGCCGGCCGGGGTGCTCGGGCTGGTCTTCGATCTCACCCGCGGCCGGGTCATCGGCGAGCCCTCGGGCGATCCGCCGCGTCTGCTCCGGACGGAGGGGTACGCGCAGGGGACCCTCGAGCCCGGGCCCGGGAGCGGGGTGCAGGCGCTGCCCGCCGGGGCGCGGCTGGACCCGGTGAAGCTCGAGGGCGCGCTGGCGGTGCTCGGAGCGAAGCCCGGCGCGCTCGGCGGGGTGCGGGTGCTGTGCCGTGGCCCGCGCGACCCGGTGCTGTTCGAGCTGGGGGGGGTGGTCAGGGCCGCGCTCATGCCGAGGAGGGGATAGGACCGTGCGGGGTGCGGAGTGCGGCGAAGGGCCCGCCGGGGGGGGATGTCAGGGGTGCGAGGTAGGGTAGAGCAAGGAATCCGAGGAGGTGACTCATGGCCCCCAGCAGCGCCAGCCCGAGCCAGCTCCGGTCGCCGACCCCGCCCGCGCTCCCCCGCAGCGGGCCCGTGTCCGAGCGGGTCTTGCAGGTGTGGCGCCGGCTCGAGCCGCCCGATCCGCGCGCCTCGGCGCAGCGGGCCCGGGTGCGAGCGGCGCTGGCCGAGGCCGTGCCCGGCCCGGCCCACGCGGAGCTGGTGGCCTGGCTGCTGCCCCTTTTCGAGGCCGCCATCCGGAGCACGCTCCACGAGCCCGTGAAACCCCGCCTCGGCGACCGGATGCCGGCGCACAGGCGGGACAGCCTCGAGCACGAGATCCTGGCCGCGCTGCTGGAGAAGAAGCTGCTCGACCCCGCGCGCCAGTTCCTCCAGCACCTGGCCCGCGCGCTCACGCCCGACGGGTACGCGGCCGACAGCGCGCGCCACTTCACGGTCGACTTCCTCAAGCGCCGCTGCCCGGGCCGGGAGATCCGGCTGCCGGCGATGTTCGAGCAGATCGAGGCCGACCCGCGGCCCGTGGGCGGCGGCCTAGTGGAGGACCTCCTGGAGCAGCGCGAGCGCGCCTCCCGCCTGTGGGGCGTGCTGCTCGACGCATCCGAGGACGAGCGCACCCTGCTCCGGTTCGCGTTCCTGGGCGCCGACGAGGTGCCGGTCGAGGACCTCGACCGCGTCGCCCGGGCGCGCGGGGTGAGCCCGGCCGAGGTGCTCACCGAGCTGGCCACGGCCGGGATGAAGCGGCGCGAGTCGAGCATGTCGCAGATCCGGCGCTACGAGGACTGCGGCTGCAGGGCGATGCAGCTCCACGCGCGCCTCGCCCGCCTGGAGGAGCGCATCGCCGAGCTGGGCGAGGGCCGGGAGGGCCCGGAGCGCCGGCTGGAGGAGGCCGTGCTGCGGCGGCTGGAGGGCAACCCGGAGGCCTTCCGGGAGGCCGGGCACGCGCTGCGCACGGCCTGCGTGGCCATCCTCGAGTCCCGGCTCGAGCGGCTGGAGGGGCGGCGACAGGCGCTGCGGGAGGAGCGGCGCCGGGGCTGGGACCGGCCGCGGCTCTCCTACCAGGCGCTGGCCTGCGTCCTGGGGCTGCTCGCCCCGGACGCGCCCGCGGAGGAGCGGCGCCGGGTGGAGAACACGCTCACCCGGAGGCTCGAGCGGTTGATCGCTCGGCTGCGGAGGCAGGCGAGGGAGAAGGGGCTCGTGCGCGCGACCGACCGGTGAGCGGACCGGGAATGGGTTGTCTTCAGGCAGGGGAACCTGGCGGCGGTGAACAGACTGGGGAGAGGACCTATCTCCACGGACCAGATGCTAGCCACGTGGCCGAGAGCGGGGCCCCCTGGGCAGCGGCGAGCAACGGCATCTCTGCGAAGGCGGCCACGGCCCTGATGGTTTCGGCCAGACTACCCGCATCCTCCACGCCGGCCTTCCGCACGAAGCCAGACCACTGGGTCTTCTTCGTAGGGTCCTCGGCGAAGGTGTTCGTGAGCGCCACCGGCAGGGTCATCGACAGCGGCGTCTTGCGGCGCTCGAAGGTCGCGCGGATGGCCCGGACGAGCAGGTCGCCCTCGAAGCCGAAATCCCTGGCGAGCACCAGGAGGTCGTAGAAGTCCTTCATGCGGCTGTTCGCCATGCCGAGCTGCACCATCGCCTCGAGCTTCTCGGCGACCACTGTCTCGCGCGGGTAGGCTCGCAATCGCGGCGCCGGGAAATCCAGCAGGGCTGGGAAGTCGACCATGGTGGCATCGGGTGTGATGGCATCTCCGAAGCCGACGTCGACCTGAAGGCGTACTTTCGCGTTCGTCACACGCGCGACGAACTCGATGCGGACGCCGCCGTACTCCTGCTCCTCGCGGATGAGGCCGACCGAGAGCGAGCCGAGATCGAAACGGACCCCGTCGTCGGGCACGTCGAGCGCGAGCACCTCGGCGAAGACCTGGCGCATGTGCTCTTCGCCCGGGTCGCCGGACCCGAGCAGGTCGAGGTCGCGCGTCGCCCGGTGGGGCTTGCCGGTCCACAAGGTGAAAAGCGAGGCCCCCTTCAGCACGAACCGCCCCGCGTGCTTCGACGACGCGAGTCGGAACAGGAGCCGCTCGTTGGCATAGCGCGTGAGCACGAGCTGGAAGTCCTCGCCTTGCTCGCGGGCCAGCCTGAGCAGGCGAGCGCGTACCGAGGCTCCGATGTCTTTGGCCGGCGTCTTTTTCATGCCAGCGCTTCCAGGTACGGCCGCATGAGCGCGTAGATGCGGTCGGCGCGGGCGGCTTCGACGAGCGCGTCGATGCTGCCCTTGCGCTTCTTCAGGTAGTCCTTGAGCGCGGCCAGCGCGACCTCGAGGCCGACGTGCCGGCGGAAACGGAAGCAGTCGGCCACCGTCTTCGGGGGCGTGGTGAGCTGCACGTCCACCCCGCCAATGACGCGAGTCTCGACGCCGTGCTCGCGAGCACGGCCGCTGGCGCGGACGACCTCGAGCTTCGGGTAGGCCAGCTTGGGCATGCGAGCACGGCGATCGATGAGCACCCACACAGCGTGCGGGGACTCGGTCGTGAGCCCGTGCACCTGGAGCGCGCTGAGCAGGCAGACGATGGCGTGCGGTACGCGCTTGGCGACCTCGGCGAGGGAGCTCTGCTCGGTGGCGGGAGCCTCGACGAGTCGATACAGCCCGCGGTCCACGCGCTCGAGCACCCCCCGGTCGCAGAGGCGCTGGAGGTAGGCCCTTGGAATGCCGGCCTCATCGAGGTCGCGAGCTCGCACCGGTCCCTTCTGGGCGAGTCGCTTGAGGACGTCGTTCTTCGATGTGGGCTTGGGTGCCATGATACGTAACGCTGCTCCGTTTATCCAGTGACCGACATTTCGTATCATGCTCGGTCTCGGATCTCAAGGAGAAAGCCAGGTGGTATCGGCCGTTCATTATCAGCGGCTCTTGCTCCTGATCCCCAGCTTCTTCGCTCGGTACTTCAGCGTCGAGTACGCGATCCCGAGCGACTGGGAGGCTGCCCTGAGGCTGCCGCGCAGCGCGATCTCCCGCTCGATCAGCTCCTTTTCCTTGGCGTCGACCTGGTCCTGGAAGCTCCCGGCCGCGCCCGGCTCGCTTTCTGGCCCGGCGCGGAGATCCAGGTCCCCTGGCTGGATCTCGGCTCCCTTGGCCGCCAGGATGGATCGCATCACGGCCGACTTCAGCTCCCGGACGTTGCCCGGCCATGGGTAGCTCTGGACCCGAGCCAGGGCCGCCTCGGAGAACCTGAGGGACCGCTTCAGCTCACCGAGGTGCTGCCCGAGGAAGTGTTCGGCGAGGAACCTCAAGTCCTCGGGCCGGGCGCGGAGCGGTGGGATGTCGATCCGGACCACGTTGAGCCGGTCGTAGAGGTCCGCCCGGAAGCGCCCGTCCTTGATCATCTCCATGAGCGGCTTGTTCGTGGCCGCGACCACCCGGACGTCCACCTTCAGGATCTCGTCCGAGCCCAGCCGCGCTACCTCGCCCTCCTGGAGCGCTCTGAGGAGCTTCGCTTGCATGCCGGGAGGCATGTCCCCGACCTCGTCGAGGAAGAGGGTCCCGCCGTCCGCCTGCTCGAACTTCCCGGGCCGGTCCTTGGTGGCCCCGGTGAAGGTGCCCTTCTCGTGGCCGAAGAGCTCGCTCTCGATGAGCTCCGACGGTACGGCCGAGCAGTTCAAGGTGACGAGCCTCGGCCGGCCGGACTGGTCGTGGAGGGCTCTGGCAATGAGCTCCTTCCCGGTTCCGCGCTCCCCCGTGATCAGGACCGGCCAGGAGGTCCTGGCGGCCTTGGACACGGCCTCCAGGACCTCGAGCATGCCTGGGTTCCAGGTCAGGACCTTCCCAGGCAACTGGACCAGCTCTGCCGGCTCGATGGTGAAGTCGAGAGATCCGATCCGGAGAGTCTGACCCAACTCGAGCTTGGCCTCCCGGACCCTCACCCCGTTCAGGAAGGTTCCATTCCTGGAACCCTGGTCGGTGACGTACCAGCCATCGGTTCGCCTGGAGATCAGGCTGTGGAAAGCCGAGATGTCCGGGGCATTGATGACGAGGTCGTTCCCGCCGTGCCGGCCGATGTTCAGGTTGGAACCGAGGTGGACTCGGATCTTCTTGCCGCTTGGCAGAACGCCCGCGAGGACGAACGGACAACTGACCAGAGGACCTGATCGGGGAATGTCCTCTGTCCCGCAAGAGCCAAGTTGGCTGGCCAAGGAGCCCCCGCAAGCCTCATTGCGGGAGAGCTCCAGCCGGATGGCTCCGAGCACAACCACGGCCCCGGGGGCCAGGGTGGCCTCCTGGACGGCTTTCCCGTCGACGACTGTCCCAGCACCCGACTGGTCCCTGAGGTGAACCCCATCCTTGGTCAGGGCCAGATCGCACTGGTGAGGTGCCACCACCAGATCCGGGATCTGGAGGTCGCAGTCTCTTCCCCGGCCGATCTTGACGACCTCAGCCTCGAGGAAGGGCAGGACCATGATGGTGTCGGAGCCCCTGGATATCCGGATGGCCGGCCTGGATGCGGCGTCGCCGTTCATGGAGTCATCACCCTCCCAAAGACGATCTGTTGACTAGCACTGTCAGGCGCCTGACGCCAGTGGATAACTGCTCTCGGCCCCTGGGGCGCCTCAGAGGTGTTTGCCGGCTACCGCACCGACCTCGCGCTCGTGTACCGGGCGCTCGTGGAGATCGTGACCAACGCGAGACTGGCCGGCTTGTGCGCGAGGATTCCCCGGCGGCCTTTGGCGCGGCCCTGGTCGGGGCACTGGCCGACCCAGCGCGGCTCCTGGCCTGGGGCGCCCGGGCCCAGGAGGAGGCGCCTCAGCGCTTCCGCTTCGACCGCCAGGTCGAGGCCGTCACGGACTTGTGCGCCAGGGTCCTGGTTGCCCCGGGCGTCCCGACGGAATGGCTCGGCGAGGCTTTTGCCTGATCTGTTTGAAGGCGATCGACAACAGCATCGCGGCGCACAACGTGGGAAAGTGTGGGCAGATTCTCACCCTTGCCAGTGGTTGGGTTAGAAGCGTACACTGCCCAAGACACCGGGGATGATACTCGTCGATGTTTAGGGCTCGGAGGGTGCGCATGCCGAAGGATTCACGGTTGGCGGAGAGATACCCAAGCCCTTGCAGGCTATTCTTCTCATCTTCTGGCACGCGCAATCAGGCTGTTGGACGAGCCTTTCGCCTGCATCGTTACCGCCGATTTTTTGATATAGCAGCTGCCTGGTGGCAACTTGGCAGTGTCGGGTCTAGTCGTAAAATGCTTCCGCAGTACAACTTGCTCGCGATCCATAAAAACTTGGGCGTAGACCAGAAGCAGAAATCCTGTTCGCTCGCAAGTATGCGCCGAGACGACCTATACCCCTGTGGAGCTGGAGTGAGAATGCGGATTATTGAACACGAAATGAGATAGCTACTCTCTTGCTTACTACGGTAGGAGGCACCATATGGGTAGTGGGCCAGTATTTCAATCAGCACTTGGAATTCTATGCATCATCTTTACCATCGGATGTGGTAATCGTAAAGTCGAAGAGCAGTCCACCGCTCTAAAAAGTAGTAGTCTAAACGTAATTTCAAAATCGAGCGAGCGGGATTCATCCAACGGAAGTTCCTTTGTGCCTGAAATTCAGAAAGAAGTTGAATCCAACAGGAACCATGCGAGGGATAACGCGTATTTTGATAATAACAATGGTGTCTACGGACGTGGGCTTAAGATCCCTGGCTGGAAAACAATGCGGACGCAAACAGATTTTGAGCGTGAGTATTCGCCGGAATTGCTGAAAGAGATGGCCAAGACGAATGTGCCATTGCGCCTACTCCTTGATTCATCGCGAAAATCTAATGAAGCAGCGGCTGAAGGAGAAATCCAGGCTTTGCCTCCAGTCAGCCCCCCTGAATATTGCTCAATGGATTCATCGGACATTGTAATTGAAAAAAGTGCCATTACTGCAAATGGCACCATCAAACAAATCGTTGCTGACACAGAGAATGGTTTTAAGTACATTATAACTGATAAAGAAATTTCATTCTATCATGACGAGAGCATTACCAATAGAGTTGCTCTGCTGGGAGAGAAACCTGCTACCTACTCCAGCTATTGCAATGGAAAGTGGTTGGTAGCCGCTGAGATTGGCGAACCCTTAAGCAGGAGAACTGTTTCACGGATTGTCAGCGACACAGGAACGGAGTTATGGAGCGTCCCCGGTGATGTAATTTCTGTTTCATGCAATGGCGATAATGTGATAACGATGGAATTTGATAATGATGGTTCAACTTCCGGTTTGACCTTCTTGAAGCGCGATAGGAGTCCAATTCAATTGAAGTTAGCATCTGACGGATTCCGTACCGTAGAGGCCTGTGCAACGAATAGTGGTTCGATAACAATCGAGGGCAATTCGCGGACTCGGCTAGCTTTCAATGATATCAGCGGAACTCCAGTAAAAGAAATTCAGATCGGTCATCCTTGTAATATTGCCAGTTGCGATCTTGGCATTGGAAGGTACTTTCTCTCGTGCATAGATCCTGCATCTAAGACTGGCTACTTGGCTGTATATTCCGACACAGGTGAGGAAGTAAACCGGGCTTGGAATGCTTTCGTTGGTGACAGCATTATTGCGCTTGATAAGAAGTCATCGAGAGTATTTATTGGGAAATCCTGTGGCGGTGGGATTGTCTACGACTTTCTGCATGATACAGTATTGTGCCGCGTGAAAGAGCTTTCAGGCCAGGATGACAATTCTTCTCCCCGACCGAAGAGTCTGGACAGTCTACGGATTATCCAGGCTATACTGGATGGCGATTCTCTGGGATATGTTGGTCGAAGAAAGCTGCCTGTCGATAGTCTTGGCCACAGAAGAGGGGAGAATTCTATCGTACTGACGAGCCTCTCAGGGAGAATACTGTTGACAGAGAGATCTGATCAGCATGTCTATTCTCTATTTGTTAGAGCAGGTAGCGTTGGGTATTCGACTGGAAGCGGAGTGTATTTTATTCGTCGCAAGTAGTTGCATGCTTGATAGGCGCAAGGATTGGGGTGATCCGATGATGAAGTACCTCGTCGGAGTTATTATCGTAGGAATTGCGACAATTTCGGTGAACGTTTCAGGTTACGAGTGGCCTGGCCGAAATATCGTACGAGTGACCGGAGTTGTGGGTGAGGCGAGAGAAGCGCGTCGATTTCATAATGGCGTTGACATGGCGTATCCGAATTGTACTCCAATCTATCACGTGTTGGCAAATGGATATTGCAGGCGGCACAGGATGATGGATAGCACCAGACATCTACCTGCACCCTGGGTGTCCGTTGATGCATTTCTTGATGAATCTGAATCACAGATGGCCGCCTATGTACATTTGTCTGCTAACTTCAACGACAATTGCGGGAAAGACTGCGATTGTGACATTGACATGTGCGAAAACGGAGAACCAGTTGAAGGGGGACCAATTGGCGCAGTCTGCGGATATAGGTTTCCGCAACACCTACATTTTATTCACGGACCCAGAGATGAGGGCAGTCGTTTAGGTGGGGAATATAATCCTCTATTACAGAGTAACTTGGATGCCTATCTTGACACAGTGCCTCCGTACATGGAGGGAGTCTGGCCTGGAGAAACTCCATTTGTTGAGTTGTGTCCAGAAGATAACGAGGCGGATCTCGATGAGGCGATTTGCCAGGGACGCGTATTCCAAACAAATCAAGACTATACAATAGTATCTGGAAAGGTGGATGCTGTTGTCAGAGCGAAAGATTTCTATACTCCAGAGCCAGGTGGAGTCGCAGATGTTGGTACCAGAACAGGAGTATTTGCTCTGGGCTTCGGAGTTGCGGATGAAGCGGTCGGCTATTGGTATAGAGAACCGGAGCAGAGGATACAGTTTACTGCAAATCCGGCATCCTTAGCAAACGCACTGGTGTTCAGGACTTCCTCGCCGCCACAAGACGAAAGAATGCCCATAGAATATATCGTTACAAACGATATGTTTAGAATCGGTCTGCCTGTTCCGGGGGTGTTGTTGGATTCTGGTTGGAATACTCTGGAGTCAGATTCCGAGGAGGACCAGAATGACGCCGAAAGTATTTCAGATGCTGCTTTTCCTGATGGAAAGTATTCGTTTGTGCCCTGCGTTTGGGATGTGAGTGAAAACTATGCTTGCGTGAGGAAGAGCGTAATCGTCGACAATTTCAAGCCGAAAGTTCGGATGATAACAATTCGTGGGGTCGGCGCATCCATCGAGCATCTAGCGAAAATTGGTGACGTAGTCCTTGTTGAAATACTGTTCGATCAGGAAATGGATTCAGATGTAAAACCGACAATTAGACTAAATGAATCCGGAGAGGAAATCGCGACAAGTGGCGAATGGGTGAAAGGGTATTCTGGAATCATCGATACTTATGCGGTTTCAATCAGGATGCCTCAGCTGCAGACACAGTTGTCAAAAGAGCAACAGATGACCATTGTTCGGGTGAAAGGCTTGGGAACTGAAGATAGAGATATTTCGACCGAGTTGTCGGTCGTCGATGATGAAGAGAAAACACCGATTGTGTTATGGGCTGACCTGGTTCGTCCAATGCCGAGTGTGGCTAGCTGGGTCGGACCAGTGGTCGAGTGCGGCGATCTGGAGGTCATCCCTGCGTTAGAAGACGAGCCAGATAGGTTATCGCTTGAAGGGGAGAGCGTGCCATTGGACCAGCGCCTTGGAACTTCGGTGTTGTATATCCAGAAAGTTTTCCCTGCGATGTCAATTGCAGCGCTTGATCTCGGTGGACTGAATGAGAGAGTAGATTTTAGTGGATTCGAGGGTGGAAGTGAGTATCTTTGGTATATTGTCCTCCAGGATTCTGCTGGAAACTATGATCAGATTAGCGAGAATGAAAATGATGGTGATAGACAGACATTCAACACTTTTACGGTTGCTGAGTGCGATAATGAAGCAGGCTGCGATATTGTGGCCTGCAAGTCTGATGAAAGGACTTGTGAAAGGATTCCGAACTGCCCTCCTCCAGGCAGTGGCGAGACATGCAAGAGCTACAATTGCGTGAGTAGTACTCGCGGAGAAGGAAGATGTCTTGCAGTAGCGACCGACGACTGTGATCCGTCCCCAGATCCGAATGACCCTGACTACGACCCTCGCAGCCAGGACTGGACCGACGACAACGTGGACCTCGCCGACCAGGTCCCGACCATGGAGAATGTGACGAACCTCCGGCCGGACTCGGAGATCGCCATCCTCGGTGCCGGAGTCTACCCCGCCACCTTCGGCCTCCTGGCCGAGTTCGGCGAGGACGCGCGGCTGGTTGGAACCCGGCTGGCCCCTGCCAGCCTCGCGGGCGTGAAGCTCCTGATCGTGCCCTCGGGAGCACTGCGGAACCAGGAACCCCAGGGGCTCGCGGAAGGGCTGCGCGCCTTCGCAGAGACCGGTGGTCAGGTCATCGTCATGGGACAACCCTATGGGCGGGACTTCGGGGCGGTTCCTGGACCGGTCGCCGGATACGGCTGGCAAGAAGACCTCATGTGCTGGATCGGAAACCTGTACTTCGGCGAGGACTACGCCGAGCACCCGGTCATGTCCTCGGTCGGCACCAGCTCGAGTGGCAGAGGAGTCATGACCCTGCCTGTCGACGGCCACTTCACGGGTTGGCCAGGCGATGCCGAGGTCTGGCTTCGAAGGGTCAGCACCAACCAGGCTGCCGTGGTGCGCTATCCAATCGGTCTCGGAGCCATCATGGTGAGCGCCGCGTACCTCGACCATGACAGGGTGCGGGCGTTCCGGTTGCGTTCTGCAGAGGCCGTGCGCGGTGGCCAGCTCCTCGACGAGGAGGAGTTCTTCCGCGACCTGGTGACCTGGCTCAAGGACCCTCGACCTGAGGCTGAGTTCGCCCGGGTGTCTGACGGGCAGGCGAACGTCCCCCTGGTCCTGCACGTCACGAACGACTCGCCGGGCGCGGAGCGCGCAGCCGCAGCCAAGATCATGGTGATGGACCCGAGCCGGACCTACACCATGTGGCAGGCCGAGGTGCCGGTCGACCTCGTGGAAGGGGCGTCTGCCGATCTCTCGTTGGCCGTGCCCTTCGATTGGACCCGCTTCCACCAGGGTGCTGGTGGCTCTCCTTTCTATCCGCCCGTGGGCATCTGGCACACGCAGATCGAGCTGCTGGACGCCGAGGGGAACGTGATCCGCGATGACCGCGAGGCGCTGAGCGGCCGATTCGTGGTGCCCGCCGAGGCCGGCGAAGACGCATGGTTCGACCCGAATGAAGTGACGCTGAGCATTCTCGTGGAGCGCTCCAGCATGCCTGCGGGCATGGAGGGTCGCTACCGATTCGAGATCGGGAACCAGGGGCCAGCGGCCCGGCGTCTCCGGCTGGAGCTCAACAGGTTCGGCAGGCGTGAGCTCCTGCTGGCCGCGACGGCCGAGGTTGCGCCCAGCGATATGTGGGTGCCGGAGTACTCCACCGGCGATTCGGTCACCGGAGAATTCCAGGTCGTGGCGCGGGTGTTCGATGCAGACACGGATGAACTCCTCGCCATGGCGCGGAAGTCGCTCTGGTTCCTCGAATTCCCGGTAGCCATGTCGGCCGAGGCGTTGCCGGAGTATCCCGGGGCAGGCGCGGTCGTCTCCGTGGAGGTGGGCTTCCGCAACCTGACAGACGTGGATCTCAGCGGGACGCTCGAACTGGAGATGGATGGCCTGACCGCTCCGTGGACGGCTCCGGTGACCCTCGGTCCGGCCGCAGACGGCCGAGTGACCACCACGGTGCAAGTGCCGGATCTGGCCTGGCCGGGAGAGACCTACCTGGTGATCGCCCGGATGATCGCGGCCGATGGCCAGCCGCTGGGCAATGCCCAGGACCCGATCGTCGTGTACCAGCCCGGCATCCGACCTTGGGTCGAGGTCCGGACCGACCGGGATGTCTACCAGCGCGGGGACGAGCTGCGGGTCGAGGTCGAGGTCCGGAACGAAGGGGAGGAGGGTGGCGCGCTACCCTACAAGCTCACGGTGGGCGATTTCGGGTCGTTCGAGGGCGAGATGACCTTGGCGCAGGGTGGCACCTCGGTCTTGAACCGGCAGGTGACCGTGCCCGCGGATCTCGTGCGCGGTGGGGACGTCGCGATCATGTTCGAGACCTGGCAGGCCACTGGCTTCAAGCACGTGACGGTCGAGGTGCCTTCGCTGGCCATCGTTCCGGTGGTCCAGGCCCTGCCTGGTGGGATCCTGGTCACCGGTGAGGTGCGTCAGACCGGTACGGCTCCTCTTGCCGGAGCCCTTGGATGCAGGCTCTGGGGACCTGGCGGTTCGCTCGAGGCGGAGCAAGTGTTCCTGGACTTTGTGGTTCCAGGCACGGTGGGGCAACCCTTCACCTGCACACTTCCAGTAGGCGCTCTCGAGCGGGGGGCGTACCTTGTCGAGGTGGTGGCCAGCTCGCCCCAGGCGGTATCCGAGGCGCGCGTCGAGCGCCAGCTCGCCGCCGACTTCGAGATGCTTCAAGCTGACCTCGTCTGCATGGATCTGGCGGCGAACGGAGCCTGCCTCACTTCCTTCCTCCTGGGCGAGGACTTCGGGCGGCCCGTTCATCTGGTGAACCGGGGTGACTTCTTCTACCCGGAGGTCCGCGTCTCGCGGTCCCTGCCCGAGGTGGGCATCGCGTGGGAGGCAGTGGCCTCGTTGCCGCCGCGGTCCGTGGTCGAGGTGCGGCCTGCGGCCGCCGTGCCGGTGCCGTTCTTCCAGAACGCCGCCTCCTGGATCGAATGCCCCTCGGTGATCACCCCCACGTCCATGGAGCTCCAGGCCCTGGTGCCGGGCGGTTTCTCGGAGCTCGGCTCCGAGACTGCCCTGGTGCTCACCCCCCTGCTCGAGCTGGAGGTGACCCAGGTTGCCTACGACGCCTGCAGCGGCGCTCCACTCCAGATCAGCGTGGCCGGCTCGGCACGCGGACCTTCGCTGGCCGGGCCGCTGGACGTGCGGGTGCTCGTGGAGGTGCCTGACGCCGGGTTGTCTCGCGAGGTGCAGGCGACCCTGGCCCCTGGCGCTGCCTCGTTCTCCCAGGATCTCGAGCTCTCCGTGCCGTCGGCCCTCGGGCCGGGGACCCACGCGGTTCGCCCGCGCTGGCTCCGCCCGGTGGTTGCGCCCCATCTGCTGCCTTTCGCCGCGACCGTGGCAGGCGGGAGCTTCGCCGTGGGCGGCGCGGGGCTGGATGCGACCCTGGTCACCAGGCCCCTGGCTGCGGGCGAGGCCGGACTTCTGGCCCTCTCCAATCCTGGCCAGACCGGCGGCTGGGTGGATTGGCGCATCCTTCTGGCAGATGCAGGCGGCAGGCGCTGGCTCGAGCTCGAGGGGGGCGGAGAGCTCGCGGGCTGCGGCGGCGCGGGCCTGGACCTTCCGTTCACCGTCCCTGACGGGCTCCAGGGCGGGCGGTACTCCCTGTCGCTCGAGACCTCCCTCGATGGCGGCTCGCCTTCGTGGCGCAGGTGGGACCTGGATCTCGCCGGCCTCGAGGCCGGAATGGACCTGTGGACCAGCCAGGACGTGTACCGGAGCGGGCTGCCGGTCCAGGGCCTGGGGACGCTCACCGGGGGGCCGCTGCCCATCGCGGGCGGTTCCCTGCATCTCGAGGTGGTCCGGCTCGCGGCCGGCGCCGGGGTCGCGGCGCCCGGGTGGCCTGCCTTCGGTGCGGGCCCGGCCAGGACGATGGCGGTGGATGGCGCGGGAGAGATCTCCTCGCCGCGGCTCCTGTGGGAGCAGTCGCCGGCCGAGCTCTCCGGCGGCTGGCCCGGCGAGCGGGGCCCCGCGGTCGCCGACCTCACCGGAGACGGAGCGGCCGATCTGGTGGTGGCCAGCGTCGATGGCCAGGTGCGTGCGCTGCGCGGCTCGGACGGGGGCCTGCTGTGGACCTACACGGCCCCTGCCGGCCTGAGCGCCTCGGTCCCGGCGGTGGACGATCTGGATGGAGACGGGTTGCCCGAGGTGGCCGTGCTGCTCCGCGACCGGGTGGTTGCGCTCCGCGGCGCGGACGGGAGCCTCGCCTGGGAGGCCATGCTGCGCACGGCGGTGGGGGTGGGCGCACCCGCGCCGCTCGTCCTGGCCGACACGGATGGCGACGGGCTTACGGAGGTGGCGCACTTCGAGCACTACCGGGTGTGGCGGTGCATGGCGCCTCCGTTCAACAACATCTGCTTCTGGGTGAACGTGCCCTTCCTCCAGGTGCGGAACGGAGCGACCGGCGTGCCGACCTGGGACAGCCTGTCCTCGGGCCTGCCCGCCGAGCCCGTGACCTACCGGGCGCTGGCGGCCGCAGACCTCGACGGGGATGGTGCGGACGAGGTCGTGCTGTCGACCGCCAGCGGACTGGTGGCGCTCGCCGCCTCCGGGGAGCTGCGCTGGTCCACGGCCATTCCGGGCTGCTCCCAGACCACGTCCGCGGTGGTGGCGGACCTCGATGCAGCGCCCGGCCAGGAAGTCCTGGTCGGCTGCTCGAGCACAAGCGGGGACGTCTCGTTTCTGGCGCTCGTCTCCGGCGCGACCGGCGCGCTCCTGCGCTCGGTCGGCCTGGGCGTCTACGACAGCGCGAGCACCCCGCTCAGCGTGGCGGACCTGGACGGCGACGGGGACCAGGACGCGGTGCTGGGCCTCGGCTCGACGGTCGTGGCCGCGGATCTGACCTCGGGCGCCATGTGGAGCTTGCCCCTCAGCGCGGCCCTCGGCGCGGGCCTGCCGGTGGCCGACCTCGACGGCGACGGATCGGCCGACGTGCTCGTGCTCGACAGCACGGCCTGGGAGAGCCTGCGGCTCGTGTCTGGCGCGACGGGCGCGGTGCTGTGGGACAGCGCAGCCTCCGGGCTCTCACTGGCCGGTACGGCGCACCCGGCCCTCGGGGATCTGGACGGGGACGGCTGGCTGGAGGTGGCGCTGGTGCGCGCCAACAACTCCACCGGCGAGGGCGCCTACCTGGCCCTGGACTCGCTGACGACGGGCGGGCCCGCGGGGAGCGGGGGCGTGGTCGAGGAGGTGCTCTGGACCACCGACCGGCCGCAGGGGCTGGCCGCAACGGAAGCCCTCCCTCTCGACGAGGCCGTGGGAGCGCTGGCCGCCACGGGCCAGCTCTGGTGGCGGGGCTGGCTGACCTCGGCGGCGGGTCAGGAGCTGGCCCGGGACGCCTACCCGTTCTGGATCGTGGACGGGGACCTGGCCGTGTCGATTGCTGCCGCGCCCGAGGTGGCCAGGGTCGGCGGGACCGTGGCCGTCTCCGGCGAGGTCCGTGAGCTCGGTGCGACCGCCGCGCCTGGCGTGGTGCTCGAGGTTCGGGCCGAGGACGGCGGCCTGCTGTTCCAGGACTCCATGGATCTGGCGGCCTCCGAGGTCCGGCCGTACACCTTCACCACGGGTGCAGGCGCGGTCGGCGTGCACGACATCAAGGCGACGGTCACGGGGACCGGCGGCGACACGGCCCAGGCCTGGGCGCGTTACCGGGTGACGGCCTCCGCCCTGGAGGTGGCCTTCACCGGGCCCGAGGTCGTGGGCGACGAGCCGTTCGCGCTGCTGGCGACCCTGCGCAACGCGGGCGAGCTGCCCCTGGCGCTCACCGCGGCGGTCTCGGGTGGGAGCGACCCCAGGAGCTTCGATCTGGGTCCCGGCCAGACCCTGGAGGAGAGCTACCCGCGGGCCATCGCCGCGGACACCACCTTCACCCTCGCGGTGACCGGCGAGGAATCCTGGTCCGGCTCGCACCTGGTGCGCTTCGGCCTCGCGGCGCGGATGCTCGCGGAGCCGCTGGCCGGCTACCCCGTCGATGAAATCGTTTCGATCCCCTGGAGCGTGGAGAACCTGGGTGAGCTCGGACACGCCTACGGGACCGAGCTCCAGGTGGTGACCCTAGGTGGGGTGCTGGTCGAGCGCTGGGCGGAGACGATCGAGCTCGCGGCGTCGGGTGACCCGGCCGGCTGGGACCGCTACCTCGGCACAGTGGAGCTCTTCCTCCCCGAGGGCGGCTACCGGATCCAGCACGCGGTGGAGCACGGGCAGGCGGGCGAGGAAGCCTTCGAGGTACAGATGCCGCTCGGCCGGGGAGAGATCCCCATGGCCGCTGTATACAGGGCCGGACCAGTCGACGTGCCCTGGACCCTCGAGAACCTGGCCGGGACCGCCGGGACCTTCGAGCTGCTGCTCTCCGTCGAGCGGGGCGGCGAGGTCCTGGCAACCTCGTCCCCGAGCGTGAGCCTCGGGCCCGCGGGTGGCGGATCTGCGCTCTTCACCGACAGGATGACCGTCTGGCTCGAGCCAGGGACCTACCTCGCCCGTCTCCAGGGGGCGAGGCTCGAGTCCGAGGTGATAGCCTCCTTCGAGGTGCTGGCCGACCGGGCGCTCTCGGTCGCGCTCGAGGAGACCGGCACAGGCTGCGGACACACCCTCACGGCGAGCCTCAGGAACCTCGGCTTCGAGGCCTTCTCCGGCAGGCTGCGGGCCCGGGCTCCGGGCTGGGAGTGGTCTGCGCCCGTGGGGCTTGGCGGTCAGGGCGGAACGGCCGTGGTCGAGATCGCACCAGACCTGTCTGCCGCGCCTGCAGGCCCGGCGTGGGTGGAGGTGGAGATCCTGGATGGCGCCGGGATCTTGCTGGCCACGGCCGACCGGAGCGTCACGGTGCGGGGCGGGATGTGCGCGCTTGCCGCCCGGCCCGATCGTGTGGCGGCCCTGGCGGGCGAGGACGCGGTCTTCCCGTTCGTCCTGTCGAACGCGGGCGACCACCACGCGACGTGCAGGCTCGAGCTGGGTGCGCTCGAGGATCAGGGGCCGGAGCTTGCGGTCCGCGGTCTGGCCCCCTGCGAGCAGCAATCTGTGCCCTTCGACTACCTGCTGCCCTGGGACCTGGAGGCGGGCGAGATCCCGCTGCCGTACACCCTGAGCGTGGCAGACGGGGAGAGCGCGGGCGGAGAGCGTGGTTTCGTCATCCTGGAGGTCCAGGGGGTGGAGATCCGGGTGACCTCGAGCCTGGACAGGTGCCACTACCTGCCTGGCGAGACAGCGCAGCTCGAGCTCCTCGTCGAGAGCCTGGGCGTCCCGCCCCAGGGCCCGGTGGTGCTGGCCGTGGAGTACCCGTCGTTCTCGACAGAGGAGCTGGTCTCCCTGGAGGCCGGCCCGGTGTCGCTCTCCTACGAGATTCCCGAGGTCCAGGAGGCCTGGGAGCGGATCATGATCTCGGTCCGCCTGCTCTCGGGCCGCAGCGTGTTCATGGACGGCAGGCGCGTTCGCGCGTCTGACCTCGGGGTCTGGGTGTGCACCGACCGGGACGTGTACGACCCGGGCGACACGGTTCAGGTCACCTTCGGCGCGGACGAGGTCTGTGACCTCCGCCTCCGCGACTTCACCACAGGCTGGGAGCACACGGCTGCGCTCGAGCCCGGCGGAGAGGGAACCGCCTCGTTCCTCCTGCCCGCCGGGATGCGCCGGGGCACCCACGTCCTGGAGTACGGCTGCGGCTCGCTCTCGCACATGCACCCCTACGAGGTGCGCGGGGCCTGGGTGCGCTTCCTGTCCCTCACCGCGGACAGCTTGCAGTACGCGCCGGGCGATCCGCTCGAGCTCGACGCGGTGGTGGAGTCGGCCTCTGCCTTCGAGGGCTGGATGCGCTGCAAGGGCCTGCGGCCCGACGGCACGACCTTCCCCATCGAGGCGCGGGCCGTGTCCCTCGACCAGGGCGTTCAGCGGCTCCTGTTCCACGGGAGCATGGACACCGACCACCTCGGCAGGCACCGCCTCGATTGCGCCGTCTTCCTGGACGATAGCGAGGAGGTTTTTCTGGCCCAGGACTGGACCTGGGCTCAGGTGGGTGATGCCGACATCCTGGGGATCGCGACGGACAAGCCGGTGTACGAGTCTGGCGAGGAAGGCGCCACGGCCACCGCCATGGTGTTCGGCCATGCGCTCGGCGTCGAGGTGGTCCTCGATCTGGACGGGGCCGAGGTCCTGCGCCAGGTGGTGGATCTCGAGGGACACGCCAGCCTCTCGGTGGCGCTCTCCCGGGAGCAGATCTGGGCGCTGGGTGAGCACCGCATCGAGGGGACCATGACCGCGGACGGGCTCGTGGGCCAGGCGTCCGTCGCCTTCCTGACCCAGGACACCATCCCTCCGGCCATCGAGATCACCGGCGTGACCGAGGGCGGGCTGCACCCGGCGCCCGTGTCGCCCGCGGTGGCCGTCACCGATCACAACCCCCGCCTGCAGCGCATCGCCCTCGACGGCATGGCCTGGGGCTCGGGCATGGCGGTGTGGGCCGAGGGGCCGCACCGGCTGGTGGTCGAGGCCGAGGACCTCGCGGGGAACCTCTCTCGTCGCGAGATCGGCTTCTCCGTCGACGCGGCCTCGCCGCGCATCTCCATCCTCGGGGTGGCGGACGGCGAATGCTACGCGGCCATGGTCTCGCCCGTGGTCCAGGTCGTGGATCCGAGCCTGGCCTGGGTTGAGGTGCTGCTCGACGGGGCGCCCTTCGTGAGCGGCACCCCGGTCGGCGAAGGGGAGCACCTGCTCCAGGTGGTCGCCGAGGATCTGGCCGGCCACCGCACCGAGGCCTCGGTGTCCTTCAGCGTGGATCTGACCGACCCGGTGGTGGCCATCCTCGGGGTGCAGGACGGCCTGGTGACCGAGGCCGACGTCTCGCCCTCGGCTTCCTTCTCGGACGCCCACCTGACGCTCGGCAGGGCCTACCTCGACGGTCAGGCCCTGGAAGGCACGCCGCTGGTCTCCGCGGAGGGCGAGCACCGGGTGCAGGCCTTCGCGCTCGACTGCGCCGGTCGGGTGGGGCAGGCCTCGGCCTGGTTCTCCATCGACCGGAGCCCGCCCGAGCTGGAGCTCTGGCTGATCGCAGACGGGGCCTGCTACGCGCCGCCTGTCCAGCCTGCCTTCTGGGCCTGGGATCCGAACCTGACCTCCCTGGAGGCCTGGCTGGACGGCGCTCCCTTCGAGAGCGGCGATCCGGTAGAGGCCGAGGGGACCCACCAGCTCGACGTGGCCGCGGTCGACTCGCTGGGCCACCGCAGCGAGGCCTCGGCCTCGTTCCTGCTGGACGGGACGCCGCCCCTCTTGACCGTGGCCGGCGTGACCGACGGGGCCGTGTACACGCAGCCTGTGGCCGCCACCTTCGAGGCCGCGGACGACAACCTCTCCGAGCTGGCCGCGCTCCTCGACGGCCTGCCGTACCTCGCGGGGACCCCCGTCTCGGCCGGCGGCGAGCACGAGCTCGTCGTCTGGGCCAGCGACTGCGCGGGCAACACCTCCTCCGAGGTGGTGCGCTTCAGCCTGCGGACCTCGACCCGGCCGGTATTCGCGTACACCGTCTGCGCCGAGGGCCTGGTGGTCATGGAGAACTTCTCCGGGGTCAGCCAGGACGCGGAAGGCCGGGGCGGGGACCTCGTCTCTCGCGGGGACCTGTCGATGGAGAACCACGCCTTCATCGCGGACGACGCCACGGCCGGCGGGGACGTCCGGCTCGACAACAACTGCGAGATCGGCGGGGACCTCCACCTCGTGGGTCAGCTCACCCTCCTGCACAGCTCGGAGATCCTGGGGCAGGTGGTGGACATCGACGGACCGGTGCCGAGCTGCCTGTGCGGCTACGACCTGGACGGGGTGCTCGCCTACCGGGCCGAGGTGAACGACAACACCCTGCTGGCCGCCGACCCGGGCATTGCTCCCTTCCTCGTCGAGGGGTCCCTGGTGGTGACCAAGAATAACCGGGTCACCCTGCCCGCGGGCATCTACTACTTCCGGTCGGTCGTGCTGCGGAACAACGCCCGGCTCGAGCTCGCCGAGGGCGCGCAGGTGGAGCTGTACATCGAGGAGAACCTCCAGGTGGAGAACAACGCCAGGATCGACCACCCCATGGCGCGGGCCGCGGACCTCTGGGTGGTGACCGGGACCGATTCGGACGCGGGTGAGCTGCTCACGCTGCGCAACCACGCCGGGCTGGGGTTGATGCTCTTCGCCCCTCGGGCAGACGTGACCCTGGAGAACAACGCCCTCCTGCGCGGTGGCCTGGTGACCAGGGATCTCACGTTCCGCAACCACTTCCGCCTGATCGGCGCAGGGGAGACTCTGGGGACGACGGGCTGTCCGTAGCCATTCCCTCTGTCTGGACCTGGGTACAGCTGGTCGAACGGGCGAAAAAGCTTGCCGTCTGCCTGGAAGTATATGAAGATTGCTGCAAGTCATCTTGAATGTGACTAACAGCAACTACGATATGCCATGGATGGGCGGCATGACCAAGGAAGCGGCAGGACCCAACAGGGACGTGAAGGAGAGGCTCAGGCGGCTCGCCAAGGGCAGCCAAGGCCACCTGGTGACGACCCGCCGCGCGGCCGAGATCCTCGGGCTCGAGCCACGTGCTGCCCACCTGGCGCTCGGTCGGCTCCTGAAAGCAGGTTGGCTGGAGCGGGTGAAAAGGGGCCTGTTCCTCATCCTGCCGCTGGAGGCTGACCGGAAGGGCGCGGCCATCGAGGACCCGTGGATCCTGGCCCGTGAGCTGTTCAAGCCCTGCTACATCGGGGGCTGGTCCGCCGCCGAGCACTGGGGACTCACCGAGCAGATCTTCCGCGAGACCTTCGTGGTCACGAGCGCCTACGTGCGCAGCTCCACGCAGTCCCACCTGGGAGCCGCTTTCCATCTGGTGCGGGCGAGGAGCCCTCGCGTCGCCAGCGTCTCGACCCTCTGGCGAGGACAGGAGCGCATCGCGGTGTCCGACCGGGAGCGGACTCTCGCCGATGCCCTGGCCATCCCCGCCTGGGTCGGCGGGGTTCACCACCTGATCGACATGCTGCGGTCCTACCGCTCCAGTCCGGAATGGCAACCTTCCCGGCTGCTGGCGCGCGTTGGGGAGGTGAGCTCGGGCGCGGCCTTCAGGCGGCTCGGCTACCTCGCCGAGGCGGTCCTGGGCGAGCGCGGAGCGTTGGTGGAGGCCTGCCTGGCGCGACGCACGACCGGCAACGTGCGCCTCGAACCTGGAGCCAAAGGAAAGGGGAAGCTGTCCACCCGCTGGCGCCTGTGGATCAACGTCGACCTTCTCCAGGGCGGTAGCCTGTCATGATCGGGAAGCAGGACATCCTCGAGCGTGCCCGGGAGTGGCAGCTTCGGCCCGAGGTGGTGGAGAAGGACTACGTCCTGGGCTGGCTGCTCCAGGCCATCGCCCGCCTCCGGGAGGCCTCCTGCCCCCGCTGACAGGCAGGCTTCAGGTAGTCAAGTAGCCGCCTTCGGGCGGCTGGTCCCCAGCATCTCCGCGGCCAGCTCGATCGCCTTCTGGCCCGCCATGGGGAGCACGGTGCGGTGGGGATCGAGGCACCTGACCACCATCTGCTCGGTCGCGAGGATGGCCACGATGAGCCGCTCCCAGGTGACCGCGTACTTCCGAAGATCGTTCATGGTGACGGGGTCACCTGTCAGGTTCTCTTGCCTGTCGAGGCCGGCCTCGATGAGCTCACGCAGGAGCTGAGCGACGCTCGTTCTGCGCCTCTGTGCGCACCCCTTGAGCCGGGCTTGGAGCACGATTGGTAGCCGGATCGACATGATCGTCATGAGTGGTCCTCCCTTCCGTTTGAGGCTTGGCTAGGCAAGGTTCGTGCCTTCCGAATGAGCACGCGAAACCACCCGGAAAAGGTCCCTTCCGGAATCTCCCTGGGTGCCGAAGGTGGTCGAAATCTTGGCCAACGTGGTCGAAATCCTGACCAGGCGGCCCGGTGGTTTTTTCCCATCTCGAACTACTCGACGCACTACGTGCAAGAGGCAATGACCAATTGTGGAATCCGGAGATCCGGGCCACGAAGTATTCCAAAGCGTAGTGTTCGAATCATCGCCTGTGTAATACGCCTTTCCTTTTGTCTGGCGGTCAGTTGCTCGGCAAACAACGGTTGCGTTAGGTGTGGGGTGAATACAGGGGACTGGGGGGACCCCAGGCCGAAACAGAAAAGCTGGGGGCGCGCGATCTAAAATCCCATGCAGAAGCCATGTTCCGCGCCATGGCGTTTTCATGCGGCGCGCGTTTCGTTTTCCGATCGTCCGCTGGCACGAGCCTTGCCATTGCTCCTCGCATGATCGAGCACAACCTCAGACCTCTTCCCGTGATCGATGGGCCGACCTCTTGCAGGATCGCCACCCGCGGTCTGGCCGACGCCGCCGAGAGCCTTGGACTCCTCGGAGAGCTGATGGCCGAGCTGTCCAGGCGGCAAGGCAATGGCGCTGGGCTGCACTCGCCTCAGGAGGTGCCCGCGCCTGCGGACACCTCCCAGGTCCTGAGCGTCGCCGAGGCCATCGGATCGGTGCTCCGGCGGATCTCCTGCCCACCGACATCCGCCTGGAACACGGCCGAGCAGGCCTCGGTGTACCTGGGCTTGCCCTCCCGAAAGGCGCTCTACCAGGCAGTCCGCCGCGGGCTGGTGCCCGCCCATCGCATCGGCCGGCGCCTGCGCTTCCGGGTCGCCGAGCTCGACCGTGTGCTCGGGGTAGCACGGACCGATCAGGCCATCGCGGAGTCCCTTCCAAGCATCCACCGAACGGCAGTATCATCGGCAGGCACGACGCCCGCTTGCCGAGGAAGGAGGTAAGAGCGATGGGCGTCAGCAAGTACGTGAAGCGAGGCCTGACCCTGTGGCAGGTCGACGAGACGTTGGTGATGCCGGACGGCAGGGAGAAGCGTTTCAGGAAGCGCTGCATCCCGACCAAGGAGCAGGCGGTGGCGCTGGCGGCCAAGGTTCGCGCGGAGGCTTTCGAGGGGCGGTTCTTCGACCGGCCCAAGAAGCCCAGCCTGACCGTGGCCGGGCTGTGGTCGCTGTACGAGCCCGTGTCCCAGCGCGAGAACCGTGCGGCCAAGGACGACCGGTGGCGGGCCAGGCACATCGTCGAGCACATGGGTCCGAAGCTGGCCGCTCTCCTGCACCAGGGCGATGTCGACGACTACCGCACGGCCAGGTCCAGCGAGAAGACGCGCATGGGCAAGCCGCCGGCTCCGGCCACGCAGGACCTCGAGGTGGAGCTGCTGAAGCGCATGCTCGGCTACGCCGTCAGGTGCAACAAGATCCCCACGAACCCCCTGGCCAGGGTCAAGCTGCTCAAGAGGCCCAACATCAGGCGGAGCGTCATCGGCGAGGAGGGCTTCGAGCGCCTCTTCGAAGCGGCGTCGCCGCCGCTGAGGCCCATCCTCCTGGTGGCCTTCGACACCGGGATGCGCCTCCGGGAGATCCTGGACCTGACCTGGGACCAGGTCAGCCTCAAGGAGCGGACCATCCGGCTCGCGGCCCAGGACACCAAGACGGAGACGGCCAGGGTGGTGATCCTCACCAGCCGCGTCGTCGACGAGCTGAAGCGCCTGCCCCGGCAGCTCCTCGACCCGAGCGTCTTCACGAACCCGGCCACGGGTCAGGCCTGGCGGGACATCCGCAAGATGTTCTGCGCAGCCCGCAAGACCGCCAAGCTCGAGGATCTCTGGTTCCACGACCTGCGCCGGTCCTTCGTCACCCGGGCGCGCAAGCTGGGCGTGCCGGAGTCGGTGGTCATGCGCATGTCCGGCCACAAGACCCGGTCGGTGTTCGACCGCTACAACGTGGTGGACGAGACCGACGTGAGGGCGGCGGTCGGGCGGCTCGAGGCGGCGGTGCCGGGCGCTGTGCCGGCCGCGGTAGGGCAGGGGACGACGTGAGCCCGAGTCACGTCAAAGTTCCGTCGAAGTTGGGTTTGGTGGGCTCCCACTAAGGCGAAGGCCCCACCGGAAAACTCCGATGGGGCCTTCAGTTCTGCTATAGCGGGGGCTGGATTTGAACCAGCGACCTTCGGGTTATGAGCCCGACGAGCTACCAGCTGCTCCACCCCGCAGCGACGGGCGCCATATTACGCAGGCCGGTTCGAGAGTCAAGCATTCTTTTCCGCCGCAGGCGACTTGGCAAGCCTTGCCTCGATGGGTTAGAACGATCACCATGAACGCCTGGAGACGCCTCCCGTCCTCCGTCCTCGCGACCGGCGCGCTGTGCCTGCTCGCCGCCGCGTGCACGCCCTCGAAGGACTGCCGCTACGCGGAGTGGGCCTGCGCGCCCTCGTTCCAGTGCCTCCAGGCCGGAGGCGGCGCCTGGGAGTGCTCCCCCCTGGTCTCGGCTGCCCCGGCGCCCGCCGTGGCCCCGCCGAAATCCCTTCCCCCGAAGGCGCCCGGCCCCTGCACCGGCCGCCCCCCCTGCCGCAAGGACGCGCTGGAGTGCACCTGCGACGGCCAGGATCGGTTGCTGACCACCGTGTTCGATGGGAACAAGGACGGCGTGAAGGACGAGTGCGCCCGGTACACCTACCCCAGCCCGACCCGGGTCCTGGTCGAGGTGGACCAGGGCTGCGACGGCAGCATGGACGTACTCCACACGCACGAGCTCGACGCGGCCGGCAACGAGATCCTCTGGGCGAGCGAGCAGAAGGTGCATCCCGAGAAGACCCTGTACCGGCGCTACCTCTACGAGCTCGGCGCGCTGGTGGCCACCGAGACCGCCCAGGGCAAGCCCGACAACGTCATCCAGCGCTGCGACTACCAGCCACCGTGCCAGCCGCCCATCCCCAACCCGACGTGCAAGCCGGTCTGCCGCAAGGTGATGCCGCCTCCCACCAGCCCCGAGACCGCCCCCGAGGTCGATTGACAGCGCGCTGATTCGCTGGTATTTTCCCCGAAATTTCACGGTTCATTCGGTTCGCGGTCCATCGGAGGAGGAAGAAGGAATGCGTCTTCTCAGGCTCGTGATCGGTGTTGCGGCAGCCTGGAGCCTCTGCGTGGGCTCGGGAGGCTGCGACAGCAGCTCCGGCCTGCCCGACCTCGACGGCGCCGATGGTGTGGACGGGGGCGAGGACGGCGTGGACGGAGGCGAGGACGGCGTGGACGGGGGCGAGGACGGTCAGGACGGCGCGGACGGGACCGACGGTGGCCCGACCGCGGGCGGCCCGACCCGCTTCAGCGTCACCTCGGGCGGCGGGGAGGCCGAGGGGGCGGGGTACAAGGTGCGCCTCCACGTCGGTGCGCCCCAGCCCATGGGCTCGGCGAGCGGCGCCAGCGGCTCGGTCGAGGCCGGGCCCGGGGCCAGGCCCTGAACCCAATGAATCAGTCCCGGAAGGAAACAAGGATCTTCTCGAAAGGGTAGGAGAATGAAGATGCGCAAGCTGACCGTCGTGCTTTCCCTCCTGGCGGTCCTCGGGTTCTCGATGTCGGCGCTGGCCGCGGCGCCGGTGTTCGTGCCGGTGCAGGGCTACCTGACCGACGCGGACGGCGCCCCGGTGGACGCCGAGGTGTCGATGACGCTGGTGCTGTGGGACAACATGAGCGGCGGGACGCCGTTGTTCTCGGAGACGCAACAGGTGCTGGTGGAGCAAGGCTTCTTCACCCTGTACCTGGGCGGGACGGGGACCCCGGCCCTGGATCTGGTGCTGTTCCGGGACCACGGCTCGCTGTTCCTGGGCGTCAACGTGAACGCCGAGGGCGAGATGGCGCCGCGGCTGCCCCTGGGCACGGTGCCCTACGCGGGCTTCGCCCAGTACGCCGGGGACGCGCTCACGCTCGGCGGCTTGACCGTGGAGGACTTCCGGCTGGGGACGGACGAGGTGAGCTGGGACGACCTGACCGGCGTGCCGGACACCCTGCTGGACGGGGACGCGGACAGCCTGGCGGGCCTGGCGTGCGGGGCGGGGCAGGTGGCCAAGTGGGACGGGGCGGCCTGGGCCTGCGCGGACGACGCGCTGGGCGCCGGGGTGAGCGAGGCCGAGGTGGACGGGTTCGTGGCGAACAACGGCTACGCGCTGACGGCGGATCTGGCGGCGGTGGCCTTCAGCGGGGACTGGAACGATCTGGTGAACGTGCCGGCGGCGCTGCTGGACGGGGACGCGGACACCCTGGCGGGGATCGCCTGCGGGGCGGGCCAGGTGATCAAGTGGAACGGGAGCGCCTGGGCTTGCGCGGACGACATCGACACGGACACGGACACCGACACGCTGGCGGATCTGTTCTGCGCTCCGGGCCAGGTGGCCAAGTGGAACGGCAATGCCTGGGCGTGCGCGGACGACGTCGACACGGACACGGACACCGACACCGACACGCTGGCGGGCCTGGTCTGCGGCGCCGGCCAGGTGGCCAAGTGGAACGGCAATGCCTGGGCGTGCGCGGACGACGTCGACACGGACACCACCCTCGGCGAGGCCGAGGTGGACGCATACGTGGCGGACAACGGCTACGCGCTCGCGGCGGACCTGGCCACGGTGGCGACCAGCGGCGACTTCAACGACCTGGTGAACGTGCCCGCGGGCCTGCTGGACGGTGACGACGACACCCTGGCAGGGCTGACCTGCGCGGACGGCCAGCTCCCGGCCTGGGACGACACGAACGCGGTGTGGGAGTGCGTGGACGACCTGGACACGGACACGCTGATGACGCTGGCCTGCCTCGACGGTCAGCTGGCGAAGTGGGACAGCCTGGCCGGGATGTGGGCCTGCGCGGACGACATCGACACCGACACGGACACCCAGCTCACCGAGGCCGAGGTGGACGCGATGGTCGCGGACAACGGCTACGCCATGGCCAGCCACAACCACGACGCGGTCTACGCGCTGCTCGGCCACGACCACGACGCGGACTACGCGGCCGTCGGCCACAACCACGACGCGGCCTACGTGAACGTGGGCGAGGCGAACAGCATCAACTCCTCCATGATCGTGGACGGGGCGGTGGTGCTGGGCACGGACACCAGCGGCGCGTACGACGCCACCGCGGACACCATCGCCGACGACGGGGTGATCTCCGATGCCGAGGCCGCTGACAACCTGACCATCAACTGGGTGGGCTTGCAGGGCCACCCCGCGCCCTGCGGCGCAGGCCAGGCGGTGACGGCGGTGGGCGACGCGCTGACCTGCACCGCGTTCGATACCACCGCGGACACCATCGGCGACGACGGGACCATCGTCTCCGCGGAGATCACCGATGGCACCATCGCCATCGCCGACATCAACACGATCGCCTTCGACGCGCGCTACGCGCTGTCCGGCCACGCCCACAACTACGACGCGACCTACGTGAACGAGGGCCAGGCCAACAGCATCACCAGCGCCATGATCGTGGACAACACCGTCGCCAGCGCGGACATCCTGGACTCGACCATCACCACCAACGACATCGCGGCCGACACCATCACCGCGGCCGACATCGCCGCGGGCGCGGTGGGCACCTCCGAGATCGCGGACAACACCATCCTTGGCGGGGACATCCAGGACGGGACCATCACCTTGGCCGACATCAACACCGCGAGCTTCGACACGCGCTACGCCAGGCCTGCGGGCACAGACAGCAATATCCAGCTGGTCTGGGGCTCGACCGCAACCGACTGTGCTGGTGCTGGCGCCGCCTACTATGTCTACGAGACCATTCCAGCCACCTGGCCTAGCTCCGGCGGTGCGAGTTTCAGCAAGACCTACCATGTACGAGCTGTCTTCACCAACGGCAGCGTTGCGGCGCGGACATACTACCTCAACGGCCTGTTCTATGGTGCCGCAACCCAACATGCGACCTTCTGGTTCTCCAATCATCAGGCCACCCACATCACAGCCGGCGGCGCACCGACTCGCTTTGCCTACAGCACGAGCGGCGCCACGACCGACATCCCCGCGGGCGGCACGTGCACGAACTACTCGGGCGGCCAGGTCACGATCACCCCGAGCGAGGCTACCGGGGTCATCGTCATCGAGAGCACGGTCTGGGTCCTCTACTATCACTGAGGTGGAGCCGCGCACGTCCGCACTCCTCTCCCTGCGCATCCTGAGCTGACCCGCGCCCGCCGGGCGAGTGCGATTGACTGTCCCAGGGTGTCCTGTTACCGTTCCGCCCAACACTCGATGAGCCTTGGCGTTGTCGCTTCTAGGAGGTCAGGAAGCATGCGTTTCATGAGGGTGCTCTCGAAGTTCGGGTTGAGCTTGGCCTGGGTCTTTTTCCTGGGCCTGGCGGGATGCGACAGCGGCAGCACGAACCCGCCGGTGGACGGCGGGGATGGCGAGGACGCCACGGACGGCGCGGACCTGGACGGCCAGGATGGCCAGGACGGCGTGGATGAGGTGGACGGGGCCGACGGTGCGGACGGGACCGACGGCGGCCCGACCGCGGGCGGGCCCACCCGCTTCTCGATCACCTCGGGCGGCGGGGAGGCCGGGTCGGCCAACTTCAAGGTGCGCCTGAACGTGGGCGCGCCGCAGCCCTACGGCTCGGCGAGCGGCCCGAACGGCGCGGTCGAGGCCGGGCCCGGGGCCAGGCCCTGAACCCAATGAATCAGTCCCGGAAGGAAAACAGGATTTTCTTGAAAGGGTAGGAGAATGAAGATGCGCAACCTGACCGTCGTGCTTTCCCTCCTCGCGGTTCTCGGGTTCTCGATGTCGGTGCTGGCAGCGGCGCCTGCCTACGTACCGGTGCAGGGCTACCTGACCGACGCGGACGGCGCGCCGGTGGACGCCGAGGTGTCGATGACGCTGGTGCTGTGGGACAGCATGAGCGGCGGGACCCCGGTGTTCTCGGAGACCCAGCAAGTGCTGGTGGAGCAGGGTTTCTTCACCCTGTACCTGGGCGGGGCGGGCACCCCGGTCCTGGATCTTGCGATCTTCCGCGACAACGGCTCCCTGTTCATGGGGGTCGCGGTGAACGGCGAGGCCGAGATGGCGCCGCGGCTGTCCATGGGCTCGGTGCCCTACGCGGGCTTCGCCCAGTACGCCGGGGACGCGCTCACACTCGGCGGCTTGACCGTGGAGGACTTCCGGCTGGGGACGGACGAGGTGAGCTGGGACGACCTGACCGGCGTGCCGGACACCCTGCTGGACGGGGACGCGGACGCGCTGGCGGGGCTCGCCTGCGGGGCGGGCCAGGTGGCCAAGTGGGACGGGGCGGCCTGGGCGTGCGCGGACGACGCGCTGGGCGCCGGGGTGAGCGAGGCAGAGGTGGACGGGTTCGTGGCGAACAACGGCTACGCGCTGACGGCCGATCTGGCCGCGGTGGCCTTCAGCGGGGACTGGAACGACCTGGTGAACGTGCCGGCGGCGCTGCTGGACGGGGACGCGGACACCCTGGCGGGGATCGCCTGCGCCTCGGGCCAGGTGATCAAGTGGACGGGCGCGGCCTGGGGCTGCGCGGACGACATCGACACGGACACCGACACGGACACGCTGGCGAACCTGTTCTGCGGGGACGGGCAGGTGGCCAAGTCCGTCGGGGGCGTCTGGGCGTGCGCGGACGACGTCGACACGGACACGGACACCACCCTCAGCGAGGCCGAGGTGGACGCGTTCGTGGCGAACAACGGCTACGCGCTCTCGGCCGATCTCGAGCTGGTGGCCTTCACCGGCGACTACAACGATCTGCTGAACGTGCCCGCGGGCCTGCTGGACGGCGACGACGACACCCTGGCGGGGCTGACCTGCGCGGACGGGCAGCTCCCGGCCTGGGACGACACGAACGCGGTGTGGGAGTGCGTGGACGATCTCGACACGGACACGCTGATGACGCTGGCCTGCCTGGACGGCCAGGTGGCCAAGTGGGACGGGCTGGCCGGCGCCTGGGCGTGCGCGGACGACATCGACACCGACACGAACACCCAGCTCACCGAGGCCGAGGTGGACGCGTTCGTGGCGAACAACGGCTACGCCATGGCCAGCCACAACCACGACGCGGTCTACGCGCTGCTCGGCCACGACCACGACGCGGACTACGCGGACATCGGCCACAACCACGACGCGACCTACGTGAACGAGGGCCAGGCTGACAGCATCAGCTCGGCCATGATCCAGACCGGCGCGGTCGGCAGCCTCGACATCGCCGACGGCTCCATCGGCAGCATCGACATCGCCAACAACACCATCGACTCCCAGGACATCCTGGATAACTCCATCGTGCTCGCCGACGTGGCGCTGGCGAGCTTCGACTCCCGCTACGCCCTCACCGGCCACAACCACGACGCGGCCTACGTGAACGTGGGAGAGCCGAACAGCATCGACACCTGGATGATCGTGGACGGGACGATCAGGGGCTTCGACATCGAGGATGGCTCGATCGGCACCGACGACATCGGCGATGGTCAGGTTAGCATGTTCGACATCGCCATCAACCAGATCCGCACCCAGCACATCTTCGACGGCGAGGTGAGCAGCGCGGACATCGCAAATGACACCATCACCGCGGCCGACATCGCCTCGGGCGCCGTGGGCACCTCCGAGATCGCGGATGTGAGCATTGTGCTCGCCGACATCAGCACGGCCAGCTTCGACACGCGCTACTCCCTCGTCACCCACAACCACGACGCCACCTACGTGAACGAGGGTCAGGCGAACAGCGTGACCCCTGCGATGGAGACCATGGAGGCAGGAGCGGAGTTCGGGCAGGGTTTCGCGCAGATTGACCCGACCGGGACGGAGCAGACCGCGGCGACCATCAACATGACCTGGCCAGGATCCGGCCAAGTCACGGTCATGGTCGATGCCACTGTCTACTGCGCGACCAATGCCTGGTTCGACATGAAGATCAGGCAAGGCGCCTGGCACACAGGGAACTGGGTCCGCGGTGTGCCGAGGGCCGGTGAGTACGTCAACATGGAACTCTCGGGCACGTTCCCGGTCGTCGGTGCTGGGGCCGGTGACATCACCGTGACCGTCTGGGATAGCCCGGACAACTGCAATTTCTTCGCGGTGCACAACTTCTCGGCCATCTATACTCCGACTCGCTACTAATCCATCCCGAGCCGGGCCCACCCTCTCGCCGCGGGTCAGGTTGACTGCCTGATCCTCGTCTGCTAGCTTCACACAACCATCGATCCGCCAATCACGCCGCGGAGGAGGCCCGCCATGCGCTCGGTCCGGAATCTGCCCATGCTGGTCCTCGGTCTCGGCCTCGTCCTATGCACCGGCCTCGCCGGTTGCGACAGCGGCAGCACGAACCCTCCGGTGGACGGCGGGGATGGCGAGGACGCCATGGACGGCGGTGAGGACGGCGCGGATGGCCTGGACGGCGGGGATGAGGTGGACGGGGCCGACGGCGCGGACGGGACCGACGGCGGTCCGACCGCGGGCGGGCCCACCCGCTTCTCGATCACCTCGGGCGGCGGGGAGGCCGGGTCGGCCAACTTCAAGGTGCGCCTGAACGTGGGCGCGCCGCAGCCGATGGGCACGTCCACCGGCGCCGGAAGCACGGTCGAGGTCGGCCCCGGTCGGTGAGAACCGAACCTCGAGGAAGAGAGCCAGGATTTCTTTCAAGGGACAGGAGAAGAAGATGCGCAAGCTGGCCGTGGTCCTCACCTTCTTGGCTGCCCTGGTCTTTGGCTTCTCGGCCCTGGCGGCGGCGCCGGCCTACGTGCCGGTGCAGGGCTACCTGACCGACGCGGAAGGGAACCCTGTGGACGGTGAGGTGAGCCTGGAGCTCCGGCTGTGGGACGCCATGATCGGCGGGGCGCAGGTGTTCACCGAGACGCAGTCCGTCCTGGTGGAGCAGGGCTTCTTCACGCTCTACCTGGGCGGTACCGGGACCCCGGCGCTCGACCTGGCGGTGTTCCGGGACCAGGACAATCTGTTCCTGGGGATCGTGGTGAACGGCGGAGCCGAGCTCCAGCCGCGCCTGTCCTTGGGCTCGGTCCCCTACGCGGGCTTCGCCCAGTACGCCGGGGACGCGCTCACGCTCGGCGGCTTGACCGTGGAGGACTTCCGGCTGGGGACGGACGAGGTGAGCTGGGACGACCTGACCGGCGTGCCGGACACCCTGCTGGACGGGGACGCGGACGCGCTCGCGGGCCTGATCTGCAGCGACGGCCAGGTGATCAAGTACAGCTCCGCGGCCAGCGCCTGGGAGTGCGCCGTCGACTCCACCGGCGCCGGGGTGACCGAGGCGGAGGTGGACGCGTTCGTGGCGAACAACGGCTACGCGCAGGAGAGCGATCTCGCCCCGGTGGCGTTCACCGGGGAGTACGCCGATCTGGCGAACGTCCCGGTCGATCAGGACACGCTGGCGGGGATCGCGTGCGGGGTGGGGCAGGTGATCAAGTGGACGGGGGCTGCCTGGGCCTGCGACGACGACATCGACACGGACACGGACACCACCCTCAGCGAGGCCGAGGTGGACGCGTTCGTGGCGAACAACGGCTACGCGCTCTCGGCCGATCTCGAGCTGGTGGCCTTCACCGGCGACTACAACGATCTGCTGAACGTGCCCGCGGGCCTGCTGGACGGCGACGACGACACCCTGGCGGGGCTGACCTGCGCGGACGGGCAGCTCCCGGCCTGGGACGACACGAACGCGGTGTGGGAGTGCGTGGACGATCTCGACACGGACACGCTGATGACGCTGGCCTGCCTGGACGGCCAGGTGGCCAAGTGGGACGACGTGGCCGGCACCTGGGCGTGCGCGGACGACATCGACACGGTGAACACCGGGGACATCACCGGCGTGCTCACCCCGGCCGGCAGCGGCCTCGCAGGCGGCGGCACCACGGGCGACCTGAGCCTGTCGGTGAGCGGGGTGACCTCGGCCATGATCCTGGACGGCGCCATCGGCGGCGTCGACATCGCCAACGACACCATCGACTCACAGGACATCCTGGACAACTCCATCGTGCTCGGCGACGTGGCGCTGGCGAGCTTCGACAGCCGCTACGCGCTGGCCGGCCACGACCACGACGCGAGCTACGCCGCCCTCGTCCACAACCACGACGCGACGTACGTGAACGAGGGCCAGGGCGACAGCATCACCTCGGCCATGATCGCGCCCGACACCATCACCGCGGCCGACCTCGCCGCAGACGCCGTGGGCGCCTCCGAGATCGCCACCGGCGCAGTGGGCACCCTCGAGATCGCGGCCGGCGCGGTCGGCGCGGCGGACATCAACACCAGCGAGGTCCAGCGGCGGGTATCGGGCACCTGTGTCGCGGGGTCGGCGGTCCGGACGGTCAACGCGGACGGGACGGTCGTGTGCGACACCGGCCCGAACGCGATCGGCTCGGTGTTCGAGATCGTTGGCGGCACCGGCTGGGGATGCGCCAGCGCTCTTGGCTACACCACCAACTTCGGAATCGCCACGTATCTGTACAATGGGGCTGCAGCCACCTTCTACTGGTACAACGCGATGCCAATCCCGGATACCTATGCTGGCAGGAATGTGGTCCTCGACACGGTGACAGTGCGTTACCTCTGCTCCGCGGGAGAGTACATCACCCGAACAATCATCGGTAGCCAGCTGGCCACGGGGAGTTACAGTTACTTGACGTTTGTGGATACGGACTACTCAGGCTCGGGTTCCTATGTCCTGCCCGTGAACCTTGCTTTCGACGGTGCTGCGCTCCTTGCGCTGCAGGTTGCGTCGGATGATGCGGCTGGTTATTGCATGGTTACATGGCAGGCGTCTTACCACTACTAGGCCGGAAGGCATTCAGGAGGCCCCATGATCACGATCGAGAAGTACGCGGACCTGTGCGCGGCCATGGCCCAGACCGGCGGCGACGTGGCCAAGGAGAACGCCATCGCGAGCGCGGCCGGCGTGAGCCCGGCCGACTGGGACGCGGCCAAGAAGCACTACACCGCCAAGATGAGCGATCCGGCCGACATGGGCAAGACGGCGCTGGCCTTCATGCCGCTCTACCAGGCGGCCCAGGCCAGGGCGCGCGGCGGCAAGGAGCCCTGCACCCTCGAGTTCTACACCAAGGTGCACGCCGAGATGGCCTTCATGAAGGATCCCATGGGCAACAAGATCAACTTCATGCTGGTGCTCGCCCAGAACGGCACCAACCAGCCCGCCTGGCTGGAGTGCGAGGGCTACTGGACCCCGATCGTGGGCGCGCCGGAGATCCTCGGCCAGCCCAACCCCAAGTACAACCCGGAGCTGTCGAAGAAGTTCGCGGCGCTGATGCAGAAGGAAGCCGACAGGATCCACGGCATCAAGCGCTAGCCTGTCCGTCGGCCCGGCCCGCATGCCGTTCCCCTTCGACGAGGCGGCGCGCATCGAGGCGCTGCGTCGTGAGCCGGCCGCGGCCCGCGCGCGGGACTCCCGCGGCCAGACCCCGCTGCACCGGGCGGCCTTCCTCGGCCTGGCCGGGCTGGCCCGCACGGCGCTCGAGCTGGGCGCCGATCCGGACGCGCTCGACCACGAGGGCCGCACCCCGCTCATGCTGACCTTCGTGCAGACCACCATGGGTGGCATCTCGTACCCGGGACGGGACGAGATCGCCCGGTTGCTCATCGAGCGGGTGAACGAGATCGATCGTGCCGGGCCCGACGGGCTGACCGCCCTGCACCTGGCCCTGGGCGGGTGCTACCCGTTGCCGGGCGAGGAGTCCAACCCGGGGCTCGAGCTGGTGCGGGCGCTCATCCTGCGCGGGGCCGACCCCAACGCGCGGACCGAGCGCGGCGAGACCTGCCTGCACCTCGCGCTCTTCCTCTCCTCACCAGGCTTGCTGGAATTCCTGCTGGCGCACGGCGCGGAGGTGAACGCACAGGACGGCCAGGGCGAGAGCGCCCTGTTCAAGGCTTGCCTCCAGGCTCCCTGCGAGCTGCTGCGCCTGCTGCTCTCGCACCGGGCGAACCCCGATCTGGCCGACGCGCGGGGGGAGACGCCGCTGCACCGCGTGGCGGACTGCATCCGGGACGTCGAGGACGGGCTCGCGCGGGCCGAGCTGCTGCTCGGGGCCGGCGCGCGACCGGATCTGCCCGCGGCGGACGGCCGCACCCCGCTGCACCTGGCCTGCCGGCATGGGAGCCTCGCGCTCGTGACCCGCTTGCTCCAGGCCGGCGCCGGGCCCGATCGGACCGGACCCGCGGCCCCGGGCGCCCAGGTCCCATTGATCGAGGCGCTCGGTGCGGACCAGCCCGCGATCGCCGAGCTCTTGCTCGCCCACGGCGCGGCGCCGGAAGCGCGCGATCGCGACGGGCGCCCGGCGCTCGATCTGGCCGCCCGCTGGGGGTGGCTCGAGCTGGTGCGGGCGCTGATCGGCAGGGGCGCCGCGCTGGATGCGACCGACCGGGACGGCGGCACGGCGCTCCACCAGGCGGCCCTGTGGGGGCACCTGGAGGTGTGCCGGGCGCTGCTCGAGGCCGGGGCGAACGCCAGCGCTGCGGATCGTTTTGGCCAGACCGCCTTGCTGGCCGCCGCGGGTAGCCGGCGCCTGGAGCTGGCCGAGCTGCTGCTCTCGCACGGCGCGGATCCGAACGCGCGGCGGGACAACGGCGAGACGCCCCTCTACCACGCCGAGCTGGCCAGGGATCCCGCCATGCAGGCCCTGCTCAGGCGGCACGGGGCGAGGTAGGGCGTCCGCCCGGCCTCGGAGCGGAATCAGTCCACCACCGACACCCGGCGGCGGGCGATGATCCGCGTGTTGCCGTCGGCGTCGCGGGCCTCGATCTCCAGCAGGTGCTGGCAGCGGCTGAGGCCGGATGTGTCCAGGGTCCCATGGAAGCCGACCTGGCTGCAGCCCGCGTAGCCGGGCCACACCCGGCACACGTCCGGCCGGTCGTCGCCGTAGGCCAGCGGCACCCGCAGCGCGCCGTCCACGACGAGCTCGACCGCCGCGACCCCCTTGTTGTCCAGCGCCCAGCCGGCCACGCTGGCCGCGCCCGAGAGCGCCGCGTCCGGGGCCGGGGCGTCGAGCACGCCGAAGGGCGGCAGGGTGGCATCCAGCCACCCGGCCGAGGCGCGGATGGTGTCCAGCGAGCCGATCAAGAGGTAGGCGCGCGAGCGCACCGCCCCGCGGGCGGGGATGCCGAAGACGTGCAGCGGTCTGAAGTTGTTGAACGGCAGGGCGCGGAGCTGCCAGCCCTGCCAGTCCGGGTTGCGGTTCTCCACGTACAGGCCCACGCCGTAGTCGAGCCCGGTCTGCTGCATGCAGGCCCAGCCGCCCGGGCTCTGGAAGTTCTTGTAGAAGAAGCCGTCGTTGCCGGGCTGGTCGATGGCGACCTCGCCGCCGCCGGAGTCGAACAGGCGCCACAGGTCGGGCGCCTCGTGGCCGTTGGCCGTGTAGACCGTGGGCATCTCCTGGCCGGCCGGGCGGTGCTCGAGGTCCCCCAGGTTGGTGAGCGTGTAGTCCAGCTCCACCACCAGCGTCGAGAGGAAACGCAGGCGCTGCTCCACGCGCACGTCCGAGCGCCGGTCGCGTAGCTGGGGATCGTCGCAGGCCTCGCTGGAGCAGTCCTGGCGATCCCAGTTGGGGTTCCAGAAGAGCGGGGTGGTGGTGATCGCCAGGGCGCCGCCCGTGGTCTCGACGCCGTCCACGCCCGAGCCGCGGTTGCAGCGGTTGCCCCCCTGGACCGGGTTCCACCCGAGGAAGGTGATGGAGTTGGCGCAGTGGGTCGGGGTGGTGGCGCAAGACGCGTTCCAGGCGCAGTCCTGCATGGCCCGGTCGGGGTCGTAGAAGGCCACCTGCACCTCCCGGCCGGTGTCGTTGGCGTCGATGGTGTTGGTGCTGTTCAGCCCGGGCGCGCCCGCGGCCCGCATGCCGAAGAAGATGATCGTGCCGCCCCACTCACGCCGGGTGCCGATCTTGATCTGCCCGTCGGCGGAGTACTGGTAGTCGTCCTGGAAGCCGTCGACCAGGGTGGACTCGGCCGGTCCAGGGCTGGGCTCCCCGGGCAGCGGGGACGAGGGGACCGGCGCGGGCTCGGGGACAGGCTGGCAGCCGTTGCACTCCGGCCTCCCCACGCAGGCCGGATCGCCGCAGTCGATCGCCTGGCTGCAGCCGCTGGCCGGGTCGCAGGCGTCGGTCGTGCAGGCGTCGCCGTCGTCGCAGGCGACCGCCACGTGGGTGCAGCCGATCGCGGGGGCGCAGCTATCCGTGGTGCAGGCGTCCAGATCGTCGCAGCCGACAGCCGCGTGGCCGCAGCCGCTCCCGGGGTCGCAGGCGTCGGTGGTGCAGGCGTCCAGATCGTCGCAGCCGACCGCCGCGTGGCTGCAACCGCTCCCGGGGTCGCAGGCGTCGGTGGTGCAAGCGTCCAGATCGTCGCAGCCGACCGCCGTGTGCGTGCAGCCGTGGAGGGGATCGCAGTCGTCGAGCGTACAGGCGTCCTGGTCGTCGCACTCGGCGGCCGAGGCGCAGGGCGCGGCCTCGACGCAGCCCCAGGCGGGATCGCAGGCCTGCCCGGCCGGGCAGTCGGCGTCGCGGGGCTGGTGCCCGCAGGCCTGCGTGGCCTGGTCGCAGGTGTCGAGGGTGCAGGCCACCCCGTCGTCGCAGTCCCCGCAGGCCGGGCCGCCGGTCGTCTGTCCGCACGAGACCAGGGCGCAGGCGAGGGCCAAGAGGAGCGTGGGCGCGTGTCGCATGGGGGCCTCCGCGGTTCTCCGGACTGGGACGTACGTGGCGATCCTCGCACGCACGCCTCCTCCCGGCAACCCGGCCCGGCGGCGGAGGCGCGAGCGGCCCCGCCGACTTGAAGGACGGAACGCATCCGTCTACCATGCCGGCGAGGTGAGGAGCCCATGCAGATCGACCCCGTTCTCCCAGGCCGCGCCTGGCTGCGGCTCACGCTGGCCGGCGTCGTGGGCGGCCTGGCGGCGCTGCTGCCCTGGGCCGTGCTGCTGGTGGTGATCACGCTGGAGGGCAACCCGGACGGTTCGGCCGGCTGGACCGTGCTGGGCGTGGTGACCGTCCCGTTCGGCGCGATGTCGGCCATCATCGCCGGCCTGCTCGCGCTCCGGGGCCGTGCCCTGTCGGGCGGTGTGCTCGGCTTCGGCCTGGGCGCGGCCGCCTTCGTGGCCGCGTTCCTGGAGCCCGAGCACCCCGGCTTCGCCCTGCTCGGCGCGTCCGGGCTGCTGGCGAGCGCGGCGGCCGGGGCCCTGCTGTGCAGGATCCGCCGTCCACGCGCGGGTCGACCCGCGTCCCCCGGCCATCTTTGACGGCCGGGGAGGGCGCCGGTAGGATGCCCCTCCGGAGGTGGCGAGATGGACGGACCCGGCGCGCGACCGGCGGCCCCGCGCAAGAGCATCCTGTGGCCGGCGTTCCTGGCGCTGTGTTTCCTGCTGCCCGGAGGGGTCACCTTCTCCTTCGCCCTGGGCGAGGCCTCGAGCTTCGCCAGCGACTGGGTGTACATCTCGGCGCCGCTGCTCGCGCTCGGCGGTTTGTGCGTGGTCCTGGTGCTCGGCCGGCTGCTCGGCCGGGCGGGGCGTGCGATCGGCGCGTTGCTCCTCCTCGGCGGGCTCGGCGCGGGCTGGTACCTCCTGGACCAGGCCATCGCCGTGCGGGTCGACTACCGCGAACGCTACGACGCGCTCCAGGCCACCGAGAAGCTGTGCGACGGGACGGGCCAGCCCGACCCGCGCGCGGCGGCCTACGACCCGAAGCGCCCAGGCCTGCACCCCGCGGTGGTGTTCACCCGGACGGAGCACGGCAGCCGCTGCCCCTATGAGGACGACAAGCTCTACCGCCGGTTCGAGCCCGACCGGCACCAGATCGACCGGGTCGAGCTGGTGGCCTGCGTGCTCGACAAGCCGGACACCGTGGAGAGCTGCCGCTACACCGAGGGCGCGGTCAAGGAGCGCATCCGCGTGGATCGCGAGATCCAGCTCCTGGTCATCCGCACCGGGGAGCGGCTGCTGAAGACCACCCTGGTGGGCGAGGTGCCCCGCGCCTGCAAGGACACGGAGGAGTTCTACGGCCAGGAGGCCAAGACCGGCGCCATCCACGGCGCGCCGCCCAGCGCGGCCGACGTCGTCAGGCAGCTCGAGCCGTTCCTGGAGACGAGGTGAGGAGGTCTCGCGCGATGCGCGTCGTGACGCTGTGGCTGGGAGTGCTCCTGGTGGCGCAGGCGGCCCGGGCCGAGGAGCTGCGGGTGGTGACGGGCACGGGGCTCAGGGTGCGCTCCGCGCCGGACACCACCTCCGAGGTGCTGGAGAAACTCGAGCTGGGCGCGACCGCGGCGTGCCTCGGGCGGGTGGGGGAGGCCGTGGTGGGGGAGAAGAAGGGCGCCTTCTGCCGGACCCGGCTGGCCGATGGCCGGGAGGGCTTCTTCTTCGAGGCGCTGACCGGGCCCTTCGACCCGGCCCGGCCGGAGGACGCCTGGCGGGCCATCGTGGACGAGCGCACGGCGGCCCTCGAGTACTGCGCGGAGAAACGCAAGGAGGACGTCTGGGGCTTCCAGCGCTTCTTGCTCGCCCGCGCCGCCGCGGCCACAGGGCCGGGCGACAAGGCCCGCTGGGAGCTCGCGGAGCTCAGGCTGATCAAGGTCCAGGCCTGCCTGTACCTGGGAGGAGACGCGCGGGTCTACCGCGACGAGTCCCAGGGCGCGCGCCTCAGGCGCGAGGCGCTGTGGTCCTTCGTCGACCGGGTCCAGGGCACGCCTGCCTCGGAGCAGGGCGCCTGGCTCGCGGTGGAGCACGGCCACGACTTCGAGTGCGAGGGCTACCTGCCCTGCTACCTGGCCTGGAAGCGGCACGTCGAGGCCGAGTACCTGAGGCGCTTCCCGGACGGGCCGCACGCGCAGGACGCCGCGCGCGGCATCGGCGAGGCCGCCCGGCCGGTGCTGGCCGCGCTGGAGAAGGGCGAGCTCGGCCGGGAGGACCTGGGGGCGAACGATCTGGAGACGCTGGCCGTCCTGCGCGGGGCGCTCGCGGCGGTGAAGGGTGACCAGGCCCGGGCCGTGGACGGGGTGCTCGCGCAGATCGAGGCCCGCGTGCGGGCCTTCGGCGCCAAGGCGCCCTGAGGCCCCGGGGAGGTGGAGCATGGTCGCGGTGCGTGAGGTCCGCAGGGTGCTGACCGCCAGGCCGACCCGCGAGGGCGCCGGGGTGCGGCTGCGGCGGGTCTTCGGCGAGGTGAGCGCGGAGCTCGATCCGTTCCTGCTGCTCGACGACTTCGGCTCGGACGATCCGGCCGACTACCTGGCCGGCTTCCCCTGGCACCCCCACCGGGGCATCGAGACCATCACCTGGATGCTGGCCGGGGAGGTGGCCCACGGCGACAGCCTCGGCAACCGCGGGGTGATCGGCCCGGGCGAGGTGCAGTGGATGACCGCCGGCGCCGGCATCATCCACCAGGAGATGCCGCGCGCCGCCGCGCGCCTGCGCGGGTTCCAGCTCTGGGCCAACCTGCCGCGGTCCCACAAGCTGATGCCGCCGCGCTACCGCGAGGTGAAGGCCGGAGACATCCCCCGGGTCCGGCCGGCCGCGGGAGTCGAGGTGGCCCTCGTCTGCGGCCGGCTCGGGGGGCAGACCGGCCCGGTCACGGACATCGTCACCGCGCCGACCTACCTCGAGCTGCGGCTCGAGCCAGGGGCGGAGGTCGAGCTGCCCCTGGCCGACGGGCACAACGCCCTCGTGTACGTCCACGAGGGCGGCCTGCGCCCCGCGGGCGGCGGGCCGCAGGCGGACGCGGGCCAGGCCCTCGTCCTCTCGGCGCGGGGCGTGTTCCGCGCCCTCGCCGCGGAGGCCGGCGCGCGCTGCCTGCTGGCCTCCGGCCAGCCGCTCGGCGAGCCGGTGGCCTGGGGCGGCCCGATCGTGATGAACACGCAGGCGGAGCTCGACCAGGCCTTCCAGGAGTACCAGGCCGGAACGTTCCTGGACCGGACCAGGCGGCCCTGAGGAGGCGGGGGGCTAGCATTTCTTCGCCCTGGGACACGGGCTCGAAATGCTAGTATTTCTTCGCCCTGGGATGCGGGCTCGAAATGCTAGCTTTTCTTCGCCCTGGGACACGGGCTCGAAATGCTAGCATTTCTTCGCCCTGGGACACGGGCTCGAAATGCTAGTATTTCTTCGCCCCGGGACTCGGGCTCGAAATGCTAGGGGTTCTGGCGGGGGTGGAGGGTCCAGGTGCCCTGGACCGTGCCGATGGCCGGCTGGAGGGCCTGCATGCAGTCCATGGTGAAGCTGCCCGAGGGGGCCTGGAGGTCGGTGATCTCCACGTCCGCGAACTGCGCGCACATGGTGCCCTGGCGGGTCTGGTAGTTGACCACCACCGGGATGCTGTCTCCCCCCTCGCACTCGTAGGGCCAGATGAGCTGGAAGTTGAGCCAGCGGGCCTTGAGGGGATCCTCCTTGAGCACCCGGAACACCACGCCCGCGGGGATGGGCTGCTCACCCGGGCCGGTCAGGACGCACGGCGTGCCGTCGTCCGGGTTGATGAACGAGGGGGTCTGCATGAAGGCGCTGCCGCGCATGGTCCACTGGACGTAGTCGAGGTAGTCGCCGTTGCCGCCGTCCGGATCGTCCTGGCCATTGTAGAAGAGCTCGACCTGGCCGTGGATCTGGAAGGTGCCCAGGGTGCTGGTCTGCACCAGGTCGAAGGTGCCCTGCGGCCCCTCGGGCGGCAGCTTGAGCACGAACTTGGTCTCGTCCTTGCTCTTGTCGTTGGGGATGTCCACCAGGGCGCCGCTCATGTCCTTGCCGGAGGTCTTGAAGCGGATGCGGTTCTCGCCCGCGACCAGGACCAGCGGCACCGAGAAGTCCTTCTGCCCCAGGGCCAGCGTCTTGGTCTGCTCCTCGCCGTAGGTCCCGTCCGGGTACTCGACCTGCACCCGCACTTCCTCGATCCGCACCTGCCCGGATTCGAGCTTACCCTCGAGCTGCACCTCGTACTCCGAGACCTCCTCGCCGTTCTGGTGCGAAGTGATCTCGATCTTGGTCTGGTTCTCCTGGTGGAAGCCGGCCTGGGCGTCCTGCAGGATGGCGGCGAAGCCCTCGATCGGGGGCGGATCGCCCATCACGTTGACCTGGTTCCAGGTGCCGTACTTGATGGTGGCCGTCTTCCCGTCGAGCGAGAAGGCGTAGTCGATGGCCTTCCACTGGCCCGGCCAGTTCGAGTCGTACACCGCGATCTGGTTGTCGCTGAAGCCGATGGCCAGCAGGGCGTGCTCGCCGTTGCCCGAGACGCCGATCTGGACTGCCACCTCGCCCGCCATCAGGGCGCCCTGGATGGTCACCACGGCCTGGGCCGGGGGCAGCACGGCGAATTCCGCCCCGGCGAGCGCGGTCGAGAGGTGGGCCCGGGTGGCGATCACCTCCTGGGCGGTGATGGACCTCTCCATGGCCTCGCTAGGCACGATGTCGCGGAACATCGTGTACAGGCCGCCGCCGTGGCCGAGCTTGTACCACTTGGTGAAGGCCGCGATGCCCACGCAGCGTCCGCCCGGGGCGTACTCGTCGCGGATGGTGTTGGCGAAGGAGAACCCGTCGTTGCCCGGCCGGAAGCCGTTGAAGTAGATGCTGTCCCCGGAGGCCGGCAACGTGTTCTTCCAGGTGAAGTTCGAGGCGTGCCAGGTGAGGAAGCCGGCCCGGCCGCTGGTGCGGTCGAGGGGCAACGGCTCGAGCACCCGGAGGGCTCCCTCCGGGGTGATGTAGAAGGGGACGGGGTAGGCCTCGGGCTCGGTGAAGGGGAACTCGATCCGCAGCGCAGCCCCGAACTCGCGCTGGCCCTCCGACTCGAGCACCAGCACCAGCGCGGGCTGCTCGCCCGCGGGGATGTTGGTGAACGAGCCGCCCTGGTCGTGCCCCAGGTGGAACACGGTCGGCGCGGACACCGCGCCCGCGGGGAAGGTCACCACCACCCCCTCGAGCGGCGAGCCGGCCGGGCCCTCGAGCGTGCCGCCGGCCGGATCGATGGTGGCCTGGGCCAGCATGCTCTGGGTGCCCTGGGTGTAGCCCGCGGGCGGGGCGGCCTGCTGGGCGGCCCAGTCGATGCCGCCGCCGCCCGACTCGCCACACGCCGCGCCGGCCAGGCCCAGGACGACGCCACCGAGGAACACTAGACGTTTGACGAGTTGGTCCACGACGGTCTCCTTCCTTCCCCGGCAGCATTGCCGGGGCCCGCCCCTGCGGCAGCATTCCTAGCGTGAAACGGGCAGCGCCACAAGTGCGCTCAGGGCGCCGAGCTCGCCAGCGCGTCCAGGCACTCCTGGTAGGCCTCGAACAGGAGCGGGGTGGTCTCCGGGCTGACCGCGAAACCCTCGCCGTACTGCGGCTCGTCCCGCCCGTAGGCGTAGGGCGCCTCGCGGTCGAACTGGCACCTCGGCACCAGGTAGCCCAGCTCGTCGTTGGCCAGGCCGAGGACGACGCGGACGGCGTCGGGCCGCAGGCGCGACTCCAGCGGGGCCTCGCACGGGGCGCCCTGGAAGTCCGCGCCGGGATCCTGGGGCTGCTGGTAGAAGGTCTCGCCGGCCGGGCCCACCAGGGCCGACTCCGGGTACATCTCGCCCGGGGCGGTGGCGATCTGGAGCGCGCCGAGCTCGATCACCGCCACCTCGGTGCGGACGAACCGGCCGTACAGGGCCGGCTCGGCCTCGCGGCCCCGCTCGTCGTAGGCCTGGCGGGGCAGCAGGCCCATCATCACCGCGGCCGTCATCTCGAGGTTGTCGAAGGGCAGCAGCACCTCGCGGGCCTGCCAGCGCAGGCGGCCGTCCAGGGTCGCGTCCTCGCCGTCCTCGGCCAGGGCCCGCAGCGCCTCCTCGGCCACCAGGCCGCCCAGGCGCTCGGCCTTCTCGAAGCTCTCGTCGGGCAGCGGGGCGCCGGACGGATCGAGGACCGTGACGTGCAGGGGGTTCAGCAGCCCGCCCAGGGCGCCCTGCCAGTAGAGGCCGATCGCCCCGGGCTGGTCCGCCTCCAGCCGCCTGCGGAGCGCGCCGGGGAAGTCCGCGGTGAGCAGCGTGTTGTCGCCGTCGAGCGCCTCCGGGTGGTTGGCCCAGTGCACCACGGTCGCCAGCGGGCTGCCGTCGTCCGGGCGCTCGAAGGCGATGGCGGTGACGCGCTCGTCGAGGGCCTGCGGCTGGCGGCTGTCGTGCACCAGGCCGTCCGTGTGGCCCACGGCGGCCCGCAGGCGGACCGGCTCGAGGCGCGCCAGGGCCGCGGACAGGCCGGCCACGAGCTCCGCCCGGGCGCGGGCCAGGTAGTGCTCGTCCCGGCCGGTGTGAGCCACGTCGGGCCCCCACAGCCCGATGGTGTCCGGGCCCTCGTGATCGTGGGTGGAGCTGACCACCAGGTAGCCCAGCTCCAGCCCGGCCGCGCGCGCGTCGGCGCGCAGGAGCTCCAGATCGTCGCGCAGGAAGCCGACCCAGTCCACGCTCACCACGGCCAGGCTCCGGCCGTCCCGCTCGAGCACGAGCAGCCGCGCCTCGATGGGGTCGTGGATCCCGGTCGCGTACCGGCCCGAGCTGAAACCGGCGATCCACACGGGGTCCCACTGCCCGTCCCCGTCCAGGTCCTCGAGCGGCTCGCCCGGCTGCCAGCGGCCGTCCTGGTCGAGGTCGCTGAAGCTCTCGACGGCCGGCGTGAGGTCCACGATCCCGGCCGCGGCCCGCAGGCCCGGCGCCTGTCCAGGGTCGCAGCCCAGGGGCAGCAACACGAGCAGGCAGAGCGACGCCGGGAGGCGGGCGCCGGCTGGGGGAGGGACTGGCATGCTGCCGCACTCTAGCCCTTCCGCGCGCCCGCGGCCAGGGGCAACCGTCGCGCTCCGCCACGAGGGTGGCATGACGCGGGCAGGGCCACGCCCAGGGCCAAGCGACCCTGTGTTATCCTGCTGTCGAGGCCGGCGGAGCGAACCACGGCGCGGAGGGAACATGATGCGAGCCCTGTGGATCGCGGCGGTGGGAAGCGCGGCGCTCGTCCTCGCTGCTGCGCCCGGGCGGGCCGCGGTGATCGATCTCGATCCTGGCACCACCTACCAGACCCTGAGCGACTGGGAGGCCATCTGCTATTGCGCCGACGAGTCCCCGGCCTACCCGCTGTTCATCGGCGAGGTCCAGGACCGCGCCCTCGACGAGCTGGGCATCACCCGCATTCGCCTGGAGGTGCGCTCCGGCGTGGAGAACGATCAGGACTACTACGCCCTGCAGCGCGACGGCGCCATCGACTACGCCACCTGGCGCTGCAACCGCTACGCGACGGTCAACGACGACGCCGACCCGGATCACCTTCGCCCGGAGGGTTTTCACTTCACCGAGCTGGACGAGCGGGTGCGGGAGTTCGTCGAGCCGCTGCGCCAGCGCATGCTGGCCCGCGGCCAGGCCCTGGTCGTCAACCTCAACTACGTGGCCTTCACCGGGCAGATCACCTGCGGCGGGCTCTACCAGCACGATACGCCCGCGGAGTACGCCGAGCTCATGCTGGCCACCTTCAAGCACCTCCAGGACACCTTCGGCTGGGTGCCGGACTACCTCGAGGTGATCCTGGAGCCCGACAACTCGGCGCAGTGGCGCAGCGGCACCTTCATCGGCCAGGCCATCGTGGCCACGGACGCCAAGCTCCACGCGGCGGGCTTCCACCCGCGCTTCATCGCCCCCTCCAACACGAACATGGGCAACGCGGTCACCTACTTCGACGACATGATCCAGGTGGCCGGGGTGCAGCCGCTGCTGGCCGAGTTGTGCTACCACCGCTACGGCGGCGTCTCCCTGCAGAACCTGCAGGCCATCGCCCAGCGGGGTGCGCAGCACGGCGTCGGCACCAGCATGCTGGAGTGGTGGGCGGACGGGAACACCTCCCACACCCTGCACGAGGACCTGAAGGTGGGGAACAACGCCGCCTGGCAGCGCGGCGTGTTCTGCAGCGAGGGTGCGCCGGACAGCTCCGCGGCCCTGTACCGGGTGGACACCGGCGATCCCCAGAACCCGAGGGTGGTCACCAACGGCGGCACCTGGTTCATGCGCCAGTACATGCGTTTCGTGCGCCCCGGGGCGGTGCGCATCGGGGCCGCCTCGGACGACGGCGCCTTCGATCCCCTGGCCTTCGTGCACCCCGAGCTCGGCGCGACCGTGGTGATCCTGGCCGCGGCAGGGGGGAGCTTCACGGTGCGCGGGCTTCCCACGGGCCGCTACGGGGTGCGCTACACCACCGGCAGCGGCAACATCCCGGTGGAGCACGACGTGGCCTTGCCCGAGGTGGACCTGGCCTCCGGGGAGGAGCTGGTGAGCGCCATCCCCGCGGCGGGTGTGCTGACCGTGTACCGCGTCCCCGGGGTGGAGCCAGACGGCGGGCTCGACGGCGAGGACGCAGGGTTGGACGCGGGCGAGGACGCCGGCGAAGATGCGGGCCACGATGCGGGGCCGGACGAGGGCGAGGATCCGGGGGAGGATCCGGGCGTGGACGACCGCGCGGGCCAGGGAGACGACCACGGCCCCGACGCTCGCCCGGAGGGCTGCTCCTGTGGTGGGGTGGAGGGCCTGGCGCTTCACGGTGTGTGGCTGCTGCCCTGGCTGCTCCTGCGCCGCCGGAAGCTCGGCGGAAGACAGCAGGGCTGACGGGCTGCGCTCTCCCTGGGAGGACTGGCATGCACCCAGGATCGAACCTGCGCCTGGTCGAGATCCTCCTGGCCGCGGCCGTGCTCCTCGCTGGCTGCACGGGCTCGATCTCCGCGAACTCGGAGGAGGACCCAGGAGAGGACGCTGGCGAGGACGGGGCAGGGGACGGCGCCGAGGATGGGGGAGAAGACGCTGGCGAGGATGGGGGAGAAGACGCCGGCGAGGATGAGGCCGAGGACGACACCGAGGATGGGGCCGAGGATGGCGCCGAGGATGGGGCCGCGGACGCTGGCGAGGAGGGGACAGAAGACGCTGGCGAGGATGGGACAGAAGACGCTGGCGAGGAGGGGACGGAAGACGCTGGCGAGGATGGGACAGAAGACGCTGGCGAAGGTGGGGACGAGGACGCTGGTGCCGATGGCGATGAGGGGGAGGATGCAGACTTGGATGCCGGGGAGGACGCTGGCGAGGATGCCGGGGAGGATCCGGGTCCCGACGAGGGGGTCGACGAAGACACCGATCCGTGCGAGGGGGTGGACTGCGACGACGGCGATCCGTGCACGGACGACGAATGCGTCGACGGCACCTGCTCCTCCAACGCGCTGCCCGACTGGACCGCCTGCGGCGTGGACCAGGTGTGCTTCGGCGGCGCCTGCCTGGCGCTCGGCTGCGCGGGCGCGCCGCCCACCCCGGCTGGCTGCGACACCTGGGGCGTACCCCGGCCTCTCGACCACGCCCGCTGCCAGCCCGCCGTGGCCTGCGACGGCGGGGACGAGGCCAGCGGCGGCGGCAGCCCGGCCTGGCGCGAGCGCGCCTTCCTCACCCTGGTCAACGCGGCCCGCGCGGCGCCCGTCGAGTACCGCGACGCCTACATGTCCTTCCGCGACGCGAGCGGCGCGAACGTGTTCGACAGCGCCCCGACTCCTCGCCCGCCGCTGGTCTGGAACCACCTGGCGGCCCAGGCCGCGCGCTTCCACGCCACCGACCGGACGGGCTGCACCACGGGCGAGGTGTACGCGCACAACCTGTGCGACGGGACCGCGTTCGCCACCTGGGTCGGCTGGTTCGTCGCCGGCGGAGCAGGCGAGGTGTTCTTCGAATGGGCCCTCACCGTGCGGCCGGAGCTGGCGCTGGGGATCGTCAACGGCTTCCTGTGCGACGGGCTCACCTGGGACATGGCGGGCTACCCGGGCGAGGACTGCGTGAGCGACGGCGACGGCGCCGCCGGGCACCGCCGCCTGCTGGTGCTGGAGCTCGGGTACCACAACCTCGGCGCGGGCTTCGCCCGGGTGGGCGGGCAGACCGAGTGGGCCGGGGTGCCGACCACCGCCGCCGCGCCGGCCATCCCGCCGATCGCCTCGGCGGCCCACTTCTACCGCGGCAGCCAGCTCGTCTTCGGCCTGAACTTCTCGGGCGCGGCCGCCCCGCAGCGCGTGGCGGTGGTGGTCGAGGGGGTGGAGCTCGAGCTGGCGCTCGAGCTCGGCGGCCCGTCGCTGGGCTTCTACAGCCTTTCGCAGGCGACCGGCGCCGGCTGCCGCTCGTACCACTTCGTGGCGATCGACGCGCAGGCACGGCTCTGGCGCTACCCGGCCTCGGGCCAGCTGCGCACCACCCTCGAGGGCGGCTGCGGCGAGGACTTCCTACCCGACTGAGGCGGTCGCGCCCGCGCGCGCCGGCCCGGGGCGCTCAGGCGCCGGAGGCGGCCGAACGGAAGCGGCGCAGGCGCAGGCTGTTGGCCAGCACGAACAGGCTCGACAGGCTCATGGCCGCCGCCGCGATCATCGGCGAGAGCAGCACCCCGGCGACCGGGTAGAGCGCGCCCGCCGCCACGGGGAGGAGCAGCACGTTGTAGCCGTAGGCCCACACGAAGTTCAGCCGGATGGTGCGCAGGGTCCGCCGGGCCAGGCCGATGGCGTTCACCGCGCCGCGCAGGTCTCCGCTGGGCAGGACCACGTCGGCGGCCTCCACGGCGATGTCGGTGCCGGTGCCGAGGGCCACGCCCACCTCGGCCTGCGCCAGGGCAGGCGCGTCGTTGATCCCGTCGCCGACGAAGGCCACCCGGCGCCCCTGGGCCTGGAGCGCCCGGACCGCGCCGGCCTTGTCGGCGGGCAGCACCTCGGACAGCACCTCGTCGAGGCCGACCTGGCGCGCCACCGCGGCGGCCGTGCTGGGGTTGTCGCCGGTCACCATCAGCACGCGCAGACCCAGGCCGCGCAGGCGGCCGACCGCCTCGCGCGAGCTCGGCTTGGGCGGATCGGAAACCGCCAGCACCGCGAAGACGGCGCCGTCGCGGGAGGCGTACAGGACGGTCTTGCCCGCGGCCGCCAGTGCCTGGCCCTCGTCCCCGGGGACCTCCACCCCGTGATGCGCGAGGAAACGCCCGGAGCCGACGAGCAGCGCCGCGCCGTCCACCTCGCCGCGCACCCCGTGGCCCGGCTCGGCCGCGAAGCCGCACACCTCGCCTGGCTCGACGCCGCGCGCCCTGGCCGCGGCGGTGATGGCCTCGGCCAGCGGGTGCTCGCTGCGCGCCTCCAGGGAGGCCACCAGCCGCAGCGCCTCGCGCTCCTCGAGGCCGAAGGCGCGCAGCTCGGTGAGCGTCGGCTTGCCCTGGGTGAGCGTGCCGGTCTTGTCCAGCATGACCGTGTCGACGTGGGCGAGCCGCTCCAGCGCCGCGCCGTGGCGAAAGAGCACGCCGAGCTCGGCGGCCCTGCCGCCACCGACCAGCAGGGCGGCCGGCGTGGCCAGGCCCATGGCGCAAGGGCAGGCGATGACCAGCACGGACACGCCCGCCACCAGGGCGTGGCCGAGGGCCGGCGCGGTGCCGAGCAGGAGCCAGGCGCCCACCGTGAGGGCGGCCAGCAGGATCACCACGGGCACGAACACGGCGGCGATGCGATCGGCCAGCGCCTGGATTGGCGGCTTGCCGCCCTGGGCCGCCTCGACCAGCGCGATGATCCGGCCCAGGACCGACGCCGCGCCGACGTGGGTCGCCCGGTAGGTGAAGGCGCCGGTGTGGTTGATGGTGCCGCCGACCAGCGGATCGCCGGCGCGCTTGAGCACGGGGGTCGCCTCGCCGGTGAGCATCGACTCGTCCACGTGGCTCTCGCCCTCGAGCAGCGTGCCGTCCACCACCAGGCGTTCACCCGGGCGCACCTGGATGAGATCGCCCGGCACGATGTCCGCGGCCGGCAGCTCGCGCTCGACCCCGTCGCGCAACACGTGGGCGGACTTCGGGGCGAGCTCGAGCAGGCGACGGATGGCCTGGGACGCCCGCCCCCGGCCCCTGGCCTCGAGGTACTTTCCCAGCAGGATCAGGGTGATGATGGAGGCCGAGGCCTCGAAGTAGACGTGCGCCGTGCCCGGTGGGAAGAGCCCGGGCGCGACCAGCGCCAGCGAGGAGTAGAGGTAGGCGGCGGACGAGCCGAGCATGACCAGGGTGTTCATGTCCGGGCTGCCGTGGCCGAGCGCCGCCAGCCCGGCCCGGTAGAAACGCCTGCCCGAATAGAACTGCACGCTGGAGGCCAGGGCGAACGACACCCAGCTCCACGCGGGCGCCATGAGGAGCTCGTGGAGGCGCGCGGCCAGCATCGGCAGCATGGCGATCAGCACGACCGGCGCGGTCAGCACCGCGGCCAGCACGACCTCGAGGCCCTGACGACGGAGCTCGCGATCGGGCTCCCGCGGTCCGAGGGCGAGCTCGACGGGCTCGTAGCCGGCCTCGCGGATGGCGGCCTGGATGCGCGCCGCGCTGGCCAGGCCCGGCGAGAAGCGCACGCGGACCTGCTCGGTGGCCAGGTTGACGCTGGCGGCCTGCACCCCGGGCAGCCTGGACACGGCGCGCTCGACCCGCAGGACGCAAGAGGCGCAGGTCATGCCGCGCACACCGAGGCTGAGATCGGTCGGGGCCTGGTCGGCCTGCTCGCGTGGCTGTGCACCCATCCAGCGGCTCCTCTGCCGGCCAGGACCGGCCGGCCCGGATCAACCTGGGTCCAGCCGGGCGGTTTGGCAAGGGCCGCGCGCGCCGAGGCTGCGTCCATACGATTGAATCAAGGGTCCACGAGCCACTCGACCACGCCGAGGCGCTCGATCTCTGCGAGGGATGCGTCCAGGGTGGCCGCCCAGGCAGGCCGAGGATTGCCCTCGGGTCCCACGTGCAGGCCATAGACCTCTCCCAGAGGGGCGTCGAGCACCAGCAGGTACTGCGGAAAGCTGTTGTGCTGCCAGTCCGCGAAGGCCAGGCGGAAGAAGTCGGTCACCTCGGCCCGCTCCCCGCCGTGCTCGATGGCCGCGCCCATGAGCTCCACCGGGCAGTGCTCCATGCACAGCACCGGATCGCCGTTGGAGCGGGTGTGGAGCTCGAACCGATCGCCGTTGGAGAGCAGCACGCGGTGGTTGGCCGGTGTGTCCGACGCGTGCGTGCAGCTCCCCAGGCCGAGGGACCATGGCTGGAGCTCGAGGCGCTGCGGGTAGGGTGCAGCCAGCCAGGCCTCGTCCAGCACCAGGAGCGGCGCGACGGGCGCCCCGTCCTGCAAGGTGAACTCCAGGTGGGCGAGGAGCTCGAGGGGCTCGCCGCCCGTCTCCGCCTCCAGGGCCTGGTAGCAGGTGAAGCGGACGATCTCCTGGCCCGGCGCCGACCCCGTGGAGGACTCACGGAAGACCTCGGCGGGCCCGCGCGGGAGGTAGCGCGCGCGGCTGGGGCCGACCTCGATCACGGTGAGCAGCTCCAGGGCGCCGGTCTCTCCAGCGTCCGGCAGGCGGGTCGCTCCGCCGCGCAGGTCGACTCGGGTGCGGCGCTGGTAGACCGAGAACACGTCTGGGCTCATGGCCCCGCTCGAGCAGGCCTGCGCGCCGTCCGGCACCAGGACCCAGAGTCCCTGTCCGAGGCCGTCATCCACGTCGCCTGCATCGGTGGGACCGCTCTCGTCTCCGGCAGCCACCGCCGCGTCGTCTCCGGCGTCAGGGCCTGGATCGATCTCGCCGGCCGCATCAGGTGTGCCAGCGTCGTCGCCGCCTGCGCCGGAGCAGGCCCAGGGTCCGAGCAGGCCCAGGGCCAGGCCTATCCATGGTGCCAGACCGCGCATGATTCCGATGCTGGTCCCCCCGGCCAGGGCTGTCAACCTGCCTCAGCGCGGCTCCTCGGCGACCAGCTCCTGCAGCTCGACCATGCGGGGCGCGGCCGCGACCGCGGCAGGGACCGCGGCGGCGGCAAGCACGAGGAACGTGAGACGCATGCTTCCCTCCCATGACGCGAGAGGTTCGCGTGGGCTTCAGCTAGCAGACGGTCCGCGAAGATTCAAGCTGGCGTCACGCGGCCCGGGATGGGCTACAATCCCGCGCAGCGAGCGGGCGCAGGAGGGAGAGCATGCGTGCGTCGATGGGGATCTCCATGGCGGTCGTGCTGGGGGTCGTGCTGGTCGGGCCCGCGGCCCGGGCCGAGGAGCGCTGCAGCGCGCTCGACGCCAAGGGGGTGGGCGGACAGGTGTGCCTGGTCTGGTCGGCCGGGGACGGCGGCCTGGCGCTCCGCCTCGAGCACCGCCCGGACGAGCGCGCGGGCCAGCGCGTCCCTCCCGTCGTCCTGGACCTCGGGCGCGAGCCGGCCCTGCGCCCGGACGAGCGCGTCCTGCTGGCCTTCGACCTCGTGCGCGAGGCCCTGGTGTGGCTGCCGTTCAAGGCGACCCGGGCCGCGGACGGACCCGGGGCCGCCTCGCCCGAGGACGAGTGCGTCTCGAGGCTCTACCGGTTCGAGGCCGGGGACCGGCGCTGGGAGAGCCTGCCGGTGCGCCTCGTCTGCCGGCGGCCCTGCAGCATGCAGTTCCTGTCCTACCAGACCCGGCTCGGGCCGCGCGGGCCGCAGGGCACCCGGCTGTTCCACGAGTGCACGGTGGACGGCCAGTACCTCAGGTCCACCTACGCCTGGGAGGACGGCAGGCTCACGCCGCTCGAGATCGCCGAGCCCAAGGCCCGCGACGCGCTGGCCCGCGGGTTCGCGCCGCCGCCGCTCAAGCCGGTGTGCCAGCGCTCCGCGGCGGTGCGCCAGGCGCTGGAGCGCGCGCTCGGGCAGCCCTGTGAGGCGCTCGGACCCGACCAGCTCGCCCGGGTCACGCGGCTGGACCTGTCCGGCCAGCAGGTCGCCCGCCTCGCGCCGGGCGACTTCTCCGGCCTCCCGGAGCTGACCAGCCTCGAGCTGATCGACAACCCGCTCGTCGAGCTCAGCCCGGGCACCTTCGACGGGCTGTGGAAGCTCCACTCGCTCAGCTTCCAGGGCTGCCGGTTGCGGACGCTGCCCGGCGGGCTGTTCTCCCAGCTCGGGTCCCTCAGGGATCTGTACCTCAACCACAACGCGCTGGAGTCCCTGCCCGCGGACGCCTTCGCCGGCCTCACGTCGTTGGACTTCCTGTCGCTCGACCACAACAAGTTGACCGCCCGGCCCGAGGCCGCGCTCGCGCCCTTGCCCAGGGGCTGCAAGGTGTACGCGAACGGCAATCCCTTCGCGCAGTAGCGAAACTCTCCGTCTCCTCACCAGTTCGGAGTAGGTTGACAACCCCTCACGAGCCAGGCTACCGTCTCTTCATTGTCCGATTTCAATCCTGGCCGATTTTTGCTCGTACCAAGGGGAGGCATGATGACGGCAATGTACAGAGTGTTCGCGGTGGTAGGCGCCCTGGCGATGACCGTCCTGGCCGCGGGCTGCGGGGAAGACGGTGGCAAGGTCACCTTCAAGGCGTACCTGCAGCACTTCGGGGGCGACGACAAGGTGGCCGGCATCGAGATCCGCGCCCTGGACAACGAGACCGGCACTGACTTGGGCATCAGCGCCACCACGGATGCCACGGGCTGGGTTACGTTTTCCGAGGACCTGCCGGGCGACGCGGCCGGCCTGGTCGGCTTCCGCTCGGTAGGCGCCGTGATCTCGGGCTCGACCTACGTCGACACCTACCAGTTCAACATCCTGGGCACGGCCCTGGAGGAGAAGCTGTGGGTGGTCGACGAGACCACCTACCTGGGCGCGCCGATGATGGCGGGCATCACCAAGCAGGACGGCACCTTCGGCCTGGATCCCGACACCGCGGTGCTGGCCGGCGGGATCTACTTCGTCGAGGCCAACGGCACGGAGAACCACATCGGCTGCGCCACGGCCCGGACCGATCCCGAGAGCGGCCAGGTCCGCTACTTCGGCGACAACGGCATGCCGACCACGCTGGACTCGCGCGACACCACCAACCCCATCATCGCCTACTACCTGGTGGCGAACATCACCCCGGGCCGGGTGACCGCGCGGGCCTACGTGGACGGCACCGAGATCGGCTCCACCGGGCTGCACGTGTACGCGAACGCGGTCTCCATCAGCAACATCTACGCCGAGACCGCCACGGACCCCGAGCCGGCCGCCTGCGAGTGAGCCGGGCCGGCCACCCCCTCAGGAGACGGACGTGAGATCTACACGTTTCGTTGTTTGCGCACTGCTGTCCGCGGCGCTGGCCCTGCCCGCCCGGGCCCAGGACGAGGGCGGGGGAGAGGACCTGAGCGAGGACCCCGTGTTCTCCGTCAACGGCCTGGTGCAGCTGCAGAGCGGCATGTTCGTGCCGCTCCTGTCCGATCTCTTCCAGGCGCACGAGAACACCGGGGAGATCCGCAACATCGACGGCCAGCCGACCGGCGAGCCGTGCGATCCGGTGATGACGCCGCAGAAACCGTGCTACCCGACCGATCACGGTCAGGAGGCTGGTAGCCTGTCCATGTTCCGGCTGAGCGCCCAGCTCGAGGCCGACTGGCGGCCGCTGGCCGACTACCAGCTGCACGCCATCGTCCGGGCGGCCAAGTCGCTCGAGACCGACGCGGACGGCATGGCCCAGATGCCGCGGCCCTCGATCTCGCTCGACCCGGGCAAGCGCCGGGCCGAGGCCCGCGCCTTCGTCAACCGCAACTACTACACCGAGTTCGACCTGCGCGAGTTCTACCTGGACGCCTTCGTCAGCGAGGACCTCAGCTTCCGCATCGGGCGCCAGCAGGTGACCTGGGGCGAGACCGGCCAGTTCCGGCTGCTGGACGTCATCAACCCCATCGACAGCACCTGGCACTTCGGCTCGATCGAGTCCTTCGAGGACCAGCGCATCCCGCTGTGGATCGTCAAGGGTCTGTGGGAGTTTCCGGACATCGACCACGCCCTCGAGGTGGTCTGGGTGCCGGGCATCGACCGGCCCGAGGACTCGGTGACCGTGCCGCTGACCCTGGTGGGCGCCTGGGGCCTGCCCTACACCAACACGCCCTCGCCTTACGTGGTCGACGAGAAGGTGTTCCTCTACCCCAAGAACAGCATCGAGGACACCATGCGGATCGGCTTCCGCTGGAAGGGCAACCTCACTCCCGCTCTCGGCTACAGCGTGATCTACTACTACACGCACCAGCAGTCTCCGCCCATCCCGTTCTACTACGACCGGGTGCGCAACGAGGACGGCTCCTACAGCTCGACGCACCTGGAGAAGCTCTACCTGGGCTTCCCCCGGCAGCACATCGCCGGGCTGTCGCTCGACTTCACCCTGGAGAACCCGGTCGGCATGGTGGTCCGCTTCGAGGCCGCCATCGAACCCGACCGCATGTACCCGCGCACCTCGACCACCGGCAACACCCTCCAGGATCCCGACGTCCCCCGGCGGGTGCACTTCCTGCAACCGCGCTACCCGGCGCTGACCACGGCGCTGGTGTTCATGCGGCCGACCATGATCCGCTTCCTGAACCCGGAGCAGAACATCACCCTGATGCTCCAGCTCATGTACTCGGGCGTGTTCATCCCGGACGAGAACGAGACCGACCGCTACGACCTGGTGGAGATCCCGGGCTTCAACGACTACCTGGTCACCCAGCACCAGCTCCGCGTCATCTTCGCCGCCTTCACCACCTACCTGCACGGGATGCTGATGCCCAAGGTGGTCGTGGCCTGGATCATGCCGGACCTCGCCCGGGTGAGCGGCGCGGACGTGTTCAACGACTCGTCCGGCTTCGTCAGCGCCTCCCTGGCGGTGCGCCTGGGCAGCTACTGGCGCCTCAACCTGGCCCTGACCGACTTCTTCGGCAACGACGCCTACTCGGGCGTCGGGCTGTTCCGGGATCGTGACGAGATCAACCTGAGCATCCTGTGCCAGTTCTAGTCCTGAACCGCGCAGGATGATCTCCTCTGAGAGGTGTGACCCCATGAGAACCAAGTCGATCGCGCTCGTCGGCGTGCTCCTGCTGTCCTTCGGCACCGCCCTGGCCGGTGACATCACCGCCGAGAACTGGGGCGAGAAGGTCGGTTTCGCGCCCGATCCGGCCCTGACGGCCCTGGCCAAGAAGGGCGTGACCGTCAGCGCCCAGAACCTGGCCGAGTTCAAGGCGCTCGTCCCGCCCGGGATGAAGCTGCTCATCGAGAAGTACAACCTGAGCATGCCGCTCAAGCCCTACGAGCCCATGCACCCCTCGACGGGCTACGTCGAGGCGACCAACAAGTACCTGGGCCAGGCCAAGATCAAGGACGTGGGCGGAGACTACCGCGCCCGGGGCATCGATGGTTACGTGGCCGGCCTGCCGTTCCCCCAGCCCAAGACGGGCCTGGAGGTGGCCTGGGATTACCAGTACGCCTACATGGGCGACGACGGAGACTCGGTCTTCTCGGTCTACTGGATCTCGGCCAAGAGCGGCGTGGAGCACAAGGAGCTGTGGCGCTGGGCGTTCATCATCCGCACCGTGAACCGCACCGACATCGCGCCCATCCCGGCCATCAAGTCGTTCCTGGACAAGGGCCTGCAGTACACCTCGATCACCTACGCCCTCGAGCCTTACGACAAGAAGGGCTTCGGCGCCCTGTACTCGCGTTCGGTCGACCCGCTCGACCAGCAGGGCCACATCTACGTCCCGGCCATGCGGCGCGTGCTGCGCAACACCTTCGGCACGCGCGGCGACACCTGGAACTCGACCGACCTGCTGTACGAGGACGTGCGCGGATACATGGGCTACCCGGAGTGGATGAACTGGGAGATCAAGGAGAAGGCCACCCTGCTGATGCCCGTGGCCGCCGAGGTGCCGGTGGTCAAGGACAACGCGGAGCGGGTGTTCGATCTGAAGTCGCCGCCCTACTGGAACCCGAAGCTCGTCTACCAGCCCCGGCCGACCTACGTGCTCGAGGTCAAGCCCAAGTTCCCCGACTACCCCTACCAGCGCATGGTGTTCTACATCGACGCCGAGACCTACGTGATCGTGTACAAGGAGGCCTACGACAAGAAGGGCGATCTGTGGAAGATGATGCTGATGGGCTGGAACGCGCCGACGAACATGAACACGCACCCACCCGTGCTGAGCGTGGGGCTGGTCGTGGATCTGCAAGCCGAGCACGCCACGCTGATCGACATGCACAAGTCCGAGGCCAACCTGAACCTCGACCAGAAGATGTTCACCCTGTCGAACCTCCAGAAGCGAGGCAAGTGACATGCGCCGGTCCCCCTGGGGCCTGGCCCTCGCCCTGCTGCTGAGCGCGTCGGCACTGAGGGCGGGCCCGCTGGAGGAGATCTCCCACCGGGACAAGCTCTACGACCTCGCGCTGCGCGGCGACGAGGCGTTCGCCGTGGGCTACCCCGGCCTGCTGCTCGCCTCGGCCGATCGCGGCCGCACCTGGCGCGCGTTGGACGCCGGCACCCGGGACGTGCTGTACGCCATCGCGCTCAACGGCGCCGGGCAGGGGATCATCGTCGGCCGCGCCGGGCTGGTGCTCACCAGCGCCGATGCCGGCCGGAGCTGGCAGCGGCGCGAGAGCGGCGTGACCTCCAGCCTGTTCGACGTGGCCCTGACGGACGACGGCCAGGCCTGGGCCGTGGGCCACCTGGGGGTCATCCTGCACAGCGCCGACGCGGGCGCGAGCTGGCAGGCCCAGGCCTACGACGCCACCCTGCCGCCGCTGGCCGGAGCGCAGGCCGAGCCGGGCGCAGTGGAGGCCCTCAGCTCCGCCGAGGAGGACAACGAGGGCGCCGTGGAGGAGGCCCGGCTGCTGGCGGTGGCCTTCGCCGATGGCCTGCGGGGCTGGATCGTGGGCGAGTTCGGGCTCATCCTGCGCACCGAGGACGGCGGCAAGCGCTGGGTTCGCCAGCGGGCCGCGTCGGGCAACCTCCTGTTCGGCCTGCACGTGGTGGACGCACTGCGGGCCCTGGCCTTCGGCGCTGAGGGCGTGGCCATGCGCACCGCCGACGGCGGCCTGACCTGGACGCTTGTCCCGGTGGGCACCCAGGACCACCTCCTGGCCGCGGGCCCCGCCGGCGCGCGGGTGTTCCTGGCGGGCCGCGATGGATTGCTCCTGTCCATCGATGAGGACGGCGCCCAGCCTGCGCTGCACCCGACCGGGACGTACGTGTGGCTGAACGCGATCCGTTTCTTCGACGCCAGCGTCGGCCTGGCGGCCGGTGGGCGCGGGCACCTGCTGCGGACCGTGGATGGCGGCGAGACCTGGCAGCGCCTGGCGGGGAGGTGAGCGCCGTGACTGACATCAAGCACCCGCAGCCGTCCAGCGCGCCTCCGGCCAGCCGGCTGACCTTCCCCGAGCGGCTGGGCGCGGGCATGATGCGCCACCGGCTGGCGGTGCTCGCGCTCGTGGCGCTCACCACGCTCGGCTTCGGCTACCTGGCGCTCCAGGTCCGGGTGGAGAGCCCGACCATCGATCTGTTCCCCTCGAACCACCCTTACGTGGAGACCTTCAAGAAGTACTCGGACGTGTTCGGCGGGGCCAGCCGGGTGGTCATCCAGCTCGAGGTCACCGAGGGCGACGTGTTCAACCCCGAGACCCTGGCCAAGGTCCAGCGCATCACCAAGGCCCTGGAGCTGATGCCGGGCGTCAACAACTACCAGGTCCTGTCGCTCGCCCAGCGCAAGGTCAAGGAGCAGAAGGTCGACGCGGAGCGCGGCTTCCGGGCCATCCCGCTGGCCTGGCCCGAGGTGCCCACGGACCAGGCCGGTTGCGAGGAGCTGCGCCAGCGGGTGCACAAGAACCGCCGCATCCACGGCAGCCTGGTGTCGCTGGACGACAAGGCCACGCTGATCCTGGCCGGGTTCTTCGAGGGCAAGCAGGAACCGCTGGCGATCTACCAGGGGGTCGAGGAGATCGTGGCCCGCGAGGCGGACGCACGCACCAAGGTCCAGCTCATCGGCCGGCCGGTGCTGCTCGGCTTCATCATGAGCCAGTACCCCCAGCTCGTCTGGCTGTTCCTGCTGACGGTGGGCTCCATCCTGGCGGTGCTGGTGTTCTACTTCCGGGATCTGCGCGGGGTGCTGGTGCCGGTGATCACCGCGCTGGTCTCCGCGGTCTGGGGCGTCGGCTGCCTGAGCTTGCTGGGATACAACTTCGACCCGCTCTTGATCGTGGTGCCGTTCATCATCAGCGCCCGCGCCCTGTCCCACTCGGTGCAGCTCGTGGAGCGCTACATCGAGGAGTACATCGAGCGCGGCGATCGGATCGCCGCGGCCACGGCCACCTTCGTCGGGCTGTTCAAGCCGGGTTGGCTGGGCATCGTCGCTGACGCGGCCTGCGTGATGCTCGTGCTGCTGACGCCCATCCCGCTGCTGCAGAAGCTGGCGATGATGGGCGGGCTGTGGATCCTGTCCGTCCTGGTCAGCGACATGGTCCTCAACCCGATCATCCTCTCCTACCTCCCGCCGCCCAAGCTCAGGGCGATCAAGAAGGACGATCTGCTCGGCCGGCTCCTCTCGCGCGTGGCGGGCTGGTGCCTCGGGCGCTCGCGCCGCTACATCCTGGCCGGCGTCCTGGTGATGGGCCTGGTCGGTTTCGTCTTCGCCCGCAACCTGGTGATCGGCGACGTCAACCCGGGCACGCCCATGCTGTGGCCCGACAGCAAGTACAACCAGGACACCGAGCGGATCGCCGAGAAGTTCCGCAACACCGAGGAGTTCACCGTGGTGGTGGAGGGCGAGAGCCGCGACGCCATCAAGAACCCCCAGGTGTTGCGGACCATGGAGGCGTTCCAGCGGCACATGGAGGCCATCCCCGAGGTGGGCGCCACCGCCTCGCTGGCCGATCTGCTGCCGGGCATCATCTCCATCCTGCACGGCGGCGATCCGCGCTGGGAGCTCATCCCGGACGACCCCCGGGACAGCGGCTTCTTCCTGGAGATGATCTACCAGGCGGCCGAGCCCGGGGACCTGGTCCGCAACGTGACCATCGACAGCCAGAACGCCAACATCACCCTGTACCTCCGCGACCACAAGGGCGACACGCTGCGCCGGGTGGTCGAGCACGCCAAGGCGTTCATCGACGCGCACCCGGTGCCCGGGGCCCGTTTCCGCCTGGCCGGCGGGTACGGGGGCCTGCTGGCGGCCATCAACGAGGTGGTCGCCCAGCAGGAGGCCCTGGTGACCGTGCTGGCCTTCGGGGTCATCTTCCTCTTCTGCGCACTGGGGTACCTGTCGTTCGTGGCGGGCATCTTCTTCCTGTTCCCGCTGCTCGTCTCCAACTACATGACCTACCCGCTGATGGGCGCGCGCGGCATCGGGCTGGACGTGAACGCGCTGCCGGTGGTGGTCCTGGGCGTGGGCATGGGGGTGGACTACGGCCTGTACGTCGTCGGCCGCATCCAGGAGGAGTTCAAGCGGCTGGGGAACATCGAGGAGTCGATCCGGGTGGCCATCACCACCTCGGGCAGGGCGGTGGTGTTCACCGCCTCGACCATGGTGTTCGGGGTGGTGTTCTGGTCGTTCTCCTTCCTGCGATTCCAGGCGGACATGGGCCTGCTGCTCCTGTTCTGGATGATCATCAGCATGCTGGGCGGCATCATCCTGCTGCCCGCGCTGGTCGCCTGGATCAAGCCGAAGTTCCTGTTCGGCCCCCGCAAGGCGGACCGCCCCGCCTAGACACCCCTACCGGAAAGGTGCCAGCCCATTGTTGGACTTTTTGACGCGTTTTTGACGCGCGTCAATGCTGAAATTTCAATGAGTTGAGTGGCTCAGCGGAACATCCGCCAAGACGCCCCGAGAAAGTGGCTGGCACCTGCTCCGAGCTGGCTTCGTTCACTCCGCTCAGCCGCCCGGCAGGGCCAGGCGGGCCTCGACGAGGGCGCGGGCCAGCTCGCGGGCGTCCGCGCCGCGCACCTCCCGCGAGTCGCCGGACCTTGGCTGCGCCACCAGCACGAACACCACCTCGCGCCCGCCCCGGGCAGCGTGGCCCACGAACCAGCCCAGCCCGGGCCGGCCGGCCAGGAGGCCGGTGCCGGTCTTACCGCCGAACAGGTCGCCGCGCTCGTCCGCCTGGTCCATGAGGCCGCGCACCACCCGCTGGGCCGCGGGCGAGAACGGCAGCCCACCCTGGTACAGCCTGGTCACCAGGTCGAGCTGCTGGCTGGCGGTGACCCGCAGGGTGCCGTCGATCCAGAACAGGCCGGGCCCTGCGCGCCGGTCGCCGTAGCCGACCAGGTCGAGGTAGGCCTGCATGCGCGCCTGCCCGACCTCCCGGGCGACGCGCTCGAAGTACCACACCGCCGAGTCCCGGAAGGCCGTGCGCAGGGTGTGGCCCTGCTCCCAGGCCTTCATGCGTTTGGGCTGGCCGTCCCAGGCGTAGGCGGCCTCGGGGCCGGCGAGAACGCCGGTGTCCAGGCCGATGAGCGCGTTCAGCACCTTGAAGGTCGAGCACGGCGGCAGCGGTTCCTCGCACAGCGCGCCGCCCAGGCGCTCGGTCTCACCGGTGTCCAGGTCGGCCAGCAGGAAGCAGCCCTCCAGGCCGCCGAAGGGATCGGCGCTCGGCTCCTCGGCTTGCGCGTTGACGACCGGCGCGAGCAGCGTGAGCAGGCCGCCGAGAGCGACACATTGCATCCGGGTCCATGACATGGTTCCTCCCGCGGGAGATGGACCGGCCCTCGGTCACGCGACCCCGCGCGGCCGGAGCCGGCCGTGGATGCCGGCCTGCCATGCAAGTTGCCGACCAACCCCTCACGCCGCCGTCGCAGCCTGAAGATCGCGGAGAATCACTGTTCCTGGGCGTCGGACGCGTCGCGGTCGGGCGGACACCCCCGCGTCCGGCCGGACACAGGCCCCAACCCGGGGACGCCGATTGCCGATGCGGGCCCCTAGGGCGCGGCCAGCTGCTTGGCGAGCTGGTCCATTCCGTCCAGCCACCGGAAAGGTGCCAGCCTCTTCAAGGCGGTTAATGACGCGTTTTTGACGCGCGTCAATGCTGAAATTTCAATAAGTTGAGTGGCTCAACGGATCATCCTTCGAGACACCCCGAAAGAGCCCCGAAAAAGTGGCTGGCACCTGCTCAGAGCTGGGGCTCAGGCCGGGTCGGCGGGTGGGTGGCGCTTGGTGCGCGCCTCCAGCAGCTCGCGCCACCAGGAGCGTCCCAGGAAGGCGTCGTCGGGGTAGCCCAGCATGCGCTCGAGGCGCTCCGGACCGACCGTCAGGCTCATGAGCTCGCGGGGCAGGTACTTCCGCATGGCGACGTCGGTGCAGCCCAGCACGGCCCGCTCGCGGCCGCCGAGCACCAGCTCGCGCCACAGCAGCCCGCAGCCCGAGGAGAAGGGCGCGATCACCTCGTCCGGCTCGGCCGACCAGTAGGCCGCGAGCGTCATCAGCGCGCTCAGCCGATCCGCGTCGGCGAAGAAGGTCACGCTCCGGACCGCGGGCCAGGCCTCGAGCCGCAGCGGGCCGAGCAGCAGGCTGTCGCCCGAGGGCGTGAGCCTCCGCGCGCGGTCCAGGTACTCCTGGGCCAGGGCGGGGCTGGCCTTCAGCCCCTCGCCCATGGGGGCGCCGTTCTTCCCGTCGGTCAGGAAGTTGGCCATCCAGGGCGGGTAGGGCCCGCCCAGCCCGAGCGAGCGCTGCAGGCCGGGGCAGCCGTGGCTGGGCTTCCCGAAGTCGTCGTCCGCGCGGCGCACCACCAGGGTCTCGCCCTTCACCCAGCGCGGGTAGTAGGCGAAGCAGCAGGCCCGGCCGCGCGCCTCGACGAGCTTGCCGAAGGCGGGCGAGGGCGCGGCGTCGTACAGCGCGACACGCGGCGTGTCGAGCTCCAGGGCGCCGAGCAGGCGCTCGAGGGCGGCTTGGGTCGGCGGCATGGAGGTCACCTCCTGGAGATCACTTGGCGAAGCCCGAGTCCAGGCTGGTCCAGAACGGGCGGATGGTGAGCGCGCAGGGGGACGGCTGCACCCCGCCTACCAGGATCACCACCCGCCGCTCGTGCGGGCTCTGCAGCCAGCCCAGCGGGTAGGCCGAGCCGAAGGCGAGGTCCGCGTGGTTGTGGTCGATCGAGCCGATCACCTTCTTGCCCCGCAGCCTGGAGGTGAGCACCACGTCCGTGCGCGGGAACTCGTTCTCCTGGGTCTTGCCCGGGGTGTGCGCCTCGGACGGGATGCCCCGCTCGATCAGCACGAGCTCGATGTCCAGCACGTCCCCGCCGAAGGCGGCCGGGAACACCCCCTGCTTCGGTGGCTGAGCGAAGGGCGCGATCTTGTGCTTGCGCAGCTCGGCCGCGCCCGCGCCGAACAGGCAGTAGCAGACGTCCTGCGCGCTGCTGGGGGCGTCGGTCAGGCAGTCCGTGGATTCGCAGCGGAGGTTGACCAGCTCGGCCCCCTCGGGCGGCCCCTCGGCGCCGCTCGCCCGCGAGACGAAGGCGAACCAGCCATCCTTCGAGAAGCCGAGCGGCACGAAGCTCGCCTTCTGGCCCGCGAGCTCGGCGTTGCGCCGGTCGCTCGGCCCCAGGTCGAGCGCGCGACCGAGCCAGGGGCCGAGGCCGGCCTCGGCCGGCTCCGCCGCCGAAGGAGCCGCGGGATCGGTCAGGAGCAGCAGGCCCGCGAGTCCGCCGCGCAGAAGCCAGAGCACGTCAGCCCTCATGGATGCCTCCCCGTCAGACGGTCGCCGCGCTCTGCAGCGGCTCGGGCGGGTAGATGCGCCCCGGCACGGGCGGCATGGAGTTGTACACCCAGTCCACGTCGACGAGCCCCAGGCGCAGCGGGCCGAGGCCGCGGAAGCCGGCGAAGGGCCCGCGCAGCAGCACGCTCTCGGTCGCCAGGTTGAGGGCGAACACGGCCACGGGCGTACCCTCGCGGAGCCCCGCCAGCTCGCCGGCGAAGGCGGTCGGGGCGAAGGCCAGGCGGCCCGGACCGACGGGTGCGCAGGGCACGCACGGCACCAGGCGCGGGTAGCCGTCCGCGTCCGCGAAGCACAGGAACTTCAGCGTGGTCAGCCCCTGCAGGTGGCGGCGGGTCCAGGCGTTGAAGACCTCGGGCCGGCCCGCGCCCAGGGAGGGCCGCACGAGCCGGGCCCGCAGCCCGCCGGCCAGCATGCTCGGCAGCGGCACGCGCATCCGCTCCGAGACCGCCACCAGCTCGAGGTGGTGGACGGTGTGCACCCCGAAGTAGGCGTTGTAGCGGAACATGGACCGGGCGTTGAAGGCCAGGTGGTCCTCGCCCTCGCGGGTGGCCGCGGTCCAGCGGGCCTTGCCGCGCCACATGCGCCGGTCCATGCTCAGCACCAGGAAGCCCACCCGCGGATCCTGCCGCACGTGGAGCTTGGAGCGGCCCTCGGTGAACTGGCCGAACATGAGCGCGCCCTCGCCCTTGGCCGTCAGCGAGGTGATCAGGCTGACGTGCGGCAGGCCGCGCGGATCGAGGGTGGCCAGCAGCCCCACCTTGACGTCCGGGGTGAAGGCCTCGATGGCTTCGGCGGTCAGGCGCGTGCGTCGCATGGCTCACTCCAGGCGCGTGGGGCCGCTGACCAGGACCCGGGCGGGCTCCAGGCCCGCGCCGCGGGCAGCGGCGGCCAGGCGCTCCAGCTCGGCGGCGCCGAGCAGGGCGGTCTCGGCGAAGTCCCAGCTCCGCCCCAGCCGCCGGTACTGCTCGCGGCACAGGTTGTTGAAGGTCAAGAGCTCCCAGCGCTCGACCGCTGGGCCGAGCTCGCGGGCGATGAAACCGCCGAGGGCGGCCAGGTTCTCCGGGCTGGCGGTCGCCCCGGGGATGAGCGGGGTGCGGATCCACAGGCGCTGGCCCGGGCGCAGCCCGCGGGCCAGCGCGCGGGCGTTCGCCAGCACCCGCTCCGGCCCGTGGCCGGTCCAGCGGCGGTGCAGCTCCGGGTCGAGCAGCTTCAGATCGTACAGCACCAGATCCGCGTCGGCCAGGCACTGGGCCAGCGCCTCCGGGCTGCAGTGCCCGCAGGTGTCCAGGGCGGTGGACACGCCCGCGGCCCGCAGGCGGGCGAACAGCCCGGCCACGAACCCCGGCCACAGGCTGGGCTCGCCGCCCGAGGCGGTCACCCCGCCGCCAGACGCCTCGAAGTAGGCCCGATCGCGGAGCAGCTCCCCCACCAGCTCGTCCAGCGTCCACTCGCGGCCGAGCACCTCCAGGGCCGCGGCCGGGCACTCGCGCGCGCAGGCCCCGCAGGCCTGGCAGCGCTGCGGATCGGGGCGCGGGCCCTGCGCGGGCGGGCGCAGCGCCCCGCGCGGGCAGACCGGCTCGCAGGCCCGGCAGCCCAGGCAGGCCTGCGGGTTCCAGGCCGTGCGCGGACGGCGCTCGATGCTCTCCGGGTTGTGGCACCAGCGGCAGGAGAGCGAGCAGCCCTTGAAGAACACGGTGGTGCGGATGCCGGGCCCGTCCTCGGTGGACATGCGCTGGAGGTTCAGCAGGGTGGCCTTCATGGCGCGCGGTGGCTCTCCCGGGCGATCACCTCGTCCTGGAGCTCCTTGCCGATGGCGGTGAAGTAGGCGTTGTAGCCGGTCACCCGCACCAGCAGGTGGCGGAAGTCGCCCGGGCGGCGCTGGGCCTCCCGCAGCACCTCGGCGTCCAGCACGTTGAGCTGCAGGGCCGTGCCGCCGTTCCTGGCGTAGCCCTTCAGGAAGGCCTTGAGCTTCTCGCGGTGGGCGGGATCACGGACCAGGGCCGGGTGGAAGGTGAGCGTGTGCGAGGCGCCGTTGGGCAGCAGGTTGAAGAGCCCGGCGAAGTCGCCGCCCAGGCCGTCCGGAGCCGCTCCGCCGAGCGCCTTGCCCACGGAGTTGGCGCAGGCGGTCGGGCCCTTGAGATCGGCGCCGTTCGTGGGGCAGATGGCGTTCGACAGGAACTGGCCCTGGGGCCGCCCGTCGGCGCTGGCCGCCATCACGTAGCCGTCGCCCACCCAGTAGTTCCAGGACAGCATGCCCGGACGGAACTGCCGGCCGGTCGCGCGCGTGCGGTGGCGCCAGACCTCGTCGGTCCAGGTGCGCATCACGCGCAGCGCCAGCGCGTCGGCCGCGTCCTCGTCCCGCCCGTACTTGGGCGCCCGGAAGCGGGCCCAGGCCTGCAGACGCTCGTGGCCGCTCCAGTTGTCGCGCAGCGCCCGGACGAGCTCCCCCGTGCTGCAGCGCTTCTGCTCGAAGACCAGCTCGCGGATGGCCAGCAGGGAGTCCACGCAGGTGGCGAAGGTGACCCCCTCCAAGGTCACGAAGCTGAGCTCCGCCCCGCCCTGGGTGACGTCCCGGGCCTGGCGCGCGCAGCCGCGCACCAGGCAGGACAGGTAGGGAGTGGGGGCGGTCTCCGCGCGGATGGACTCCGACAGCTCGTACAGCGCCACGCAGCGCGCGATCATGGCGCGCATCTGGCGGGTGAAGGCCGCGTAGAAGGCCTCGAAGTCGGGCATGCGGTCCGGATCGCCGGTGGCCGGGCCGTCCTGGCGCACGGGATCGGCCTTGCCGGTGAGCGCGTCCACTGCCGGGACGAGATCGCGCCCGCCGGCCAGCGCCAGCTCGACCGCCTTGAGCAGGTTCAAGTTGCAGTCCACCGTGCCGGAGCGGTCGTTGCCCTGCATGGTGTTCTCCAGGCAGCCGACCGGGGCGTAGTCGTGCACGTTGCCGGGGTGGATCCTGTCCTCCACGCCCGCCAGGCGGGCCTGGCGCAGCAGCCCGGCCATGGAGCGCTCGTCGAAGTTGAGCAGGAAGGGCGCGCCCTGGCTGCGGGCGATCATGTCCACCAGCCTGTCCAGCAGCGCCTCGGGGCTCCGCTGGTGCAGGCGCACGTTGGGCTTGGGCTCGAGGATGGGCGAGAGCTCGTCGATCACCTCCAGCACCGCCCAGGTCAGATCGTTGGTGAGATCGCGGCCACCGGGCCCGAGCCCGCCCAGGGTGACGAGCTGGCCGAAACCCGAGGTGATGCCCTGGTTGCCGCCCACCCGCAGCATGGCGTCGTAGGCCGTGTTGGCGTGGATCCAGAAGCAGCCGAGCAGCTCCTTGCCCAGCTCGCGCGGCATGCCCTGGGCCAGGGAGCGCTCCCAGTAGGGCCCGAGCAGCTGATCGAAGCGGCCGAAGGACACGCCCGGGCCGGGGTAGCCCTCGTCGGCCATGACCAGCATGTGGGCGAGCCACAGCGACTGCAACGCCTCCCAGAAGCTCTCGGCCGGCCGCCAGGGCACCCGCTCCAGGTTGGCGGCCATCTGCGCGAGCTCGGCCCGCCGGGCGGAGTCGGCCTTCGCCTCGGCCGCCGCGCGGCACACGCCGGCGTAGCGCGTCGCCAGATCGCGCGCCAGGCAGGCCGCGGTGCGCATGGCGCGGAGCTGCGCCCCCGGCGCGCCGGCCTGCTCGGCCGGCGGCAGGGCGTCGTGCAGCTCGACCAGCTCCTGGTGGATGCCCTGGAATCCCTCCTGGAGCACCCGCCGGTAGTCCGGGATCAGGTGGCCGGAGGTGGCCCCGGCGTTGCCGTAGCCGTGACGGTGAAAGCGCATCACCTCGGCGCGGGCGCGTTTCACCCCGCGCTCGCGCGCGCGGGCCTCGGACCGGGTCCAGCAGCCGGAGCACTGCACGTTGAAGCGGCCGCCGGCCAGCAGGTCCCCGGGCAGCAGCTCGGCCGGCAGGTGCTCGAGCATGACCTGGCGCAGGAACCAGGCCCGCCGCTCGGGCAGGCTCCAGCGCCAGAAGTCCGGGTGCAGCGGCACGGGCCTGGCGGCCTGGCGCAGCGAGGTGCCGAAGACCTGCAGGAAGGGGTAGGTCTCCGGCACGATGTGGAAGGACAGCTCGTTGTAGATGGAGTCCCAAGCGGTGCCGGTGGTGAAGGCGCACCACTCGTTCCGCCAGGGGCGCTCGACCCCCTGGAAGTAGAAGTCGCGCAGCCGCTGGACGCGAGGGCTCAACGAGTGGGGCTGCTTGATACACCTGGCCGGATCGAGCCGGGAGCCTGCCATGGCTGTCCCTCCAGGGGGACAAGCTAGCCCGAATGACGCCGGCGGGTCCAGCCTGGTGAGCAGGGGCGCGGGCCGGGCGGGCGGGTCAGAACTTGCACTTGCCGGAGCTGCAGCTCCCGCCCGGGCACTCGGAGTTGAAGCTGCACTTGCCGTCCGGGGCGGTGGAGCACTTGCCGCTGTTGCACTTGGCGCCGTTGCCGCCGCAGTCCGAGTCGAACGAGCAGCTCGAGCCGGCCGAGTCCGCGCACTTGCCGCTCGAGCACTTCACGCCCGAGTGGCAATCGGAGTTGAAGCTGCACTTGCCGTACTCCCCGGCCACGGCCGAGAGCGCGAAGAGGCCGAGCGCCAGGATGGCCACCACCGCCAGCATTCTCCGCATCGACATGGTTCCTCCTCCTTGAGATGGGTGATCCGCCCACCCGCGCCTGCGGCGCGGGCGCGGGCGGAATGCTAGCACGCTCAGACGGAAGCGGGCGCGTTTCTCTCGCGCTCAGGGAGGCGACCCGCCGCCCAGCACCCGCCCCAGGGCCTGGCCGAGTTCGCGGATGGAGATCGGCTTGAACAGCACCACGGCCTCGCCGTCCGCCTGCGCCTGCTCGAGCAGCGGGTCGTGGCTGCCGCTGACGAGCACCACCGGCACCCGCGGCGCGATCTCGCGCAGGGCGCGCAGGCACTCGAGGCCGCTGAGGTGCGGCAGGCGCTGGTCGAGGATCACGGCGTCGATGCGCTCCTTGCCGGCGCGGAAGAGCTCGAGCGCCTCGAGCGGGGAGGAGGCGGGGACCACCGTGTAGCCGAGGTGCTCCAGCATGGAGCCCTCCACCTGCAGGACGGTCTCCTCGTCGTCCACGAGCAGGACGCAGCCCGAGCCCCGCACGGGGCCGGCGGGCGTGGGCGGCTCGGCCCCGGCGCGCGGGGCCTGGGCCAGCGGGAAGAACAGGTGGAAGGCGGTGCCCCGGCCGGGGGCGGTCTCCAGCTGCAGCACGCCTCCACAGCGATCGATCACCCGACGCACCATGGCCAGGCCCATGCCGGTGCCATTCGCCTTGGTGGTCACGAAGGGCTCGAACACCTTCGGCAGGAGCTCCGGCGGGATGCCGCAGCCGGTGTCGCGCACCGTGACGCGCGCGAACTCGGTGCCCGGCGCGCTGCCCGGGGGGCCACCCGGCGAGCCACCCACCTCCCGCGAGGTCTCGAAGCTGAGCACGCCGCCGTCGGGCATGGCGTCGCGGGCGTTGAGGGTGAGGTTCACCAGGGCCTCGTGGAGCTCGCCCGGCTCGCCCTCGAGGAACAGCGCCTCCGGGTGGAGGCAGCGCTCCAGGCGCACCCTGCCGCCCAGCGGGCGAGCGAGCAAGGCGAGCACCTCCTCGATCAGCCGGTGGAGATCGATCGGGCCGCTGCGGTGTCGGTCTGGCCGGGCGTAGTCCAGCAGCTGCCGGGTGAGCTCGGAGCCTCGCCGGGCCGCCTGCCCGATCACCTCGACCGCGCGGGCCTCGTCGCTGTCGGGGCGCAGGCCGGACTTCAGCAGCTCGGTGTGTCCGAGGATGCCGGACAGGAGGTTGTTGAAGTCATGCGCGATGCCGCCCGCGAGCTGTCCCATGACCCTGAGCTTCTCGTCCTGCAGCAGGCGCGCCTGCTGCTCCTGGATGACCCGGGTGCGCGCCTGGACCTCCTCCTCGAGGTGCAGCTTGTGCTGCTCCAGCTCGCGCCGGGAGGCGGAGAGCTGCCGCAGGTTGCGCTCCCCGAGCGCGTTGACCGCCACCGTCAACACCCACATGCCGATCAGCGGGGTGGCGAAGCCCGTCAACACGTCGATCTGCTCGAGGGGGACCCTCCACAGCAGGTGGCCGAACTGGCCGGCCGTCGTGAGGCTCGCGTACAGCAGGTAGGGGCGCAGATCGAGCACGGAGGCGGCCAGGGCGAGGATGCTGCAGTGGTAGATGACGCCCGTCGACAGGACCTGCAGCCCGGGCAGGCGCAGGTAGTAGAGGTTGGGGATCAGCACGACCTGGAGGGAGATCAGGTACAGCCAGCGGGCGAGCTGCGGCCTGCGCCGCTGCAGCAGCCACAGCCCGGGGTGCAGGAGCACCCACGCGGCGTAGGTGAGCCTCACGGTGAGCGCGCCCTCGGGCCTGCACAGCGCCAGGATCGAGCCGGACACGCCGTTCAGGCCCGCCAGGCAGGTGAAGATCAGGGAGATCTTCACCAGCGCGGAGCGCACCTCCTCGACGTTGGCGACGGTGAACCACCGGCGCCCCTGGACGACGAGGTCGGCGAACCTGGTCAGGGCGTTCACCTGGCGACCCCTCCACGTGCAGACCGCAGCTGCGGGCTTGATCGGGAGACAAGCTAGCGTAAAAACGGCGGCGGGTCCAGCGGGGCCGGGTGGCTACTACGCCAGGCCCTTCTCGCGGAGCAGGCGGTCGTAGACCGCCACCGTGGCCTCGGTGGGCGAGCGCCCGAAGCGCGCCACCACGTGGGCCCGGCCGCGCGCGCCCATGGCCTGGCGCGCCCCGGGGCCGAGCGCCAGCATGCGCTCGATGGCGTCCGCCAGCGGTCCGGGCCAGAAGGTGGGCACCTCGAAGCCGGTCTCGCCGTCGACGATGGTCTGGTCGAGGTTGGTGGCGCGGGACAGGATGGCCGGCAGCCCCGTGGCGCAGCCCTCCAGGGCGGCGTTGGACAGCCCCTCGTAGAGCGACGGCAGGGTGAGCACGTCCGCCGCCCAGTACAGGCTGCGGATGTCTTTCTGCGCGTCCAGGAAGCGCACCTGGTCCCGCAGCCCGGGCCGCGCGCGCAGCCAGTCCACCAGCCGGGCGGTGCCGGGATCCCGGCGGCGGCCGGCCAGCAGGAAGACCGCCTGCGGCGCCAGGCGCCGCTGGTGCGCCAGGCTTGACAGGGACCAGAGCAGGCCGAGCTGGTGCTTCTGCAGGCTGATCCGGCCGGGCAGCAGGAAGGCGACCTGCTGCTCGCCGAGCTGCCAGGCGGCCCGGGCGGCCTGGCGCTCCTCGGGCGTGGGCGGCCGGAAGAACTCGGTGTCCAGGATGTTGTAGATGACCTGGACCTTCTCCGGGCGCACCCGGGCCCAGGTGACCAGCTCGGCCTTGACCGACTCCGAGTTGCTCAGGATGAGGTCGGCGCGGTCCGAGAGGTGGCGCTCCAAGGCCATCAGGTGCGGCTGCATGAACCGGTTGCGGGAGGAGGTGATGACGATCGGCACCCCGGCCCGGCGGGCCGTCAGCCGGCCCCAGAAGTTGGCCTTGTCCCGGTAGCAGTGCAGGATGTGCGGCCGCTCCTCGCGCAGGATGCGGGTCAGCTCCTCGACCCCCGCCAGGTTCATGCGCTTGTGCCCGAGCACGTGCCTGGGTTGCCCCGGGATCAGCTCGTCCTGGTAGAACACCAGATCGTGGTACAGGCACAGCACGGGCTCGAAACGAGCCGGCAGGGAGCGGATGAGCCTGAGGAGCTGCTGCTCCGTGCCGCCCTGCTGCAGGTTGGGGATGAAGTAGAAGATCTTGATCCTGTCCATGCACGCTCCGAACGGAAATATTCCATCGCCCCGCCGCCTCGTCAACTCCGTAATTCACTTGCGCCGTGAGCGGCGGGCTGGTATGCGATCCGCAAGATGCAACACAGTTGCACAAAGAACGGAGCCCGCGGAGCCGGCCCGGACCCCTCCGCGGAGGCCGCGCTGGCCGCGGCGGGGCTGCGGCGGACCGGGCCGCGCCTGGCGGTGCTGCGGGCGCTGTTTCGGGCCCGGCGGCCGCTCGCCCACGCGGAGCTGGCCGCCCGCGCGGCGCTCGGCGGGCTCGACCGGGTGACGATCTACCGGGTGCTGGCCGCGCTGCGCCGGGCCGGGCTGGTGCACGAGGTGCGCGGCGTGGACGGCACGCTGCGCTTCGGCTGGCACCCCGGGCAGGACGCCCACTGCCCGGGCGACCACGCCCACTTCCTGTGCCTGCGCTGCGGGGGCATGCAGTGCCTCTCGGAGCAACCCATGCCCCGGGTGGCGGTCCCGCGGGGCGCGCGGGTCCAGGGCAAGCAGCTGCTGGCCTACGGCACCTGCGCGAGGTGCCTGCCCCATGGCTGAGCTCCGCCGCGGCTGGCTGGCCGGGTTTCGTTTCGACCGCCTGGAGCTGTCGGGCTCGCTGGGCGATCTTGGCACCTTCCTGCCGCTGGTGGTGGCCATGGTGCTCGCCAGCCGCCTCGATCTGGGGGTGGTGCTGGTGTGCGCCGGGCTGATGAACGTGGCCACCGGCTTGCTCTTCCGCCAGCCCGTCCCGGTCCAGCCCATGAAGGCCATCGCGGCCGTGGCCATCACCGAGGGGCTCACCCAGGGGGAGCTGGTGGCCTCGGGCCTGGCGCTGGGCGGGATCATGCTGGCGCTGTCGCTGACCGGGGCCATCGGGCTGCTGACCCGCTGGGTGCCGCGGGCCGTGGTGCGGGGCATCCAGCTCGGGGTCGGGCTCAAGCTGGCCGTGCAGGGCTTCGCCTCCCTCGGGAAGCTGCCCTGGCTGGGCGCGGACTGCCTGCTGCTCGGGGTGGGGGCGGCCGCGCTGCTGCTGCTGCTGTGGGCCTGGCGGAAGCCGGCGGTGCTGTGGCTCTTCCTGGGCGGGCTCGCCTACCTGGCCCTGGTGCGGCCCGAGGCCTACCAGGGCCTGACGCCCGGCCTGCCGGCCTTCGCCCTGCACTGGCCCGCGGGCGCGGACTGGCTGGGTGGGCTGTGGAAGGCCGGCCTGCCGCAGGTCCCGCTGACCGTGCTGAACTCCGTGCTGGCGGTGTGCGCCCTGTCGGCCGATTACTTCCCCGGCCAGGGCATCTCCCCCCGGCGCATGGCGGCCAGCGTGGGGCTGATGAACCTCCTGTGCGCACCGCTGGGCGGCATCCCCATGTGCCACGGCTCGGGCGGGCTGGCGGCCCAGGTGCTGTTCGGCGCCCGCACCGGCGGCAGCGTGGTCATGCTGGGTCTCGGCAAGGCGCTGGCCGGGCTCGCCTTCGGCGGCGCGCTCCTGAGCCTGCTGCAGTCCTACCCCTCGGCCATCCTGGGGGTGCTGCTGGTGTTCGCCGGGCTGGAGCTGGCGCGGGCGGCGCGGGAATCGCTGACCGGCCCGGGGCTGGTGGTGGTGCTGGCCACCGCGGCCGGCATCCTGGGGCTGGACACCGCCGCGGGCTTCCTGATCGGCTGCGCGCTGTCCGCGCTGGGCTGGGCCGCGCGGCGGCTCACGAGAGATCGACAACCCAAGGAGGAGATCCATGCGGAAGAAGCTGGTGGCCTGGGCGCTCGTGCTGCTGAGCCTGGCGGCGGGCCAGGCCGCGCTGGCGGCGGGCAAGCAGCAGGGTAAGTTCTACGTCATCGGGATGGGCACCTCGCCCGACCTGGTCACCGTGCGCGGGCTGGAGGTGATCAAGCGGGCCGACCTCGTCCTGCTGGAGGACAAGTCGGATCTCGAGGCCTGGGGCAAGTGGATCGGGAAGAAGCCGGTCGTCTACGCGCCTCACCTGGCGAAGGTCTTCTACGGGACCGATCCCGCCAGCCTGACGGACCCGGCCAAGCGGGCCTGGGCCGAGAAGAACGACGCCATCCGCAAGGAGCTGGCGGCGAAGGTCCAGCAGGCCGTCGTCGCCGGCAAGGTCGTGGCGTACCTGCAGTGGGGCGACGCGATGCTCTACGGCAACCTGTACCTGCTGGAGATGCTGCCGCCCGCGATCCCCACGGAGGTCGTGCCCGGGGTGGGTGCCTTCCAGGCCGCCAGCGCCGCCCTCGAGCGCAGCACGGTCTACGGCTGGGACACCAACGGGGTGATCCTGACCATGGGGGACTGGCCCGGCCGGGCCGACACCAACGAAAAGTTGATGGCGGCCGGGACGAGCATGGTGTTCTACACCATGCACCTCGACTACCCCGCGGTCTTTGCGCAGCTCGCCAGGGCCTACCCGGCCGACACGCCCGTGGCGGTGGTGTCCTTCGCCGGGGATCCCCGGAACCAGAAGATCGAGCGCAGCACCGTGGGCAAGTTCCTGACCGAGGTGGACTGGGCCCACCTGCCAGCGGAGATGCACACCCTGTTCGTCGGCAAGTTCCTGACGGTCGGCCAGGCGCGCAAGGACGGGGTGAGCCACGGCAAGGACTGGATCCAGCAGCAGCACGGGGACGACACGCCGCTCGGCCAGCCCACCTGCGAGCAGCCCTGAGGCGTGGCCCCGTCCCTGGGGCGCCGTGTGCTCGGTAGCTAGCGCGTGGGGCGGTGCCCCGCGATCCACGCTTCCACCCGCCGGAGCTCCTCCCGATCCCGCGCGCCGCCCGCGGCGAGCAGCGCCCGGGCCTCCTCGGCCAGGGCGAGCGCCCGCGCGTGGTCGCCCTGCGCCCAGCGCACCTCGGCCTGGTTGCTGCGCAGCTCGGCCAGGTCCTTGTCCTCCCAGCGGGCCGCATCGAAGCGCCGCTCCGCCCGCGTCAGGAAGGGCTCGGCCAGGAGCGGCTTGCCGAGCCCGAGGTAGGCCGCGCCGATGTTGTTCAGCTCCATGAAGGTCTCGCTGCTGTCCTCGCCTAGGGCGCCCACCAGGATGGCCAGGGCCGACTCGTGGAGCGGCAGCGCCTCGGCGTGCTGGCCCTGCCGCTGGAGGACGTTGCCGATGTTGTTGAGGCACGCGGCCACCTTCGGGTGCGCCTCGCCGTAGGCCGCGCGCGCGGCCTCGAGGGCCCGCCGGTAGGTCCGCAGGGCCTCCGGGTACCGGCCGAAGTCGTCCTGCACGACCCCGATGGACAGCAGGGCGGACACCGCCCCCGGGCCCTGCGGACCCTCACTCCTCTCCGCGATGGCGAGCGCGCGGCGGAAGTGCTCGATGGCCCGCTCGGGCTGCTGCTGGTCGGCGAACAGGTTGCCCAGGTTCTGGTGTGCCATCTGCAGGTCCGGGTGCTCGGGCCCGAGCGCGGCTTGCAGCTGCTCGAGAGAGCGCTGGGCCAGCGTGAGCGACTCGTCGAGGCGGCCGAGCTTGCGGGCGTCGATGCTCAGGTTGCCGTAAGCGCGCGCCACCCGCGGGTGGGCGGCGCCGTGGAGGCGCTCCCACAGCTCGACCGCCCGGCGGTGGTGCTCGTAGGCCTGGGGGTGGTGATCCTGGCCGCCCTCCAGGTTGCCGCGGTTGTTCTCCACCACGGCCCGGAGCGCCGGCCGATCGCCCAGCCGGCGGCAGATGGCGTCGGCCTGGCCGATGACGTGTCGCGCGAGATCCCACTGCTCGAGCTCGTTGCCGTGCACGAAGGCGAGGTGCGCGAGGACCAGCACGGCCTCCTCGTCGTGCCGGCCGGCCAGGGCGGCCTCGGCCGCCTGCCAGAGGGTCTCCAGGGCCGCCTGGGGATCGCCCGAGAGATCCTGGACGCGGCCCTGCAGGTCGAGGGCCTCGGCCAGCGCCGGCGGGTAGCCGACCTCGCGCGCGGCGGCCACCGCCCGGCCGGCCGCCTCGGCCGCCTGCGGCAGCTGACCGGCGGAGAAGTGGGCCTTGGCCTGCGCGAGCTGGGTGCGCAGCGCGGCGACCCTGGCCCGGGTGGCCGGATCGGTCGGCGGAGGGATGAGGGCGCGCAGCGCCTCGCTGTCCGCACAGGCGGTCAGATCGCCCAGGCCGGCGGCGGCCATGGGCGCGCGCCGCAGGGTGGCGGCGTCCGCCCGCTCGAGGACCCCGGCCAGCGCACCGAGCTCCTCGGCGCGCCGATCCAGGCAGGCCATGCGCAGATCGAGCAGCGCCGGCGACTGCTCGCCGCGCACCTGGGTGGCCTCGCAGGCCTCGGTGCGCATCGCCGCCCACTGGTCGGCGTAGCGATCGAGGAGCCTGCGGACCGCCTCCCAGGACTCGCCGGCCGCGGGGGCGCCGGTCGCCTGGAAGGCCCGCTGCACGCTGGCCCGCCGCGTCGGGTCCCACACCCCGCGCAGCCGCTCGCCGGCCCCCTGGCACGGCGCCGACAGGCCGCCCAGGGAGAAGAGCGTCAGCGCGGCCGCGGCGGCCAGCGCGGCGCTCGCCGCGATCGCCAGGCCGACACGGCGGGCCCGCCGGCGCGAGGCGCGCTGGAGCTCCTGCAGCAGCGCCTGCATGTCCGCGTGCCGCTGGCCAGGCTCCCGGGCCAGGCCGCGTAGCAGCGCGCGGCGCACCCGGGCCGGCACGCGGCCGTCCGCCGGCGGTTCGACCACGCGCCCGGCCGCCGCGGCCTCGGCCAGCTCCGCGGGGGTGCGGCCGGCGAACGGCAGGCGGCCGTACAGGCCCTCGTACAGCGCCACGCAGAAGCTGTACTGATCGGTGCGCGCGTCCGCGGGCAGGCCCTGGCGCTGCTCGGGCGCCATGTAGGCCGGGGTGCCCAGGCAGGCGCCGCTGAGGGTGAGCGGGCTGGCGAGCGCCCCCGGCGCGGGGGGCGGGGCCGAGGCCGGAGCCGGCCCGGGCGCCTCGCCAGCCAGGCGCGCCAGACCGAAGTCCGTCACCCGGGCGTGGCCGTCCCGGTCGAGCAGGACGTTGTCGGGCTTGAAGTCGCGGTGCACCAGGCCCGCGGCGTGCGCGGCGGCGAGCCCGCGTCCGGCCTGGGTGAAGTGCCCGAGGACCTCACGCCAGGGCCGCGCGCCCGCCCGCAGCCAGGCCCCCAGCGTGCCGCCGGGCATGAGCTCCATGGCCAGGAACACGCGCTCGCCGATGGAGCCCACGTCGTGCACCGGCACCACGTTCGGGTGAGCCAGGCGGGCCATGGCCTGGGCCTCGCGCAGCAGCCGCGCCCGCGCCTCGGGCGCCGGGGTCGAGCCGTCCGGGCCGAGCAGCTTGAGCGCGATCCGGCGGTCCAGGACCGGGTCGTAGGCCGCGTACACCACCCCCATGCCGCCCTGCCCCAGCCGCTGGAGCACCACGTAGCGGCCCAGGCTCGTGCCGCGGGACAGCTCGGCCGGCTCCGGCAGGCCCGCGGGCAGCGTGGGCGGGCCGTCGTCCGCGGCGGGGGCGGTCGGGCCGCGGCTCGCCCGGGCGCGCGTCGCGGCCGCCAGCGCCAGCAGGCAATCCGGGCAGCGGTCCAGGTGCTCGTCGAGGTCGCGCCTGGCCTCCGGGCTGAGGCGGCCCGCCATGTATTCCAGGAGAGTCTGCTCGCTGGGGCAGCCGCCCCGGGTCGGCCGGCCGGCGCTCATGTCTGCGTCCCCGCTCGCGCTGGCCCGCGGCCGCCGAACAGGCGGTGCCACAGGCCGCCCACGCCGGGCAGCGACAGCACCCGCTCGACCCGGGCCGCGCGCTCGCCGGCCGGCGCGGCCGCCAGGAGCCCGACCAGCTCGGCCGCCAGCCAGCCCTGCAGCGAGTGGAGGTAGGCCGCGAAGTACGGATCTCGGCCCGCGGCGTAGGAGCCCTCGCCGGCCCGGAACTGCTTGGCCGCCTCCAGGAAGCGGAGCAGCTCGGCCTCCAGCCGTTTCAGCGCGGCGCGCTCCGCGGGGGACTCCCAGATGGCCTGGCCGAAGCGGAACACCCGCCCCACGGGGCTGACCAGCTCCCGCAGCTTGGCCCAGGCGGTCCGGAAGGCCCCCGCCCTGGGCTTGCGCTGGAACAGGGGCCGCACGGGCGCCCAGGCCTGGACCAGGCCGTCGTGGTAACCCTGGAGCGTCCGCAGCCTGACCGCCAGCGGGGCCAGCGCCCGCTGCAGGTCCTGGCCCACGCGGTCCGCCTGGGCCTGGACCACCTCCTCCGCCGGCCGGGGCGCGGGCTGCCCCAGGGCGCGCTCGAGGGTCGCGCCGGCTTGCTTGAAGGCCAGGCGGGTCATGGCCAGGGCCGACTGGGGCAGCTTCTCGTCCAGCACCCGGGTGAGGAGCTCGGGCGAGGTGGTCTTGAACATGGCCGGGAAGAAGGCGATCAGCCGGCGCAGGTAGTTGCCCAGCTCCTCGGTGGGCTGGCGCTCGGCCACGGGCCGGCGGGTCACCTCGGCCAGCATGCGGCTGAAGCCCGCCAGCGCCTCGGGCAGGAGGTCCGCCTGGCAGAGCTTCGCCAGCACCTCGGCGCGCAGGCTCCGGCCGAGGCTGCGCTCCAGGCGCCTGCGCCGGCTCCGCAGCGCGCGCAGGGGGTTTCTGGCGCGGCAGGCCGGGCAGCGCCTGGCGAACCGCCCGAGGCTCGCGCCGCAGGCGCAGCGCATCGGGAGGTCGTCCCGCCAGGCCGCGCTCCACGCGGCCTCCCCGCCGTGCAAGGGCAGGTTGCTCACCCGGGTGGATCAACCACCCTTCTCGCCGGCTGTCAACGGGCGGGGTTGGATTCCGGCCCGGAACCTGATAGACAGGCCGCGTGGAACTGCGAGCGCTGAGGACCCGCTTCTCCGCCGTGCTGGCCCGCAAGGGCCTGGCCTGGCAGGCCTGGAAGATGACCATCGGCCTGCTCACCGTGGCCTGGGTGTACGTGCTGTACATGCCGGCCTCGCACTACACCGCGGACCGCTCGTACGATCTGCTGACGAGGCTGGACGCCTCCATCCCCTTCATCCCCTGGACCTGGTGGCTGTACTTCCCCGGCTACCTGTTCGGGCTGGCCTTCGCCATCATCGCCATCCGCGATGACAAGGTCTACCTGCGCTCGGTGGCCGCCATCATGCTGGCCCAGGTGCTCAACAGCGTGGTCTACCTCACCATGCCCTCGACCTTCCCGCGGCCGGTGGACTGGCAGGGCACCGGCTTCACCGCCGAGGCCATCCGCTGGTTCTGGACCATCGACCCGCCCAACAACACCTTCCCCTCCAGCCACGTGGCCCTGGCGACGCTGGCGGCGCTCGCCCTGTGGCGCGAGCGGAACCCCTGGCGCTGGGTGCCCACGCTGACCGCCCTTGGCATCTTCGTGACCGTGCACACGGCCAAGCAGCACTACTGGATGGACGCGGTGGCCGGGGTGGCCATCGCCTTCCTGATGCACTTCCTGGTGTTCGAGGGCTGGCCGCGCCTGCGCGACCGCTCGCGCGGCGGCGGTCGGGACCCCTCGCGCTACCCGGCCAAGGAGCCGGCCGGCTCGGGCTGAACCCGGGCTCAGTCGGCGCCCTCCTGACCGCCTCCGCGGCGCAGCGTCTTCTTGGTCTTCTGGTGCCGCTTGTCGGCCAGCCGGCGCCGCTTCTGGCCGGCCGAGGGCCGGGTGGGGCGGCGCGGCTTGGGAGGGCGCTCCACCGCGCGCAGCATGTCGGTGAGCTTCTCCAGACAGGCCTCGATGTTGCGCGCCTGGTCGCGGTGCTCCTCGCTGGCGAGCACCAGCTCGCCCTCCCGGGTCACCCGGGAGCCGAAGCGGGCCAGGAAGCGCGCGCGCACGCCGGGCGGCAGGCTGGGGCTGTGACGGAGGTCCCAGCGCAGGACCGCCTTGGAGTTGACCTTGTTCACGTTCTGCCCGCCGGCGCCCGAGCTGCGGGCGAAGGTGAACTCGAGCTCGGCGCGCGGGATGCGCAGGCTCGCGCTCACCTCAAGGAATGCGCCGTCGAGGTCCATGGCTTGCCTCCGTGGCCTCTGGCATGTTCCGACCTCGGGCACCCCTGGTCAAGGACCTCTGAGACGTGACCTTCTCCTTCTGGCGGGCGTATCATGCCCGTGGCGATCCACTCTCTTGGAGGTGAGGAGATGAGGGCGAACCTGGTGGGCCTCTTCCTGCTCGCGGGCGCCGTGTGCTGGGTGGGCGCTGGCTGCTCGGACGACAGCGCGGGCGGGGACGACGGCGGCGTGGATGGGCTCGCGCAGGACGGGCAGGACGGCGCGTCCGGGGGTGACGACGGCCCGACCCAGGGCGACTGCTCGGCCACGGGGGCGACCTGCGGCTCGGCGGCGGAGTGCTGCTCTGGCCGGTGCCTGAATGGGCTGTGCGGGGATTGCCTGGCGCTGGGCCAGGAGTGCAGCGACTCCGCCGCGTGCTGCTCGGGCCGGTGCGAGTCGGTGGCCGGCGGCACCAACCAGTGCGTCGAGGGCGGCGCCTGCCTGGCCGACGGCTTCCTGTGCGTGCAGGCCGCGGATTGCTGCAGCCTGTCATGCCAGGAGGGCCGCTGCGTGGCCGAGGCGCTCTGCGCCCAGGTGGGCGAGGACTGCGCCGCGGACGCCGACTGCTGCAGCGACGACTGCGGCCAGGATCTGAAGTGCGCCTCCACCGGATCGAGCTGCCTGCCCCTGGGGGAGGCCTGCGCCAATGACGCCTCGTGCTGCTCGGGGGATTGCTCCGAGTCCGCGGACGGGCTGCGCTGCCAGCAGTCCTCGGTCTGCCGCGGCGAGGGCGACATCTGCGACGCGGCTGGCGACTGCTGCACCGGGGTGTGCACCGACGGGCTGTGCCCGGTGCTGGCCGAGTGCGGGACCGCGGGCCAGCCCTGCACGGGCTTCCACGAGTGCTGTTCGGGCCTGTGCTCGGATCCGGGCACCGGGACCCTGGTGTGCCAGTACGTGTCCGGCTGCCGGCCCATCGGCGAGGTGTGCCGGCGCGAGGCGGACTGCTGCGGGGGGCTGTGCGAGCCCGAGGGCATGACCGGGGTGTCGCGCTGCGAGAAGCCGCAGAACCCGGGCTGCCTGATGGCCGGGGAGACCTGCGGCGGCTTCTCCCAGGGGACGTCCTACAACTGCTGCCCGCCCGGGGCCGGCGGCGGCGCAGCCCTGTGCCTGGAGACCGAGCTCGGGGTGACCCGCTGCTTCGGCGAGGGCACGAACACGCAGTGCCTGGCGGACGGCGCCACCTGCGCCTTCGCGGACGAGTGCTGCAGCGGTCTCTGCCTGCCGGACGCGGGCGGGGCGCTGACGTGCGGCGCGGTGTGCGTGCCCGCGGCCGGGCTGTGCACCACCCACGCCGATTGCTGCTCCGGCCTGGTGTGCCTGGACGGGTCGTGCCAGGAGAACCCCTACGCCTGCACCCCGCTGGGCGGGGCCTGCGAGACCGCCGCCGAGTGCTGCACCAGCGCTTGCACCAACCAGACCTGCAACGAGCCCTGATCGAACCCCTGCCCTGGATCTGGCCTCGCGCCTGCGGTAGATCTCCGGAGGGCGAGGAACTCGCGGGTTCTTCCGTCTCTCGGGGCGGGACCCACCATGCCAGGAGGATTTCCATGAAGGTGCGGACGCATTCCGGCGCGGCGCTGGCGCTCGTGACCCTGCTCGGCCTGCTCGGGGCGGCCCCCGGGGCCCGGGCGGTCGACTACTCCGGCACCCTCAACTCGAACACCACCTGGAGCGCGGGCGACGTGGTGGTCGTCACCGGCGACCTCAGCGTGGCCCCGGGCATCACCCTGACGGTGAACGAGGGCGCCCTGGTGCAGGTGCGCGGCGCCTACCGCCTCACGGTGAACGGGACGCTGGAGGTGAACGGCAGCCAGGCCGCCCCGGCCGTGTTCCAGCCCGAGAACGCCGGCGCGGCGCGGGGCGCCTGGGTCGGGCTCGTCGTGGAGGCTGGCGCGACCGTCGATCTGGAGCACGCGATCCTCCGCAAGGCCCAGTGGGGGCTGCAGGTCAACGGTCTCACCGCCAGCCCGGTCGGGGTGCGTCAGCCCGAGTTCTCCGAGTGCTCCCTGGGCGCGGTGAACGTGGTGAGCGGGGCGGGGGCGCGCTCGGCGACGCTGGACGCGGTGCGGGTGCACCACAACGGGACGAACTCGGGCAGCTCGGCGCTGTACGTGGGCAACGGGGAGAGCCTGACGGTGCAGAACGGGCTCTTCTACGCGAACACGGGCAACGGGCTGGAGAGCTACTACGGCACGCTGACGGCGACGAACTGCACGGTGCACGGGCAGACGGCTTACGGGCTGTACCTGTGGTACGGCACGGCCACGGTGAAGAACTGCATCGTGAGCGCGAACAGCTCGAATGGCATCTACACCAACGGGACGAGCTACTCGGCCTCGTACAACGACGTGTGGGGGAACGGCAACAACGGCAACGCGGGCTCGAGCTCGATCAGCGCCAACCCCCTGTTCGTGGACGCGGCCGGGTACGACTTCGGCCTGACCCACCGCTCGCCGGGCCGGAAGCTGGGCGAGGGCGGGACCTGGCAGGGGGCGCTCGAGTGGGCCGGGGCCCAGACCGTGGGCAACCTGGGGTACGTGTGGGAGGACCTGACCATCCCGGCCGGGGACTTCGTCATCGCCGGCGACTTCACCGTGGCGCCCGGGGTGACCTTGACGGTCGACCCGGGGGCGGTGCTGAAGTTCGCGGCCGTGGACGCCATGGGCTCGAACGACGCGCTGGCCGAGCTGCGGGTGGAGGGGACGCTGAACGCCGACGGCACGCTGGGGGAGCCGATCGAGCTGCGCCCCGAGAGCGACGGGGCGGCGCGCGGGTCCTGGACCGGGGTGGTGGCGCTCCCGGGCGCGAGCTTCACCCTGGACAGCGCGGTGATCCGCAAGGCCAAGGTCGGGTTGAGCTGCGAGGCGGCGGGCGCGCTGGTGACCCAGACGGAGATCGCCGACTGCACGCAGAACGCGGTGAACGTGGTGAGCGGGGCGGGGGCGCGCTCGGCGACGCTGGACGCGGTGCGGGTGCACCACAACGGGACGAACTCGGGCAGCTCGGCGCTGTACGTGGGCAACGGGGAGAGCCTGACGGTGCAGAACGGGCTCTTCTACGCGAACACGGGCAACGGGCTGGAGAGCTACTACGGCACGCTGACGGCGACGAACTGCACGGTGCACGGGCAGACGGCTTACGGGCTGTACCTGTGGTACGGCACGGCCACGGTGAAGAACTGCATCGTGAGCGCGAACAGCTCGAATGGCATCTACACCAACGGGACGAGCTACTCTGCCTCGTACAACGACGTGTGGGGGAACGGCAACAACGGCAACGCGGGCTCGAGCTCGATCACCGAGGATCCCATGTTCGTCAACGTCGTCGAGCCCAACCTGCACCTGCTGGACTCGAGCCCGTGCATCGACACCGGCACCGCCACGGGCGCGCCCGACCACGACCTCGAGGGCCAGCCCCGGCCGCTGCAGGGCCGCGAGGTGGGCTCGCCCATCCACGACATGGGCGCCTACGAGTTCAACCGCACCTCGAACCGCTACCCGGTGGCGGACGCCGGCGCGGATCGCACGGTCGTCAAGGACGCGCCCGTCCAGTTCGACGGCAGCCCCTCGGTCGACCCGGACGGCAGCGTGGTGGCCTGGGCCTGGGACTTCGGCGACGGCCAGCTCGGCAGCGGTGCCACCCCGATCCACACCTACGCCACGGCCGGCACCTACCAGGTGACCCTGGTGGTGACCGACGACGGCGGGCTGACGGGCTCGGACCGGGCCAGCATCCACGTCAACACCCGGCCCACGGCCGCGGCCGGCCCGGACAAGAACGCCGCGGTGAACGAGACGGTGTACTTCGACGCCAGCGGCTCCGCCGACGTGGACGGCAGCCTGGTCGGCTTCCTGTGGGACTTCGGCGACGGGCAGACGGCCACGACCAGCTTCGCCAGCCACCGCTACGCCTCGTCCGGCCTCTACACGGCCACCCTGACCGTCACGGACGACGACGGCGCCTCGGCCAGCGACACGGCCCGGGTGACGGTCGGCGACCCCGCCGACACCACGGGTCCGGTGGTGATCCACACCCAGGTGCCCGACGGCCAGCCCGACGGCGTGGACGTGGCCGTGGTGGCCACCATCTCCGACGAGAGCGGCGTGCGCTCGGCCAGCCTGTACTACCGCCCGACGGGGCAGCCGGGCTTCAGCGCGGCGCCCATGGTCGTGGTGGCCGGCAGCCAGTACGCCGGGCTCATCCCGGCCGCGGCGGTCACCACCGCCGGTGTGGACTACTACCTGGAGGCCGAGGACGACAGCCCGGCGCACAACCCGAGCCTGTCGCCCGCGGGCGGGGCGGGCGCGCCGTACCACTTCGGCGTGGTGGCGGTGGACCGCGATCCGCCCAGCATCGCGCACACCCCGGTGGGCGACGGCCAGCCAGCCGGCCAGCCGGTGTCCGTCACCGCCGAGGTGACCGACGAGACCGGGATCGCCCTGGTGCGCCTGTGGTACCGCGTGGCCGGGGCCGCCGGGTTCACCTCCGTGGAGCTGATCCACGGGGCGGGCGACAGCTACCAGGCGGACATCCCCGCCGGCGCGGTGACCGCGGCCGGGGTGGACTACTACCTGGAGGCCGCGGACACGGCCGTGCCCGTGCACGCGGGCAGCCTGCCGGACGACGCGCCGGCCAGCTACTTCCACTTCACGGTGACCGCGGCCGACACGGCCGCGCCCAGCATCCAGCACACGCCGGTGGCGGACGGGCAGCCCGAGGGCCTGCCGGTGCGGATCGCGGCCACGCTGACCGACCCGAGCGGGGTGGGGGAGGCGCGCCTGTTCTACCTGGGCGGCGGCGCCGTGGTCTACACCGAGCTCGCGCTGAGCGCGGTGGGCGGCGACGTGTACGAGGCCGAGATCCCGGCCGCGGCCGTGACCTACCCGCGGGTGAGCTACTACCTGGAGGCCGTGGACCAGGCCGCCACGCCCAACCAGGGCAGCCTGCCCGCCGGGGCGCCGGCCGAGGTGTTCACCTTCGCGGTGTCGCGCGAGGTGGTGGCGGAGCCGGGCGACGTGATCGTTTCGGAGATCATGGCCGACACCAGCCTGTCCGAGCCGTCCAGCGAGTGGTTTGAGCTCACCAACACCACCGACGCGGACATCGACCTGACGGGCTGGGTGGTGGCCGATCTGGGCCAGGACTCGTTCGAGATCGGCGGGCCCGGGCCGGTGGTCATCCCGGCCGGCGGCACGCTCGTGCTCGGGCGCAGCGCGGACCTGCAGGTGAACGGCGGGGTGGGGGTGGACTACGTCTACGCCGGCCTGATCCTGGCCAACTCCGCCGACGAGCTCGTCCTGCTGGCCGGGGCGACCGAGGTGGACCGCGTGGCCTGGGACCGCTCGGCCGGCTGGCCGCTCGCGGAGGGCCGCTCGCTCAGCCTCGACCCGGCCTGGCTGGACGCCTCGGCCAACGACCTGCCGGAGCACTGGTGCCAGGCGACCACGCCGCTGCCCGGCGGTGACACGGGCACGCCCGGCGAGCCCAACGACAGCTGCGGCGCCGGGGTGGACGAGGAGGGGCCGGCCATCGCCTTCACCCCGATCGCCGACGGCCAGCCGGCGGGCCAGGACGTGCTGCTGGACGCGGTCATCGCCGATCCCAGCGGGCTGGCCAGCGCCACCTGCTTCTACCGCCTGGAGGGCGCGGGGAGCTGGGCCCAGGCCGACTTCGCCCTGGTCACCGGAGACCTCTACCAGGCCGTGCTGCCCGGCGCGTCCATGGCCGAGCCGGGCGTGGACTACTACGTGGTGGCGGTGGACGCCTCGCCCAACCAGAACCTCTCCGAGCAGCCCGCGGGCGGGGCCGCCGCGGCCCTGCACTTCACGGTGGACGACACGGCCATCGACACCCAGGGCCCGTCCATCACCCACCAGCCGGTCGCCGGCCCAGTGGAGGCTGGCACCGCGCTCGAGCTGACCGCGCTGGTGAGCGATCCGAGCGGCGTGGACGGCGTGCGCGTGCTCTACCGCGCCCTGGGCGCCGCGGACTACTCGGCGCTCGAGCTGCAGCCCGGCCCGGGCGCGCCCGGCGTCTACCTGGCGACGCTGCCCGCGGGCGCCGTCCAGGTGCCGGGTGTGCAGTACTACCTGGAGGCCACCGACGCGTCGCCGGCCTCCAACTCCTCCGCCTTCCCGGTGGACCACGCCACGGCGCCGATCACCTTCCAGGTGGTGGACTCGAGCGACCGGATCGGCCCGGACATCGCGCACACACCAGTCGCCGGACCCGTGCTCGAGGGCACGCCGGTGGAGATCGAGGCCGAGGTCACCGACCCCTCGGGGGTGGCCGAGGTGACCCTGTTCTACAAGGGCGGCCTGCAGGCGTCCTTCACCGCGCTCACCTGCAGCCCGGATGGCGACGGGACCTACCGCGCCAGCATCCCGGCCGCGGCGGTGCTCCAGCCCGCGGTGCTCTACTACCTGGAGGCCGTGGACGGCTCCCCCAACCAGAACGCCTCGCTGGAGCCGGCCGACGGGGCGCTGGCCCCGCGCCAGTTCCTGGTCGAGGAGGACGTCAGCCAGGACAGCGACCCGCCCGTGATCACCGACGTGCACGCGCTCGCGGACCCGGCCGTGGCGGGCCTGCCGGTCACCCTGGCCGCGACCATCGCCGATCCTTCGGGGGTGGCCTCGGCCCAGGTGTTCCTGCGCACCCGCGGGTCCGGGCTGTCCTTCGTGGGCGTGGCCCTGGAGGCCCAGGGCGGCGACGCCTACCAGGCCTCGGTGCCGGGCGCCCTGGTCGAGCTGGGCGTGCTCGAGTACTACGTGGAGGCGCGCGACGCCTCCGCGCTGCAGAACCTGGGGCGCGCCCCGGCGGACGCGCCCACGACGCTGTACGCCCTGACGGTGGAGGACGGCGAGCAGCCCCCGGCCTCCGGGGATGGCTGCGGCTGCGGCGCGGCGGGGGCCGGGGGGCTCGGGCTCCTGGGCCTGGCCGGCCTGGCCCTGGCCCTGCTGCGCCGACGCCGTTAGCCCCGCGCCCGCCCGCCGGCCGCTTGACAGGCACGACCGGACCGCGCTACTGCCGCCTGGTGGGTTGGGGAACCTGAAGGGAGGGATCTCCATGAAGGCGCGTCTTGCCCCGCTGGCGATCGTGCTGCTCCTGCTCGGCGGCCCGGGCGCCGCGGAGGCCCGCGTCGGCTACCTGAACCGGCCGGACGTGCACGGCGATCAGGTGGTCTTCACCGCCGAGGACGATCTATGGCTGGTCTCCGACCGCGGCGGCGCGGCCCGCCGCCTGACCAGCCACCCCGGGGTGGAGACCGCCCCGCAGTTCTCCCCGGACGGCAAGTGGATCGCCTTCAGCGGCGACTACGACGGCAACCAGGACGTCTACCTGGTGCCGGCGGGAGGCGGCGAGCCCACCCGGCTCACCTGGCACCCGTCCCCGGACGGGGTGATCGGCTGGACGCCCGACGGCGCGGCCGTCCTGTTCCGCTCCCCGCGCGATCACCCCCACGGGCTGGCCGAGATCTTCCGCGTCTCGCCCGCGGGCGGCGAGCCGGCCAAGGTGCCGCTGGGTTACGCCTTCCGCCTGGCCATCGATCCCCTCAGCGGCCTGTGGGCCTTCAACCGCCAGAGCTGGGAGTCGCGCACCTGGAAGCGCTACCGGGGCGGCACCGCGCCGGGCATCTGGGTGGGCGATCCGCGCAAGGCCGACTTCAGGAAGGTCACCGCCTTCGACGGCCTGAACGCCTTCCCCATGTGGCACGGCGGGCGCGTCTACTTCCTGAGCGATCAGGGCGGCACGGCCAACCTGTGGTCGATGAAGCCCGACGGCGCGGAGCGCAAGCGCCTGACCGATCTGCAGGGTTTCGACGCCCGGTTCCCGTCGATGGGCCCGGACGGGCGGATCGCCTTCAGCCTGGCAGGGGACATCCACCTGTTCGATCCGGCCACCGGGAGCGAGCGCAAGCTGGACATCGATCTGCCCAGCGAGCGCGCGCTGACCCGGCTGCGCTACCCCAACCCGGCCCGGTTCCTCGACTGGTTCGAGCTCTCTCCGGAGGGCGACCGCGTGGCCGTGGTGGCGCGCGGGGAGATCTGGAGCGTGCCGGTGAAGCCCGGGGTGACCATCCCCATCACCCGCGGCAGCGGCGTGCGCGAGCGCTGGGCCTCCTTCGACCGCGAGGGCAAGCGCCTGGCCTACGTGTCGGACGCGACCGGCGAGCAGGAGATCCGGGTGCTCGACGCCTGGGGCCGCGGCGAGCCGAAGACCGTGCGCGCGGCGGGCCAGAGCGGCTACCTGTTCCCGCCGGCCCTCTCCCCGGACGGCAAGTGGCTGGCCTACTCCGACCAGACCGGCAGCCTGTACGTGCAGGCGGTCGCGGGCGGCGCCCCGCGCCTGGCCGATCGCTCGACCCAGTGGCGTATCCGCGACTACACCTGGAGCCCGGACGGGCGCTGGCTGGCCTACTCCAAGACCCTGCCCACCGACTACCAGGCGCTCCACCTGTACGACACGCAGGCCGGCAAGGTCCACTGCCTGTCCAGCGCCTTCACCTACGACTACTCGCCGGCCTGGGATCCCCAGGGCCGCTACCTGTACTTCGTGAGCGATCGGGCCACCAACCCGGTGCTGGACACGCGCGACTCCCAGAACGTCGAGCTGCGCAACACCAAGCTCTTCGCCCTGCTGCTCAGCCGCAAGGTGAAGAACCCGGTGGCGCCGCTGGAGGGCATGCCGCCCACGGAGGCGGAGGCCGCGGACAAGGCCAGGCAGAAGCAGCAGGAGAAGGAGAAGGAGGAGGCGGCGGGCGGCAAGCCCAGGCCGCCCGAGCCGATCGAGCTCGAGCTGGACGGCCTGGCCGGGAGGGTGATCGAGCTGCCCGTGCCGGTGGGGACCTACGCCGGCCTCGGGGCCACCGCGAAGACCCTGTTCTTCCTCTCGTTCCCCATCCAGGGCATGGGCGAGGGGCCGAGCTGGCCCGCGGAGCCCGAGCCGCGCGCGACGCTGATGGCGTACGACCTGGAGAAGAAGAAGGCCAAGCCGTTCATGGAGGGCGTGGGCGCCTACTCGCTGCCGACCGGCGGGGCCAAGCTCGCGGTGATGAAGAAGAAGGGGGAGATCTTCGTGCTGGGCGCGGACGCGCCGCCCACCCCCGAGGCGCTGGGGGAGGCGCGCGTGGCCCTCGAGCACCTGGTGGTCGAGGTCGATCCCCGGGAGGAGTGGCGGCAGATCTACCGCGAGGCCTGGCGCCAGATGCGCGACTTCTACTGGGACGCGGGCATGGGCGGGGTGGACTGGAAGGCCATGGGCGCGCGCTACGAGGGGCTGCTGCCGCGAGTGGCCACCCGGAGCGAGCTCAACGACCTGATCGGCGAGCTGATCGGCGAGCTGGGCACGTCGCACACCTACGTCTGGGGCGGCGATCCCGGGGTGGAGCCGCCGCGGGTGTCCACCGGGCTCCTGGGCGCGGACCTCGAGCGCCAGGGGGACGCCTTCCGGGTGGCCCGCATCTACCGCGGGGACGCGGCCGACAACGCCCGCTCCCCGCTGTCCGAGCCCGGGGTGGAGGTGCGGGAGGGCGACTTCATCCTGGCGGTGAACCACGGCCGTTTCACCCCGGGGCGGCCGTTCGAGAGCCACCTGGCCGGCCTGGCCGGGAAACCGGTCGTGCTCAGCGTGGGCAAGTCGGCCCGGGACCCGAAGGCGCGCGAGGTGGTGGTGGTGCCGCTGGCCAGCGAGGATCCGCTGCGCTACGCCGACTGGGTGCGGCAGAACCGCGAGCTGGTGGCCGCGCGGACGGGCGGCAAGGTGGGCTACCTGCACCTGCCGGACATGTCCACCGACGGGCTGACGCGCTTCAACACCTGGTTCTACCCCCAGCTCGACAAGCAGGCGCTCATCGTCGACGCGCGCTTCAACGGCGGCGGCTTCGTCTCCCAGCAGATCGTCGAGCGCCTGCGGCGCAGGGTGGTGGCCTTCGACCGCACCCGCCAGGGCGCGGTGTTCACCTACCCGGCCCGCGTGCTGAACGGGCCGTTCGTGGTGCTGACCAACGAGTGGGCCGGCTCGGACGGCGATATCTTCCCCATGGTCATCCAGCTCGAGAAGCTGGCCCCGGTCATCGGGGTGCGCACCTGGGGCGGGGTGATCGGCATCAGCGGCGAGCGCCAGGCGGTGGACACCGGCATGGGCACCGAGCCCGAGTTCGCCTACTGGAATCCGCAGTCGGGCTGGAACCCCGAGAACCGGGGGGTGACGCCGGACATCGAGGTGGACGATCTGCCCCAGGAGCTGGCCCGCGGGCAGGACGCCCAGCTCGAGCGCGGCCTCCAGGAGGTCCTCCAGCTGCTCAAGAGCCGTCCGCCCGTCGTCCCCGAGTTCGGCCCCGTTCGCGACCGCTCCCGGGACGCGTTCCGCCCCGAGCTGCCCCGCTGAGCCTGGAATTCCTCCCAATCCTCCGTCCAATCTGCGGAATCCGAGCCGGTCCCGGCGTGGATTTTTCGGTTGCATCCGGGCCCGGCCCGGGTCCAGAGTAGCTGCGAAATCCGGCTGGCGCTCTAGGTCCTGGACCCTCTTCGAAAGGGGAAGTGAGCATGCGCAGGTCGAACACGTGGAAGCATGTGGGGCTGTGTCTCTCGGTGCTGTCCCTGGCGCTGTTCGGCGCCGCGGGCTGCGACGGTGGCGGGGGCGGCGACGAATGCGCCGTGGACTCCTGCAGCGGGCACGGCACCTGCGACGACGCGAGCGGGGACATCGTGTGCACCTGCGACGCGGGCTACGCGGGTGACGTCTGCGACGCCTGCGCCACCGGCTACCACGACGACGGGCAGGGGACGTGCGTGCCCGACGCGGTCACCTGCCAGGCCGACTCGTGCAGCGGCCACGGCGCCTGCGACGACACGAGCGGGGCGATCGTGTGCACCTGCGACGCGGGCTACACCGGCGCTGCCTGCGATGCCTGCGCGGCCGGTTACCACGACGACGGCGCGGGCGCCTGCGTGGCCGACACCACCTGCGGGGCGAACACCTGCAGCGGGCACGGGACCTGCGACGACACGACCGGCGTCCTCGTGTGCACCTGCGACGCCGGCTACGCCGGCGACTCCTGCGAGGTGTGCGCGGCCGGTTACCACGATGACGGCGCGGGCGCGTGCGTGCCCGACGGCCAGACCTGCCAGGCCGACTCCTGCAGCCTGCACGGGCTGTGCGACGACTCGACCGGGTCGATCGTGTGCAGCTGCGACGCCGGCTACACCGGCGACGCGTGCGAGGCGTGCGCGGCCGGGTACCACGACGACGGCGCGGGCGCCTGCGTGGCCGACACCACCTGCGGGGCGAACACCTGCAGCGGGCACGGCACCTGCGACGACACGACCGGCGCGCTGGTGTGCACCTGCGATGCGGGCTACACCGGTGACTTCTGCGAGGGGTGCGCGGCCGGCTACCACGACGACGGCGCGGGCGCCTGCGTGGCCGACACCACCTGCGGGCTGAACACCTGCAGCGGGCACGGCACCTGCGACGACACGACCGGCGCGCTGGTGTGCACCTGCGACGAGGGCTACGCCGGCGACTTCTGCGAGGCGTGCGCGGCCGACTACCAGGACCACGACGGGGACGGCACCTGCGCCCCGGGCTGCAACCTGGTGGACTGCCAGCCGAACGCCTCCTGCGACGACGCGAGCGGCGCGGCCGTGTGCGCGTGTGACGCGGGCTACCACGACGACGGCGCGGGCGCCTGCGTGGCCGACACCGCCTGCGGGGCGAATTCCTGCAGCGGGCACGGCGCCTGCGACGACTCGACCGGCGCGATCGTGTGCACCTGCGACGCGGGCTACGCCGAGCCCTTCTGCGCGACCTGCGCGGCGGGCTACCACGACGACGGCGCGGGCGCGTGCGTGCCCGACGGGGTGACCTGCCAGGCCGACTCCTGCAACGGGCACGGCGCCTGCGACGACTCGACCGGCGCGATCGTGTGCACCTGCGACGAGGGCTACGCGCAGCCCGTATGCGCGACCTGCGCGGCGGGCTACCACGACGACGGCGCGGGCGCGTGCGTGCCCGACGGGGTGACCTGCCAGGCCGACTCCTGCAACGGGCACGGCGCCTGCGACGACACCACGGGCGCCATCGTGTGCACCTGCGACGCGGGCTACGCCGAGCCCCTCTGCGCGACCTGCGCGGCGGGCTACCACGACGACGGCGCGGGCGCCTGCGTGCCCGACGGCGAGACCTGCCTGGCCGATTCCTGCAGCTTCCACGGCGCCTGCGACGACACGACCGGCGTGATCGTGTGCAGCTGCGACGAGGGCTACGCCGAGCCCGTGTGCGCGACCTGCGCCGCGAGCCACCAGGACAACGACGGCGACGGCACCTGCCTGCCCACCTGCGAGGCGCTGGGCTGGACCTGCAGCGGGCACGGCCAGTGCGACGACACGGGCGGCGCGGCGGAGTGCCTGTGCGACCAGGACTACCAGCCGGACGGGCTGGGCAACTGCGTCGGCCTGGGCGACGGCGAGACCTGCGCATCCCCCCTGCTGCTCGACCTCGGGCAGACCTCGGTCAGCGGCACCACCGTGGGCTTCGCCGACGACTACGTCCCGGATTGCCAGGGCAACTCGAGCGCCCCGGATGTGGTGTACACCTTCACCATCCCCCAGGCCATCCACCTGAGCGTGCAGACCGATGGCCTGTTCGACTCGGTGCTGTACCTGCGCGACGACTGCGCGGCGGCGGACCTGTTCTGCAACGACGACGGCGGCCCGGGCCTGGGCTCGCTCCTCGAGGCCGACCTGGCCGCGGGCACCTACTACCTGATCGTGGACGCCTACACGACCAACAGCGGCGCCTACACCCTGACCATCGACGTGGACTGCGGCGTGGGCTTCGTGTACGACCCGGTGAGCGGCGACTGCGTGGACGACCCCTGCCTCGATCCCAACCCCTGCCAGGCTCCCCACCAGACCCTGTGCGTGGTGGACCTGCCGGGCTTCACCTGCGAGTGCGATCCGGGCTACATCCCCGACGGAGGTGGCGGCTGCATGCTGGACCCGAACCCGCAGGGCGAGGGCTGCGCCGACGCCATGAACCTGCCGGTGGCCAACCCCGGCCAGGTCAGCGGCTCGACCGTCGGCGCCGCGCCCGACTCCGACAGCGGCTGCGCCTACCAGAGCCCGGGCCCGGACCGGGTGTACTTCGTCGAGATCACCGAGCAGTCGATCCTGTGGGCCCAGACCGACGGCCAGTACGACTCGATCCTGCACCTGCAGTCGATCTGCGGCGACGTGGGCAGCGAGCTGGCGTGTGACGACGAGGGCGGCCCGGCCTCGGGCTCGCTGATCGAGGTGCTGCTCGACCCGGGCACCTACTACCTGTGGGTGGACACCTACGGCTCGGGCGTGGGCGGCGCCTACGTGCTCGACTACGCCATCCGCCCGAGCCCCTGCGCGGACGAGGAGGCGGCCTGCCCGGGCACCCCGGTGTGCGTGCCCGCGGACGACTGGTCGAGCTTCACCTGCACCTGCCCCGAGGGCACGCTGCCTTACAACGGCGACTGCATCGACGATCCCTGCGTGCCGCAGAACCCGTGCACGGACGAGAACCAGAACCAGTGCGTGCCCGATCTGCCCGGCTACGTGTGCGACTGCAACCCGGGCTACGTGCCCGACGGCAGCGGCGGCTGCATGGTGGACCCGAACCCGCACGGCGAGGCCTGCGCGGACGCCCTGCTGCTGCCGGTGGTGCCGGTGGGCTCGGTGGCCGGCACGACCGCCGACGCCCTGGCCGACTCCGGCGCGGGCTGCGGCGGCGGCGCGACCGGACCAGACCGGGTGTACGCCTTCACCCTGACCGAGGAGGTGCGCTTCGAGGCGCAGACCGACGGGCAGTACGACTCGGTCATGTACCTGCAGACCGTGTGCGGCGACCTGGGCAGCGAGATCGCCTGCGACGACGACTACGGCCCGAACAACGGCTCGCTCCTGCTGCAGATCCTGCAGCCGGGCTCCTACTACCTGTGGGTGGACGGCTACGGCTCCGCGAGCGGCGCCTACATCCTCGACTACACCATGCGCCCGAACCCCTGCGCGGACGACGAGCTGGTGTGCGCGGGCGTGCCGGTCTGCCAGGCCTCCGACGACTGGTCGAGCTACACGTGCGTGTGCCCGGCCGGGACCATCCCCTGGAACGGCGACTGCCTGGACGACCCCTGCGATCCGAACGAGTGCACGCTGATCGAGCACAAGAACCGCTGCGTGGTGGACGATCCCACGACTCCGCCCTACGCCCACTGCGAGTGCAACATCGGCTACATCCCGGACCCGGGCGATCCCGACCTGTGCGTCATGGACCCGAACGCCAACGAGTGGGCCTTCATCGTGTTCCTGAACGCCGACAACAACCTCGAGAGCTTCGGCCACGAGGACGTGGCCGAGATGGGGGTGGCCGGCAGCACGGCCTACGTGCACATCGCGGCCCTGTTCGACACCGCCTCCGGCCCCGGCCAGATCATCTACGTGACCCAGGGCGGGTACGACGTGATCTCCGACGAGGGCGAGACCGACATGGGCGCCTGGCAGACGCTGCGCGACTTCGGCGTCTGGGCGGTGCAGAACTACCCGGCCCGGCACTACGCCTTCACCATGTGGAACCACGGCGCGGGCTGGGAGAAGGGCGCCCAGCCCAAGAACCCGGTGCTCAAGGGCTTCTCCAACGACGACAACGGCTCGTACGAGGGCATCTCGGTGGCCAACGGCGACTACGCCCAGGCCCTGGCCGGGATCACCGCGGCCCTGGGCGCGAAGCTCGACATCGTGGGCTTCGACGCCTGCCTGATGGGCATGTGGGAGGTGGCGCACGAGAGCGCGCCCTACGTCGACTTCCTGGTGGCCTCCGAGGAGACCGAGCCGGGTGCGGGCTGGGCCTATGACCAGTTCCTGCCCGGGCTGGTCGCGGACTACCAGATGTCGGCCGTGGAGCTGGCCAGCTCGATCGTGGACGCCTACTACAACTCCGGCAGCGGCAACAGCACCCTGGCGGTGACTGACCTCAACACCCTGGACGAGCTCGAGGTCGCCATCAACGCCCTGGCCGACGCCATGATGGCCCACCCGGAGAACAAGGCCGCCATCGTGACCATCGCCGGCGCCACCCAGAGCTTCTACTACAGCGACAACAAGGACCTGCAGGACTTCGCCGAGCGGCTGGTGGCCGGCGCGTCCATCCACCAGGACGTCAAGGCCGCGGCCCAGGCCCTCATCGGCCAGCTCGGCCTGACGGTGGTGTACAACCGCAACCAGGCGGACTACCCGGGCGCCAACGGCCTGGCCGCCTACCTGCCCACCTCGAGCCCGAGCTCGGCCTACGCCAGCGCCATGTGGGCCGCCGGCAGCCGCTGGGACGACTTCCTGACCTGGCTGAACCAGTAGCACCCGCTCCCTGACCACACACGACGGGAGGGGCGATCCGTGGGGTCGCCCCTCCCGCTTGCACCCCGCCCCGGAACGTCCGAGGATGGGGCGGTTTCCCCCGGGGGCGAGGAAGGGCAGGGTCCATGCGCGGCCTCGAACACGGCTTGAAGGCGCGGGCGGGTCTGGGGCGCTGGCTGGTGGCCTTGGCGGCCCTGGCCGCGGCCGGCTGCGACGGCGGCGGGGGAGGGCCGGAGGACGTGTGCGAGGGCTACCTGTGCTCGGGGCACGGGACCTGCGTGGACCAGGCCGGCGAGCCCGTGTGCGAGTGCGAGCCGGGCTACACCCGGGCCGACTGCGGCCTGTGCGCGGCCGGCTACCACGACGACGGCACCGGCGCGTGCCTGCCCGACCAGGTGGTCTGCCAGGCTGACTCCTGCAGCGGCCACGGCGCCTGCGACGACTCGACCGGCGCGCTCGTGTGCACCTGCGACCCGGGCTACGCCGGGGACACCTGCGCCGCCTGCGCGGCCGGCTACCACGACGACGGGGCGGGCGGCTGCGTGCCCGACGGCGACGCCTGCCTGGTCGACTCCTGCAGCTTCCACGGGCTGTGCGACGACAGCACGGGCGCGCCCGTATGCACCTGCGACGCGGGCTACACCGGCGGCCGCTGCGAGGGCTGCGCGGCCGACCACCAGGATCACGACGGCGACGGCTCCTGCCTGCCGGGCTGCGCGCTCACCCCGTGCCCGGCGCACGCGACCTGCGACGACGGGAGCGGCCAGGCCGTGTGCGGCTGCGACCCGGGCTACACCGGGGCCGACTGCGACGAGTGCGCCGCGGCCTACCAGGACCACGACGGGGACGGCACCTGCGCGCCTGGCTGCGGCCTTTCGGGCCTGGAGTGCGGCCCGCACGGCCAGTGCGACGACAGCACGGGCGCACCCGGGTGCACCTGCGACCCGGGCTACACCGGCGACGGCTGCCTGGCCTGCGACGCCGGCTACCAGGACCACGACGGGGACGGCGCCTGCCTGCCGACCTGCGAGGCGCTGGGCTGGACCTGCAGCGGGCACGGCCAGTGCGACGACACGACCGGAGAGGCCACCTGCCTGTGCCAGAACGGCTACCAGCCCGGGAACCCGGGCCAGTGCGTCCCGACCGGGACCGGCCAGAGCTGCGCCTCACCGCTGTGGCTGGACCTCGGCCAGGCCGAGGTGCCGGGCGACACCCAGGGGGCAGGTGACGAGGCCGCGCCCTCCTGCCAGGCGAACTCCGACGCGCCCGAGGTGGTGTACGTGTTCGACATCACCCGGCCCGTGCGGGTGACCTTCAGCACCGACGGCGGTTTCGACTCGGTGCTCTACCTGCGCAGGAGCTGCGCGGCCGGCCCGGATCTCGCCTGCAACGACGACGGCCCCGGCGGCGTCGGCTCCCGGCTGAGCTACGACTTCACCCAGGCGGGCACCTACTACCTGCTCGTGGACGGGTACGCGGACAGCGCCGGGGCCTACCTGCTGCGCGTCGAGGTCGAGTGCGGCGCGGGCGAGGTGTACGACCCGGGCGCGGGCGCGTGCGTGGACGACCCGTGCGCGCCGAACCCCTGCCAGGCCGCCCACCAGACGCGCTGCGTGGTGGCGCTGCCGGGCTTCCTGTGCGCGTGCGATCCGGGCTACCTGCCGGACGGGGCCGGCGGCTGCGCGCTCGATCCGGACCCGCGCGGCGAGTCCTGCGCGGACGCCATCCCGCTCACCGCCGCCGAGGGCCAGCTGAGCGGCACCACCGCGGACGCCCAGCCCGACGCCGGCGCGACCTGCGGCGGCGGCGCGCTCGGCCCGGACCGGGTGGTCGCCTTCAGCGCGGCCGGCGACGTGCGCGCGCACTTCGAGACCGACGGCCTGTACGACTCCGTGCTGCACCTGCGCTCGGCCTGCGACGACCCCGGCACCGAGATCGAGTGCGACGACGACTCGGGCGTCTACCCGGGCTCGGCCATGACGCTGGTGCTGCCGGCCGGCAGCTACAGCCTGTGGATCGACTCCTACGGCGCGGGCGGCGCCTACACCCTGAGCTACAGCCTGCGCCCGAACCCCTGCGCGGACGAGGAGGCGGCCTGCCCCGGCAGCCCGGTCTGCCAGGTGTCCGGGGACTGGTCCAGCTTCGCCTGCGTGTGCCCGGCCGGGACCCTCCCCTGGAGCGGCGCGTGCCTGGACGACCCCTGCGCGCCGAATCCGTGCAGCCTGGCCGAGCACCAGGGCAGGTGCGTGGTGGACGATCCGAGCGTGCCCGCCTCGCACTGCGAGTGCGACGTCGGCTACCTGCCCGATCCGGGCGACCCCGACCTGTGCGCGCTGGACCCGGACGCCAACGAGTGGGCCTTCCTCGTGTTCCTGAACGCCGACAACAACCTCGAGAGCTACGGCTTCGAGGACGTGGCCGAGATGGGGGTGGCCGGGAGCACCGCCCAGGTGCACATCGCCGCCCTGTTCGACACCTACGCCGGCCCGGCCCAGCTCATCTACGTGACCCCGGGCGGCTACGACGTGGTGTCCGAGCAGGGCGAGCTGGATCTGTCCGACTGGCAGGTGCTGCGCGACTTCGGCGTCTGGGCGGTGCAGAGCTTCCCTGCCCGGCACCACGCCCTCATCCTGTGGAACCACGGCAGCGGCTGGACCAAGGCCGGCGCGCCCCCGAACCCCCTGCTCAAGGGCTTCTCCAACGACGATCACGGCACGGCCGGGGAGATCTCGGTGGCCGGCGGCGACTACGCCCGGGCCCTGGCCGGGATCACCCAGGCGCTGGGGAAGAAGCTCGATCTCGTCGGCTTCGACGCCTGCCTGATGGGCATGTGGGAGGTGGCGCACGAGAGCGCGCCCTACGCCGACTACCTGGTGGCCTCCGAGGAGACCGAACCGGGCGCGGGCTGGGCCTACGACGGCTTCCTGCCCGGGCTCGTCCAGGACCCGGGCATGACGCCGGCCGCCCTGGGCGCCGCCATCGTGGAGGCCTACTTCCAGGCCGATCCGGGCAACAGCACCCTGGCGGTCTCGGACCTCGGCACGCTCGCGGACCTGGAGGCGGCGCTGTCGGCCCTGGCCACGGCGATGATGGCCCACCCCGAGAACCGGGCCGCCATCCAGGGGGTGGCCCAGGCCAGCCAGGGCTTCACCGGGGTCTCCACCGATCTGCGCGACTTCGCCGAGGGGCTGCTGGCCGCGGCGGGCGTCCACCAGGACATCAAGACCGCGGCCCAGGCGCTCGTCACCCGGCTCGAGCTCACGGTGGTGCACCACCGCAGCCAGCCCGACTACCCGGGCGCGTTCGGCCTGGCCGCCTACCTGCCGAGCTGGAGCGTGGAGGCGGCCTACACCGGCGCCTCCTGGTCGGCCGCGACCACCTGGGACGAGTTCCTGGTCTGGTTGAACCCGTAGGTCACTTCCAGCGGAAGGAGTACTCGCAGGCCGCCTCGCCGAAGCACTGGCAGGTGACCTCGTGCACCACCACCGAGCGGCCGCCCATCATCTCGGCGGCCCGCTGGTAGTAGCCCTCGGCGCTCAGGCAGAACAGGCGCGAGCAGCACGGGTAGCCGAACAGCCGGATGGTGCCCGCGCCGCCCTCGTGGGGCGCGTAGACGGCCTGGCCGAAGTCGAGGAAGCGGTCGTGCAGCAGGGCCTCCTGGCGGAAGAAGGCGTGCGGATCCCCGCGCTGGAAGGCCTTGTAGAACAGGGTCAGGTTCTGCTCCGCGGAGAAGCGGCCCAGCTCGCGGGCCACGCGGTCGGCGGGCAGCTCCAGCAGGCTGGCGATGGTCCGGTCGAGCTCGATCAGCGCGCGGAACGGGTACCAGCTGATGGGCATGACCGACTGCCGCAGGGCCTCGGCGAGCACCGCGGGCGCGGCGGCGGCCAGGCGCGCCTGGGCGTCCGCGCCGGCCTGGCGCTCGAACCAGCGCAGGTGGGCCAGCAGCATGGTGCCCTTGACCTGCCCGCCCTCCAGCTTCTCCTCGGCCTCTCTCCGGCGTTCACCCACGGCAGCCTCCCGGTCAACCCATTGAAGCACGAAGGAGAGCCCCGGGACAACGCGCCCGGAGCCAAGCTCGAGCATCTGGGGTACAATGCCCGGGTGCGGAGGAGGCGAAGACCGATGGACCTGCGCTGCCTGGCTTCGCTGCTGGTGGCCCTGGGGCTGGCGTGGCCTGCCGCGGCTACGGACACCTGGACCACTCCCTACACCGGGGTGCGCCACCTCTACCGCACCACCGGCACGCCCTGGCGCATCCACGCCCTGGAGGTGAACCTGTGCGCCCGCGGGGTCGAGGTGCGCGCCACCAAGGGCGGCGAGAAGTGGCGGCGGACCTCTTCCTTCGGCAGCCTGGTGGGCGCCGAGGCGGCCGTCAACGGCGACTTCTTCTCCTACGACACCCACCTGCCCACCGGCCTGGCCATCGGGGCCGGGGAGCACTGGCACGCGGACAGCTCGAGCTCGGGCGAGGCGGCCTTCGGGGACGACCACGCCCTGGTCGAGTGCCCGGGCACCAACTGGAGCACCCCGGCCGCCTGGATGCGCAACGCCGTGGGAGGGCGGCCCCTGCTGGTGCGCGAGGGCGAGGCGCTGACCTCCTTCAACCGCACCGACTGCACCGTCCGCCACCCGCGCACGGCGGTGGGCCTGTCCCGGGATCGCCAGACCCTGTACCTGGCGGTGGTGGACGGGCGCTCCGGCGTCAGCGTGGGCATGACCTGCCGCGAGCTCGCCACGCTGATGGCCGGCCTGGGCGCCTGGACGGCCATGAACCTGGACGGCGGCGGCTCCACCACCATGTGGCTGCGCGGGACGGGCGTGCTCAACGACCCGTCGGACGGCAGCGAGCGCACCGTGTCCGACCACCTGGCGGTGCTGGCCGACGGCAGCGGGGCCCCTGGCTCGTGCGACTGGAGCGTGGACGAGCCGCTGCTGCAGGCCGGCGAGCTCGACGCGAGCGGCACCACCGACCTCGACGGCGACGGGCGCGCGGACGTGTGCGCCCGGGCCGCGGCCGGCCTGCGCTGCAGCCGCTCCACGGGTGACGGCTTCGCCGCCGGCTTCCGCGTCGACGAGCTGTCGAACGACAACGGCTGGAACGACGAGAGCAACTACGCGACCCTGCGCATGGGCGACGTGACCGGGGACGGGCTGGCGGACGCCTGCCTGCGCGGCAACGGCGGGGTGGTGTGCTTCCCGTCCACCGGCACCGGGTTCGGTGCGCGCATCGACGGGCCGGGGCTGTCCGACGCCAGCGGCTGGAGCAAGCCCCAGTACTTCAGCACCCTGCGCCTGGCGGACGTGACCGGGGACGGGCTGGACGACGTGTGCGCGCGGGCCGCCGCGGGGCTGCGCTGCTACCCCGCCACGGGCGCCGGCTTCGGGCCGGCCATCGCCAGCGCGGCCTTCGCCGACGCCGACGGCTTCGACGCGGTGGACAAGTTCGGCACCCTGCGGGTGGGCGACGTGGACGGGGACGGGCTCATGGATGTGTGCGGGCGCGGGCGGACGGGGATGGAGTGCTGGCGCTCCACGGGCGCGGCCTTCGAGGGGCCGATCGCCGGGCCCGGCTGGAGCGACGCGGGCGGCTGGGACGACGTGGCCTACTGGAGCACCATCCGGCTGCGCGACATGGACGGGGACGGCCGCGCGGATCTGTGCGCGCGGGCCGCCGCCGGCTTCCGCTGCCACCTGTCCACGGGCGACGGGTTCGGGGCGGCCATCGACTCGGGGGTGCTGGCCGACGCGAGCGGCTGGGCCGACCACGGTAACTACGACACCATCCGCCTGGGCGACGTGGACGGGGACGGCCGGGCGGACCTGTGCGCCCGGGCCAAAGCGCGGGTGTACTGCTGGCTGTTCACCGGCGCCGGCTTCCCCACGCGCATCGACGGGCCGGAGCTGTCCGACGCCAGCGGCTGGAACGACCACCGCTACCACTCGAGCCTGCGGCTGGCCGACATCGACGCCGATCGCCGGGCCGATGTGTGCGCCCGGTCCGCGGCCGGGGTGCAGTGCTGGCTGTCCACGGGCAACGCCTTCCCGACCGTGGTCAGCGGCCCGGGCTGGTCGGATGACTCGGGCTGGGACGGCTTCATGTACTACTCGAGCATCCGCCTGGCCGGCCCGCGCTGTGGGGCCGAGCGCTGCAACGGACGGGACGACGACTGCGACCAGGAGGTGGACGAGGGCTGCGGCGAGCCCGACGGCGGCCCTGGAGACGGCAGCCAGGAGGATGGGGACGGAGGCGGCCTCGAGGACGGGGACGGAGACACACAGGAGGACGAGGACGAAACCTCGGAGGAGGACAGCGGAATCCTCGAGGAGGAAATCGCGCAGGACTTGCAACAGGATGATTCTTCTGGAGAAGAAGGAGAATCCATCGAGGAGGAACCCGTCGGAGGTTGCGCTTGCGGTCGGCTCCGCGCTGGTTTAGCGAACGGGGACGGAGGCCTTCTCGCCATGGGCTGCGTGCTTCTCGTCAGGCGCACTCTACGCAGGCGACGACTAGGACTTCCATGCCCCTTGAAAACCACCATATACTGACATCCATGTCAGTGGCCGAATTCCAACCCTCTAAAAAATCCTATTCTTCTCTTTGGGTTATGTTGTGGCCTAGACTTTGCTTTGCCAGCGCCCATCGGATATGGACGGAGACGAACAACCGATGGGAGAGGGAGCCATGAGAGCCGAGTCGAGCCGGAAGCTGCGCTGGGGTCTGGTGATCGGTCTGGCGCTGACCGCCTGCAGCACGGGCAAGGTCAACTTCACTGTGGCCGAGGATGACGCGATCATGCAGGTGCTGGCCACGGAATTCTCGACCCTGGAAGGGTCGGTCCTCAGCCTGTGCGAGAACCGGGAGCTCTCGGACGCCTGGAAAGATCCGGGCGGTTGCCAGGAGGCCCACGTGGTGCGCGGCGGTGGCAGGGGGCTCGCGCACAGCGAGGACGAGCCCTCGAGCATCGGCTGCGGCGGCTGCCCCTTCGCCGTGCTGGCCTACGTGAAGGGCACCTGGACAGGGGCGCCCTTCGCCGAGCCGGTCGAGGTCGAGGGCGAGGTGGCGCTGGGCGACCTGCACGAGCCAGGAGGCGTGTTCGGGTACCCCTTCCAGGTGTACCTGACCTGCAAGGGCGATTCCCCGGCCTGCGCGGTCATCGACGGGGAGCTGCAGGAGAACGGCCACCTGGCCCTGCGCGTGCACGAGAACTGGGACGATCCGGACGCCCCGGCCTTCACCCTGCAGGCCGGCGCGGCGGCGAGCTGCGGGGATTGAGCGGAGGCGACATGCGCGTGGTGGCCTGGAACGGGAGCGCCCGCAAGGACGGCAACACCGCCCACCTGCTGCGGGCCGTGCTCCAGGAGCTCGAGAAGGCCGGGATCGAGACCGAGCTGGTGCAGCTCGCGGGCCAGCCCCTGCGGGGCTGCACGGCCTGCTACCGGTGCGCCGAGCGCAAGGATCGGCGCTGCGCCGTGACGAGCGACAGGCTGAACGAGCACATCGAGAAGCTGCTCGCGGCCGACGGCATCCTGCTTGGCTCGCCGACCTACTTCACCGACGTGAGCGCCGAGATGAAGGCCCTCATCGACCGGGCGGGCATGGTGGGCAAGTTCAACGGCAACGCCTACCGGCGCAAGGCCGGGGCGGCCGTGGTGGCCGTGCGCCGGGCCGGGGCCATGCACGCCTTCGACACCCTCAACCACTTCTTCACCATCGCCGAGATGATCGTCCCGGGCGCCTCCTACTGGAACGTGGGCATCGGCCGGAACCCGGGCGAGGTGGAGTCCGACGCCGAGGGCATGGAGACCATGCGCTGCCTCGGCCGCAACATGGCCTGGCTGCTCGAGCGCATCGCCGGCCCGACAGGCGGGTGAGGGGGAGGGGACGACATGGAGGAGCTGGACCTGCCGCCGTTGCGCATCGACGCCGACGGGGTGCGGCGCTACGCGGGCAACAGGCTGCTCGAGGGCGTGCGCTGGGCCGATCTGGTCAGGGTCACGATTCGCACCACGGACCAGGGGCCCATCACGGAAGACATGTTCTGGGTGTTGCACGCCCAGGACGGGACGGGCTGCGTGGTGGGCAGCGAGCTGTCACCCGGCCAGGGCCTGCTGGCCTGGCTCCAGCGCCTGCCGGGCTTCGACAACCAGGCCGTGATCGACGCCAGCAGCTGCACCGAGGACAAGGAGTTCCTGTGCTGGCAGGGCAAGCCGGGCGACGGCCTGGCGGCCGCGGGCCTGGAGGCCTCGCCCCAGGCGCCTCTGCCTGCGCCCCCCCCGCCGGCCATCCCGCGCAAAGTGAGCCTCCGGGATGAGCGGGACGAGCGTGGGACCCGCCACCTGGAGGCCTCGTTCACCGATGGCGGGGACCTCCTTCTCGCGGGCCAGGATCTCGGTCGGGGCGTGTCCGACTTCTTCGGCGAGGGCGGCTCGGAGTACGAGTTCGCCTGGAGCGTGAAGCGGACCGACCTGCCGAGGCTCCTCCAGGCCCTGGGCGGTGCGCCCGGGGCCGATCTGCTCGAGCTCCTGGCGGCGCGCTTCACCGGGCCGGCGGCCGCGGGCATCCAGGGCTTCCTGGAAGAGCACCGCATTCCCGCCGAGTTCTGGAGCCGCGTGGGAGACTAGCGCTCGTCCGCGCCGAGGTCGGGCTGGGCGTCGCGGGGCTCGGCGTCCACGTCGTCGTCGCACAACCCGGCCGCGAGCGGGGCGCCCTGGTCGATGGCCTGGGCGGCGTCGGCGGCCAGGTGCAGGTCGCCCGCGGCCGCGTCCACGAACAGCGCCAGGGGTGCGGACTCGAGGTTGTCCGTCAGGCTGGCCTCGGCGTCCTCGCGCGCGCGCAAGGGGTGGGTGGCCAGGTTGGAGACCAGCGCGATGCCGCGGCTGGCGGCGAACCGCCACTCGACCGCCGAGAACATGGCGCCGGTGGATACCACGCTGTTGTGCGCCACCTGGGCCCCGCAGGCCGACCACAGGCACACCCCGCAGTCGAAGCCGTCCGCGGAGGCCAGGAGAGCCGGATCGTCGGCCGAGATGAAGTTGTTGCGGATGATCCCCAGGTAGTGGTCCACGTAGGTGCCGGCCGGGAGCCCCGGGCAGGCCGCGTCGGCGTAGGTGCGGGCGTCGCCCTCCGTGGCCAGGCCGAACCCCACCCCGCGGGCGTTGTTGCGCAACCGGTTGCGCTCCACCAGGGTGTCGCGCGAGCCGCGCCACATGTGGATGGCGTGCTCGGACAGGCCGGTCGGGCACCAGAATCCCTCGATCAGGTTGTCCCTCAGCACCCAGCCCCGGGCCTGGTGCCCGTCGACGCCGCCGGTGTAGCAACCGGTGGCGACCGGGTTGACGTTCGGGCGTCCCGCGGCGGTCAGCTCGAGGTGGCTGCAGGTGATCTCGCCCTGGTCCGGGTAGCCCGCCCCGGCCGGGTTGATCTTGATGGCCTGCTCGCGTGGGTCGATCACCTGCACGTCGTGGATGCGTGTCCGGAGCGTGTCCCCGCCGCCGCCGGTGGTCACGTGGACGGCGTGGGTGCCCGCGCGGCGGATGGTGAGGTGCGCGAGGGTCACGTCGGAGGACGCCACGGTGATCACCTCGGTGGTGGCGTACTCCCCGTCGAGCACCACGGCCTCGCGGTCGCCCGAGGCCGAACGCAGTGTCACCCCGGGGGTGGAGACCCACAGGTACACCCCGCCGAGCGGGTAGATGCCATCCTCGAACAGCAGGGTGTCACCCTCGGCGAGCCCGGAGACGATCCCGGTCAGCTCCGCGGTCTGGGCGGGTGCGACGCGGACCACGCGACCAGCCGGAGGCGGCAACGCGGCGCAGCGCTCGGCCGGCCCGCCCTGGTCCGCCCCGTCCTCCGCGTCCAGCCCGTCCGCCGCGTCCGCCCCGTCCTCTGCGTCCAGCCCGTCGATGCCATCGGCCGCGTCCTGCCCGTCCTCTCCACCGTCCGCCTGGCCCGGGTCCGAAGCGCAGCCTCCCAGGGCCAGCCAGGAGGCGAGCAACACCACTTGCCAGCGTAGGTGCATGTGAATGACCCCCAAAAAAAACCGCCCCCGGAGGCGGGGGCGGCCCTTCAATCGAGCTGGAGCAAGGTCTTATTCGTCACGACGGCCGCCGCGGCCGCCGCGCCCGCCGCCGCCCTCGCGGGGCCGAGCCTCGTTGACGTTCAGCGTGCGGCCGTCGAGGTCCTTGCCATTCACGGCCTCGATGGCGCGGCGCGCCTCTTCCTCGTTGTTCATCTCGACGAAGCCGAAGCCGCGGGAACGGCCGGTCTCGCGATCCGTGATGACGCGGGCCGAGGAGACTTCTCCGTGGGCCTCGAACAGTGCGCGCAGCTGGTCATCCGTGGTTTTGAACGACAGGTTTCCGACGAAGATATTCACGACTCACCCAATCCTTGCCCGAGAAGCACGATGCATGAGTAAGAACCGCCGCGGTCCTCGGGCAAACCGCCTTGGTCCGTTCCCCCTCCTACCGGGGGATCCTGGGCGCATAGTAGGGCATCTCCGGGGGAATGCAAGAAGTTTGTTTCCGTCCGGGTTGCAGCTTCACGCCGCCAACCGAAGGGACGGGGAGAGGTTGCGCCGTAGCGCGGCGGCCAGCCAGCCCGCGTCGGGGACCCCGGCCAGCTGGCGGAGCGAGCCGACGAACTCCCGGTGGGTGCGGCCTTGGCGGTAGTCGGGTTCTCTTGGCGGATGGCGGAGATAGCGCTCCATCGCCCCCACGTCGGGCTCCACCAGCAGGCTGGTCGTGTAGTGCACGAGGTCCCGGGAGCGAGCCATCGAGGCGCCCCCGATCTTTCGATCGCCCAGGGCGAGGTCGCAGACCCCGCGCATGGCCACCCCGGTCACGCCCAGGCGCGCCAGGGCCTCCGCCAGCCAGGCGGTGAGGCGCCGGTAGAGCTCGGGGATACCGCCCGGGCCGCGGGCCCGCGCCGCCAGGGAGACCACCACGTCACCCGGATCCAGCACCACCGCGCCACCACCTCCGTCCCTGCGGAGCAGGGGTACTCCGTCCGCCAGCACCCGCTCCAGGTGCAGCTCCCGCTCCGCCTGCCCGGCCCGGCCCAGGACCACCCGCAGACCCTCCGGCCGGCTCACCCGCACCCGCGCCAGGCCGTCCCGGCGGGTGTCCGCCAGCAACCCGTCGTCCTCCGCCCAGCGCGGGAGCGAGGGGGAGGGGCTCACGCCCTGGCTCCCTGGGACGCGCCAGGCAGCACGTGCACCGCCTGGCCCGCGGCCACCTCGGCCGCCTCGAGGATGGCCTCGGACAGCGTGGGGTGGGGGTGGATGGTGACCAGCAGGTCCTCGAGCGTGGCGCCCAGCTCCAGCGCCAGCACCCCCTCGGCGATCATCTCCGAGGCGTGCGGGCCGACGATGCCCACACCCAGGACGAGGCCCGAGCTCGGGTCGGCCAGTACCTTGACCAGCCCGTCCGTGCGGTCGAGCGTGCGCGCCCGGCCCAGCGCCCGCAGCGGAAAGGCACCCACCTTGACGGCCCGGCCCTGGGTCCGGGCCTCCTGCTCGGTCAGCCCAGCCCAGGCGAGCTCGGGATCGGTGTACACCACGGCCGGGATGGCCCGGTTGTCGAAGGCCGATTTGTGCCCGGAGATCGCCTCGGCCACCACCTTGGCCTCCCGGCTGGCTTTGTGGGCCAGCATGGGCCCCGGGGTGACGTCCCCGAGGGCCCAGATCCCTGGCACCCGCGTGCGACCCATCTCGTCGACGTGCAAGAATCCGCGCGAATCGGGCGCCAGCCCGAGTGACTCCAGCCCGAGCCCGGCCGTGGCCGGATCGCGGCCCACGGCGGCCAGCACCTGCTCGGCCTCCAGGGTCTCCTGCGCCCCGCCGTGCTCGACCCGCAGGGCGTAGCCGCCCGCGCGGCGCTCGACGCCCGCCACCCTGGAGTCCACCAGCACCCGGTGCAGGCGCTTGCTGGCCGACCGCACCATGATCTCGACCAGGTCGGGATCCGCGCCCGGCAAGAAGCGCGGCGAGAACTCCACCAGCGTCACCTCGGCGCCGAGCCCGGCGTAGACCAGCCCGAGCTCCAGACCGATGTAGCCGCCGCCGATCACCACCAGCCGGTGAGGCACCTCCGGCAGGGCCAGCGCCTCGGCCGAGCCCCACACCGGCAGCTCGCCGGCCAGCGCCAGCCGGCGCGCGCGGGAGCCCGTGGCGATGATGGCGTGGCGGAAGTCGATGCCCGCGCTGGCCGCGCCCTCGATGGCCAGCGAGTGCGGCCCGTCGAAGCGGGCCCGGCCCTGCACGTACTCGACCCCGCGCTTCTTCAGCAGCGTCTGCACGCCCGAGGACAGGCCGGACACCACCCCGGACACGAAGGTACGCAGGCGCGCGAGGTCCACCCCCGGCGCGGCGAAGTCGAGTCCTATCCGCTTCGCCTCGCGGGCCAGGCTGGCCACCTCCACGGCGTGGATCAGCGCCTTGGAGGGGATGCAGCCCTCCAGCAGGCAGGCGCCGCCAGGCTGGGGGCGTTCGTCGACCAGCACCACCTCGCGGCCGAGGTCGGCGGCCCGGATGGCGGCCACGTAGCCGCCCGGACCTGCGCCGATGACGACGATCTCGGCTTCCTGCCTGAGCGAGCCCATGACCATGGCGTGCCTCCCCCGCGCTCAGCCGCCGAGCAGCAGCTGCTCGGGCTCCTCGAGCATGTGCACCACGGCGTTGACGAAACGGGCCGCGTCGGCGCCGTCGATCAGCCGGTGATCGAAGCTCAGCACCAGCGGCAGGATGCGGCGGACCACCACCTGTCCGTCCCGCACCACGGGCCTGTCCTGGGCGCGGCCCAGGGCCAGGATGGCGACCTCGGGGTAGTTGACGATGGGCGTGGCGGCCAGGCCGCCGATCGGGCCGATGTTGGTGATGGTGAAGGTGCCTCCGCGGAGCTCCTGCGCCTCGAGCTTGTCCTCGCGCGCCGCCCTGGCCAGGCGATCGATCTCGGCCGCCAGCTCGAGCGGCGAGCGGCGCTCGGCGTCCCGTATCACCGGCACCACCAGCCCGCGCGGGGAGGCCACCGCCACCCCCAGGTGGTAGAACTTCTTGAGCACGATCTCCTCGCGCCCGAGGTCCACGGAGGCGTTCAGCTTCGGGTGCGCGCGCAGCGCCCGGGTCACGGCCTGCACCACGAACGGCAGCAGGCTGAGCGGCGGCCCGCCCTGGGCGCTCAGGCGCGCCTTGTGGCGCTGGCGCAGGGCCTCCAGCGAGCTCACGTCGGCCTCGTCGAAGTGGGCCACGTGCGGCACCAGGGTCGCGGCCGTGACCATGCGGCGCGCGGTCAGCCGGCGCACCCCGCGCAGCGGTTCCTTCTCCACCGGGCCCTGCTGCGCGTAGTCGGGCAGGAGCTCCGGAGAGAAGAGGAAGGAACCCGAAGAGGAAGGATTCATTGAGGGTGAAGAAGAGGCAGCCAAGACCTGCTCGGGCGAAGGTTGGGATTGCGCCGGGCGGTTGCTTTCTGGGCTCGCTGGGCCACTGGCCGTCACCCGCTGCGCTGCCTGCCCTGTGGCCAATCCTGCTTCCTGCCCTCCTGCTTCACCCTTTAAGAACTCCTCTCCTGTCCTTCCCTCCTTCGATTGGAAGGTCTCGAGATCCTCGGGCGTGACCCGGCCCCCGGGGCCGGTGCCCTGGACCTGGCTCAAGTCGAGGCCTAGCTCGCGTGCCAGGCGGCGGGTGGCGGGGGCGGCCGGGATCGGCCCTGTCCGCGCGGGCGCCGGAGCCGCGGCCGGTGGCGTCGTGGCCGAGGCCCGGGGGGCCGGCGGAGCCGCGGGCTGGGCGGCTGGCTGCTCAGCCGCGCCCGTGTCCAGCTCGGCCAGCACCTGGCCGACCTTGACGATGTCGCCCGGCTTCCCGCCCAGGCGGACGAGCCGGCCCTTCACCGGGCTGGGGATGGTGACCGTGGCCTTGTCCGTCAGCACGTCCACCAGGGGGGCGTCCTGCTCCACCTGCTGGCCCTCGCCCACGTGCCACTGGACGATCTCGCCCTCGTGGATCCCTTCCCCGAGGTCCGGCAACTTGAGGGTGTACACGGCTGCACCTCGCTCAACGGTAGTCCAGGGTGTGCTCGAGGGCCCTGGCCACCCGGGCGGCGTCCGGGATGTAGGCCTTCTCGCGCCCGAAGTACGGGGTCACCACGTCGAAACCACTCACCCGGGCCACCGGCGCCTCCAGCCGATCCAGGGCCCGGTCGTTGAGCCGGGCGATGATCTCCGCGGCCGGTCCGTAGCTCTGCGGCGATTCCTGGACCACCACCGCGCGGCCGGTCCGGCTCACCGAGTTCACCACGGTCTCGCCGTCGAGGGGCGCCAGGCTCAAGAGGTCCACCACCTCGGTGCGCGTCCCGCGGCGCCGGTCCACCTCCTCGGCGGCCTGGAGGCTGCGGTGCAGCATGGCCCCCCAGGTCACCAGGGTCAGGTCGCGACCCTCCTTGACCACCTGGGCCTGTCCGAGGGGCAGGGCCTCCGCCTGCTCCGGTACCTCCTCCTTGAAGGCCCGGTAGAGCGCCTTGGGCTCCATGAAAACCACGGGGTCCGGATCGCGGATGGCGGACACCAGCAGGGCCCGGGCGTTGCGCGGGCCCGAGGGTATCACCACCTTGAGCCCGGGCACGTGGGCGTAGAGCACCTCCCGGGCCTCGGAGTGGTGCTCCAGGGCGCGCACCCCGCCGCCGTACGGGAAGCGCAGCACCATCGGCACCGTGCGTTGCCCCTGGCTGCGTGCGCGCAGCCGGCTGGCGTGCCCCTCGAGCTGGGGGATGGACAGGTAGGAGAAACCGTCGAACTGCATCTCGGCCACGGGCCGCAGGCCGCCCAGGGCCATGCCGATGGAGGTGCCCACGATGGCGGCCTCGGCCAGCGGCGTGTCGATCACCCGGGCCTCTCCGAACCTGGTGAGCAGGCCGGCCGTCACCCGGAACACGCCCTCGTCCAGGCCCACGTCCTCGCCCAGCACGACCACCGTGCCGTCTCGCTCCATCTCCTGGTGCAGCGCCAGGTTGATGGCCTGGACCATGTTCAGCTTAGCCATGCCGCGCCTCCGGGCCTCCGGCCTGGGCCAGCTCGCGCAGGAAGGTCTTGCGCTGGCCCTCGAGCTCCGGGTGGGGCGTGCCGAAGACGTGGTCGAAGGGGGCGTCGGGCTTGAAGTCGCGGCGCGCCTCGAAGCGCGCCACGGCCGCCTCGACCTCGGCCTTGACCTCGGCCTCCAGGGCCGCGTGCCCGGCCTCGTCGAGCAGGCCCTGCGCGCCCAGGTACAGGCGGAAGCGCTTGAGGGGGTCGCGCTGCCACCACTCCTGGACCTCGGCCTCGGTGCGGTACTTGGTGGGGTCGTCGGAGGTGGTGTGCATCATCAGCCGGTAGGTGACCGCCTCGATCAGCGTGGGCCCGCCGCCCGCCTTGGCGCGCGCGAGGGCCTCCTGGGTGGCGCGGAACATGGCCAGCGCGTCGTTCCCGTCCACCTGGATCCCGGGCATGTCGTAGGCGATGGCCTTCTGCGCCAGGGTGCGCGAGTGGGTCTGCTTCCCGACCGGCAGCGAGATGGCCCACTGGTTGTTCTGGCAGATGAACACGACCGGCGCCTGCCACACGGAGGCGAAGTTGAGCGCCTCGTGGAAGTCACCCTGCGAGGTGGCGCCGTCCCCGAAGAAGGCCACCACCGCCGAGTCCTGCTCGCCCCTCAGCTTCATGGCGTAGGCCAGCCCGACCGCGTGCAGCGTCTGCGAGCCGACGATGATGTTGACGGGCAGGGTGCGCCCCAGGCTCGGGAACACGCTGCCCTCCTCCCAGCCGTTGTGGAACCACAGGAAGTTCTCCAGCGGCATGCCGCGCGCCAGCCAGCCGCCCAGCTCGCGGAAGGCGCCCACGAACCAGTCCCGCTCGGTCATGGCGAAGGCCGGCGCGGTCGAGGCCGCCTCCTGGCCCGTGGACGGGCCGAAGGTGCCGATGCGGCCCTGGCGCTGCAGTTTGATGGCCTTCTGGTCGCCCTCCCGGGCCAGCAGCATGGCGCGGTAGAGCGCCAGCTTCTGCGCCCTGGTCAGGTCCGGTTCGAGGGACTGGTCCAGCTTGCCGTCCTGGTCCAGCACCTGCAGGCGCTGCACCTGGAAACTGGCCAGATCGCTGAGGGGCATGACGGCTCCTTGTCCGAGTCGCCTGGATGTGCGGCTCACCCAGCGGTCGCGCCGCGGGTGCGCTTCCTTTCAGGCGGTACGGAGCTCAGCGGGCGGGGGCGGGGGGCTGGACGGGCGGGAGGGGGAGGGAGCGCGCGCGCCCCCCCACCTCGGCCGGGTCGCCGGGGTAGCCGAGCGCCGAGAAGTCCATGCGCCCGGTGCGCTCCGGGTACCTGGCCCGGGTCAGCCCGGCCGCGTCCAGGTCCTGCCGCGCGCCCGGGTGACAGCGGCCACAGGCCAGCAGCTCGGACCGATGGCAGTCGGCGCAGCCCAGGGCCTTGTCGGCGCTCTGCACCTCGTGCTCGATGCCCAGGTACAGGCGGGTCGGCGCGAAACCGAATTCACCCGAGAAGTCCTGGCCCGCCGCGGCCATGCCCTGGCGGAGAGACTCGGACCAGGTGACCGCCTCTCCGAGCCCGGGCAGCCAGCGCGGCAGGGCCAGCACCTTGCGCCCCAGATCGTAGGGCTGCTTGCCCTCGAGGATCTTGAACGGGCTGACACGCGAGGCCGGATCGGCCCTGGAGCCCATGGGCGGGTTGAGCTGGGTCTCGACCGCGGGGTCGATCTCCTGGCCCACGGCGTAGCGCTCGTGGGTCCCGTCGTACCACAGGTAGGTGGGCACGAGGTCCTGGCCCAGCACCCGCGTCCCCTCGGCCGGGCTGTGGAGGTGCGAGGCGTCCTGGGGCAGGTCGGCCGGGCGCGGCCCCCCGGCCGTGGACCAGTCCCACAGCACCACGGTCGGGGTGATGCGGGCGAAGGAGGGGATGTGGCAGCTCTCGCAGGCCACGTGGGCGACGTGGGCGTCGAGGTGGGCGCCCGTCTTGTCCACCAGGGCGTGGGGCGCCTCCCCGTGGCAGTCCAGGCAGGCCACCCGGCCCTCGTTGGGGGGGTAGGACAGGGACTGGCCGGCGATGCGGTGATCGGCGGTGCGGTGGCAGGCCTGGCAGTTGAAGCCCACCAGGCCCATGTGCACGTCGGTTTCCGCGGTCGGCGTGGCCAGCTCGGGCCCCAGGTCGCCGTGCTTCTCGTTGGGCCCGGTGCACACCTCGAAGTGGCAGCTACCGCAGTTGGCCCGGCTGGGCCGGCCGACCTTCTCCGCGATGGACACCAGGTCGAGATCCGCCGGAGGCCGGCCGCCGCGGGTGGGATCCTTGGTGTAGCGCCCGGTGGTGTCGTGGCAGACCAGGCAGTCGATGGCCTCGGCGCGGCGCGGGTCGAAGTTCGCCTCGGCCCGCCCGTAGCCTGCGTGGCAGTTGGTGCACCGCTCCATGTTCGCGCCGGCGTGGATGCGGAGGTTGTTCACCACGTTGGGCAGGCCCAGGTCCACGCGGTTCTCGTGTCCGCGGGTGGCCGGCGAGGCGCCCTCCCAGCGCCAGTGCACGGAGTCGAGCACCTCGCGACCCGACTCCGGGTGGCACTTGAGGCAGCGGGCGGTGACCTCCTCTGGCCCCGCACCGGCGGCCAGCTCCATGTAGGCCTTGTGGTCGGGCACGTTCGGGTGGTGGCACTCGTTGCAGCCGAGCGGGGCCTTGCCGGCGCCGAGCCGCTCGTGGCAGCCCATGCACTGGCGGTGGAGGGCCGCCTTCAGCCCCGGGCGCTGGGGGGCGTCCGGCTCGTTGGGCCGGCCGTGGCAGCGCGAGCAGGCCTGGGGCGGGTTGTCGGACTGGTCCCCGTGGCAGCTCGAGCAGGCGCCGCCGATCTGCTCGCCGGCCTCTCGGTGCATGGCGAGGATATCCTGCCCCTGGCGATCGCCCTCCTGTCCGGAGTGGCGGTGGTGGCACACCGCGCAGTTGGCGTGGCTCCAGGCGTCGTGCGCGCGGTGCGGGAAGAGCACTGGCTCGAAGTCGTCGGCGCGCTCGTTCACCACCGGGTTGTTGAGCAGGTAGAGCGTCTGGTAGCCCCTGGGGCGCTCGGGCTGGGCGATCTCGGGCACCTTCTGCCAGACCTGGGCCACCCGGGTGACGGCGATGGTCTCGTAGGTGCCGCCCTGCTCGGCGGTCTCGTGCACCAGGGTGTAGAACACCACGAAGCCGAGCAGGAAGGCGGCGGCCAGCCCGCGCACGGTCCAGTTCCAGCGCCGGGCGCTGGCCCGCTCCTCGGGATCGAGGCTCTCGGCCGGCCCGGCAGCCTCCGCCGCCCCGGGGGCCTGGCTGGCCTCCATGACGGGCAGGTAGTTGACGAAGAAGCGATAGGTCAGCACGAGGGTGGCCACCAGCCCGGCGGTGAGCGCGAGCTCGCCGATGGACGGGTAGTACGAGGAGGTGGCGTGGGGCGGGTGGAAACCGACCACGAACACGTTCACCCGGTTGAGCACCACGCCGGCCACGATCATCAGGCTCGCGGTCATCAGCCAGCGCACGGAGCAGCGCCGCGCGGGCCGGAGCAGCATGACGAAGGGGATGACCACGCCCACCATCAGCTCGACGGCCAGCGCCACCGCGTCGCCCGGGTGCTCGCCCAGGCTCAGGCTGCCGTGGCGCACCAGCAGATCGCCGAGCTTGACCAGGCCGTACAGGCCCAGGAACCACGGGATGATGCGCGAGAGGGGCGCGAGCGCGGCCAGCTCGGCCGGGCGGCCGAAGCTGCGCGCCGACAGGATGGACTCGACCATGACCATGGGCAGGCCGACCATGAGGGCCGAGAGCAGGAAGAGCAGCGGCAGGATGGGCGTCCACCACAGCGGGCTCAGCTTGGAGGGGGCGATCAGCATGAGCGCGCCCAGCGAGGACTGGTGCATGCAGGAGAGCACCACGCCGGCCACCACGAAGACCGGCAGCGCCAGGCGCACGACCCGCTGCAGCGCGCGCGCCGGCTTGACGAACGGCCTGAGGAAACGCGCGTCCCAGCCGCGCGCCTCCCCCCGGGCGATCAGCCCCTCCAGCAGCGCGGGGGCCATCTCCACGGTCAACACGAAGAGGTAGGCCATGACGCACATGCCCACCTCGAACAGCACCGAGTTGCCCTGCCAGTTGACGATCGGCCGCCAGATGTTCCAGTAGCGTCCCAGGTCGAAGGTCAACCCCAGGCCGACGAAGGCGTAGCCCAACCAGGCCGTCAGGATGGCAGGGCGCAGGAGGGCGTGGTACCTCCGGCGGCCGAAGATCTCGACCAGCGCGGCGGTGGTGAAGCCGCCGGCGGCCAGCGCCACGCCGCAGGCCACGTCGATGGCGATCCAGATGCCCCAGGGGTGGGAGTCGCTCAGGTTGGTGACCGGTCCGAGGCCGGTCAGCAAGCGCGCCAGGCCGAAGGCCCAGCCCACCAGGGCGACCGCCACCAGCAGCAGGGTGCCCGGGGTGAAGAACGGCCTGGCGGCCGGAGCGTGCGCGTCCGCCATGGTTCACTTCCCCCCTGGATCGGGGCAGGACGGCGCCTCGACCTTGGGCGGCTGCTTGCGGTTCCGGCGGCCGGTCCACCACATCAACCCGGCCAGCCCGGCGTACACCGCGGTGGGGATGGCCGCGTAGCGGAAGATGCCGTGCTGGATGCTCTCGGTCAGCCTCGGCGGCGCCTCCTGCGGGAGCGCCTGGAACCCGAGCTCGGTCCACGGGCGGCCGCTTAGGTACAGCCAGGAGGTGCCACCCACCTCGTGCTCGCCGTAGATGTGGTCGAGGTAACGGTCCGGTCGCCGGCGGATGCGCTTGCGGGCCAGCTCGATCAGCGCCCGGCGGTCGCCGAACAGGATGGCCTCCACCGGGCAGGCCTCGGCGCAGGCCGGGCGAGCCCCGGCGTAGCCCTCGCGGCCCCGGCAGAATTCGCACTTCCGCACCCGGGGGGCCAGCACCTTGTGGTACTCGTAGGCCGGCACGCCGAAGGGGCAGGCCACCATGCAGTAGCGGCAGCCCAGGCAACGGCTGGCGTCGTAGATCACCGGGCCGTCCTCGGCCACGGTGAAGGCGCCCACGATGCAGGCCGAGACGCAGGCCGGGTCGATGCAGTGCATGCACTGGATCTTCGCGAAGGTCTCGGGGTGGTTGGTCTGGACGGCGGAGGGGGGACCCGCGTAGGCGTTGACCACGGTGAAGGCGGCGTGGTCCATGCGGCGGTGATCCCGGAGCACGGTGGGATCGCGGAACGAGCGGGCCGGCCGTGGCAGGTGATTCGCGCGGTTGCAGGCCTCCTCGCACTGGCGGCAGCCGATGCACAGGGTGAGGTCGACGAGGCAGCTCGCCCGCGCACCCTTGACCCGGTCCGCCAGGGGGTTCGCGGCCCGCGCCCGGCCCGGATCACCGAGCGCGGCGAGCGCCGCGAAGCCAGCACCCAGGTTGAGGAAGTCGCGCCGCTTCATCCAGACTCCTTCCGAGGTTGGATATCAGGCGTCCAGTAGTCGTTTATAGCTGAATCCTCTCGGTCTGCCAAGGGTGGCCTGGGCGGCCAGGGTTCAGGGGCTCTCGAAGCCCATGGCGGTGTGGACCATGGCCCGGTCGAAGAAGGCCACGATGCGGCGGTCGAGCTCCAGCACGCGGTAGGCCTCGAGCGGCCGGGACCAGACCCCGTGCCCCCGGGCGAATTCCCAGATCTGCTTCCGCAGGAGGGTGAGCGAGCTCAACACCTCGTGCAGGGCGAAGCCCTGGCGGCGGCGCTCCTGGCCGAGGTTCTGGTAGAAGGCCCGCACCTCGACCAGGGCGCCGGCCCCCGACAGCCAGTGGCCGAACTGGCTGAGCGCGACCACCGCCCGCGAGACGGCCTCGTCCTCCTCGAGCTTGCGGTAGGAGGTCGTGGTCGGGTTGGAGCGCACCTCGGCCAGCCAGCCCGCGGCGATCTCCCGGACGTGCACGTCGAGCAGCCGCAGCAGGGCGTCCGACAGGAGCGCCGCCCCCTCCGAGCCTGCCTCCATGCGCTGGAAGGAGTCCTGGATGGCCCAGCTCTCCCCGTGCCGGGCGGCGTAGGCGCAGAGCGCCTTCGTGTTCGAAGGGAAGGCCAGCGGCGGGACCTGGTCCAGCGGCTGGTAGGTGGCCTCCTCGGCGTCGTCGCCCGGGCAGGCTTGGCCCGAGACCCGCTCGATCTCGAAGGAGACCACCAGCAGATCGCCGTAGAAGTCGCTGGCGTAGGAGTCCACGTCCAGCAGCCCCAGCACCCGGCCGGTGATGCCGGCCTCCTCGCGGAGCTCGCGCAGCGCCGCGGCCTCGATGGTCTCGTCGAGCTCCGCGAAACCCATGGGCAGGCACCACATGCCGCGCCTGGGCTCGCGCTTGCGGCGCACCAGCAGCACCCGCCGGGCCTCGTCCACCACCACCGCGGAGGCCACCGGCAGGGGGTTCTGGTAGAAGATCGTGTGGCAGGCCGGGCACACGTCCCGCTCCCGGTCCTCCACGACCCGGCGGGTCAGGGCCGCGCCGCACTGGTTGCAGAGCTTGGGTTTCATGGCTTCCGCGGTCCCCTCCGGGGACTGCTGCGCTTCCCCCTCCGGGGGTCGCTCCGCGGACCCCTGCAGCGGAACACGGCGTCGTCCTTCTCCACCGTGACCTCCTCCCCGCCCGCGTGGCGGGCCCCGGCCGCGGCCCGCAGCCGCTCGGCGAAACCGGGCGCGGGTTCGCCGTTCGTCAGGATGGGCAGCTTGAAGCCCGTGTAGGCGACGAGCTCCTCCTCCGTCCCGGGCGGGAACACCAGCCGGTTGGGGTAGGGGACCCGCTCGACCTCGCGGAAGTGGGGCGCGAGCAGGGCCGCGCCGTTCTCGGCCGAGAAGCGCTCGAGCAGCCCGGCCAGCGGGGAGCGGGCCGGCTCGAGCCCGGCCAGCGAGAGCAGGCTGGCGAACGAGCCCGCGCTGTGGGTGACGGCCACGAACAGCCCCCCGGGCCGGAGCACCCGGGCGATGTCCGGGAGCGCCTCGACGAAGAAGTACAGGGAGTAGGCCGCCATCACCAGATCGAAGGACTCGTCCGGCCGGTACGGGCGCTCGTCCACCTGGACGCACAGGAACTCGGCCCGCGCCCGGCCGCGCCCGGCGCGCTCGAGGAACGGAGCGCGGTTGGCCTCGAGCGCGTCCACCCCGAGCAGGTGCGCGCCCTCGGGCAGCCGGCGCGAGAGCTCCTCGGCCCACAGGCCGAAGCCGCAGCCGAGGTCGAGCGCGTCCCGCACCCCGGAGAGATCCAGCCCGTCGAGGGCCACCGCCCGGATGTCGGCCGGGTTGCTGGACCGGCGGCGCACGATGGCCGCGGCCGCCTCGTGGCGCTCGGGCCGGCGGAAGGGTTTCAGCCAGTCGGTCTTCACCGGGCCATCATACTCCAACTGGGGTGCGCTCCGGCCATCCGGGTGACAGTTGACCGGTTGGAGTGCCCGTGCTGAACTCTTGGATGGACTTGCAGAGAGGTGGAGCGACCATGAGGAGCGCCTGGAGGCTCGGCCTGCTATCCTGGATGTCCCTGAGCGCGGGCTGCGCGGTCTGGCTGGGCGAGGTCCCGGCCCTCAAGCCCGGTCCCTCCGACGCCACCGATCATCCGGTCCAGCGCGCGCCCGTGGCCCTGTTCGTGGAGCGGCCCGAGATCGTGGACAACGACGACGAGAAGGACGTCACGCCCTTCGCGGAGAACTTCAGCCTGGCATTGCAGCAGCGCATCGCCGACTACGCCTGCGTGCGAAACGCCTTCGCCCGCTGCAGCGCCAAGCCCAGCGAGGGCGCCTACCGGTTGGCCAGCAAGGTGATCGTGGACAACTTCCGCCAGGGTTATGGGGGGTTCACGCTCGGGTTCCTCGGCGGGCTCCTGCTGCCTCCCCTCGTGGGAATGGCCTGGGCCTTCCCGGTCGCCTTCGGCTCCTGCGACATCGGGGTGCAGTGGAGCCTGATCTCGCCCGAGGGTGAGCCGCTGTGGCAGGGCGAAGGGGTGTTCGCCGATGGCTTCGAGGGCTGTGAGAGCGCGGAGTACTTCGGCTGGAACATGAAGAGCGCGCTCGACGAGGTGCTGCCCGCCATGGCCAACGCGGCGTCCGGCGCGGAGGAGGTGGCGGCCCGGGCGCGGGCGGCCAGGCCGGTCGAGGTGGCCCTGCCGGTGAAGGCCCCGGAGCCCGCGGCCAGGCGGGAAGTGCTGGCGGTCTTCGACGTCCAGGACGTGGCCAACCAGTTCAAGGACCGGGAGGCCGAGCTCTCCCAGCTCACCGCCTTCCTGGCGACCGCCATGGCGGCCACCGGCAAGTTCACCGTGGTGCCCCGGGAGCAGCTCCGGGACCGGCTGGTGGACGAGAAGAAGGCGAGCTACCGGCAGTGCTTCGACAACGCCTGCCAGATCGAGATGGGCAAGGCCGTGTCCGCCCAGAAGACGCTGGCGACCCAGCTCCTCAAGGTGGGCAGCAAGTGCGCCGTGGTCGCCAACCTCTACGACCTGCACACCGAGACGGCCTCCTCCGCCGCCATGGTGCAGACCGAGTGCGACGCGGACAGGCTGCTGGGCGCCATGCAGGAGGTGTCCGCGCAGATCTCGGCCCAGGCCCGGTAGGCCGGGGCGGTGTGCGGCCGGGTGGGTGTGGGCTCGTTCCCGGAGGGTCTTGCCATGAGAGTTCGCCTCCTGGCGCTGGCCTGGGTCTGCCTCGCGGGGTGCCAGAGCTACCAGAACGATCCGCCGGTGGAGCCCTGCGGCGGCTGTCCTGCCGGAGAGCGCTGCTGCGAGGGCGAGGAGCTGTGCTGGCCCACGGGCCAGGCCTGCCCCTGCCAGGGCGTGGTGTGCGACGAGCCGCCCGCGCCCGCGTGCCAGGACGACTTCACCCTGCGGGTGTACGGCGAGCGCGGCCAGTGCGGCGCGGGCCAGTGCAGCTACCCCTTCGAGGACCTGCGCTGCGAGACGGGCGTGTGCCTGGCCGGCGCTTGCCAGGGCGGCTGCGCGGGCGGGGGGTGCGTGAGCGACGCGGACTGCGACGACGGGAACCCGTGCACCGCGGAGGCCTGCCTGGACACCTGCTGCTACTCCGACCCCCAGCCCGACGGCCTGGCGTGCGACGACGGGGACGAGTGCACCGGGGGGGACGCCTGCCAGACCGGCGTGTGCCGCGGCCTGCCCGTGCCCGGCTGCCTGCCCTGCCGGGAGGACGCCGACTGCGACGACGGCAACCCCTGCACCCGGGACGGGTGCATCCAGGGTAGCTGCGTGAACGAGCAGGCCGGCGACGGGATGTTCTGCGACGACGGCGAGCCGTGCACCCTCGACGACCGCTGCAGCGCGGGCGCGTGCGGCGGCTGGCCCGACCCCAGCTGCTTCGGCTGCGAGGCCGATCCCGGCCTGTGCGACGACCAGAACCCGTGCACCGAGGACCGCTGCGAGGCGCGTGTGTGCGTGAGCGAGAACCTGGAGGGCGCCAGCTGCGACGACGGGAACGCCTGCAGCCTCTCGAGCGCCTGCAGCCAGGGCGTCTGTGAGGGCAACGACTACCTGCCCGGCTGCTGGCCCTGCGGTGGGGTTCACGGCTACTGCCCAGGAGGAGAGGTCCCGGAACCCTGCTGGCACAGGGAGTGCATCGAGGGCCGCTGCGAAACCATCTACGAGGAGGAGGGCACCTCCTGCGCCGAGGACGATGCCTGCGCGGTGGACTACCGCTGCCAGAGTACCCACTGCGTGGGCCACCCGGTGGGCGTCCTGGCCGGGTTGCTGTCGAGCTACGCGGTCGAGTCCGCCTGCCCGTGGTTCCCCGACCTCCTGGGAGTCTACCGGACCCGCTGGGGCCAGTGTGTGCTTTCCTTCCAGGCTCCCTCGGTGCCACCAGGAGATTTCCCGGGCTGCGTGGGCGCGGTGCGGGACGACGGGGGTCTGGACCTGACGTGCGTGGGCGGGGGCGAAGAACGCTCGAGTTGTTCGGTCCAGGCGGGCTTCGACCCGTGGGACTTCACCGCCGTGTGCGACGGGTGCGAGCTGCGCTTCACCGCCGACCAGGGCTGCTACCGGAACGCGGACTGCCCGCCTGGCGAGTCGTGCCAGGTGTTCCTGGCCTCCGACCCAATGGGCGGGCTCGCGCAAGCATGCCAGTTCGGCGCTGGACCCGGGTACGACAACACCGGGGCGAGCTGCACCAGCGACGCCGAGTGCTTCTCGGTCTGGTGCCTGGCGGATCTCGGGATCTGCAACGGGCTGTGCGTCACCGACGCCGACTGCCAGGCCGTGGACCCGACCCTCCTGTGCGCGGACGTACTCCTCGATCTCGGCGACGGCCTGGTGGACCTCCTCCGCCGCTGCGTGCCCGCGCCTTGAGGCCGGGCCGCGTGATAGTCTCGTCGGGACATCGAATGGCCAAAGACGGAGTGGCAAGCACATGAAGGGAAACCTGATCCTCTGGGTCCTCGGACTCTCGACCGCGGGCTGCGCGGCCTGGCTGGGCGAGGTTCCGCCGCTCAAGGTCAACTCCGACACCGCTGCCTCGAACCCGGTCCAGCGCGCACCCGTTCCGCTTTTCGTCGAACGACCGGAGGTCCTGGACAACGACGAAGAGAAGGACTTCACCCCCCTCGCCGAGAAGTTCAGCGTTTCCCTGCAGCAGCGCCTGGCCGAGTACCTGTGCGCGCGGGGCGCGTTCGCCCGATGCACCACCGAGCCGACCGAGGGGGCCTACAGGCTGGCGGGCAAGGTGCTCGTGGGCAATTTCCGCCCGACCCAGGGCGGCGCCGCTCTCGCCATCGTGGCCGGGCTCTTCCTGCCGCCCTTCCTGGGCATGATCTGGTCCTTCCCTGTCGGCTTCGGCTCCTGCGACCTCCGGGTGGAGCTCGCGCTCCACGGCCCGGCGGGAGAGGTCCTGTGGCGAGGAGAGCTGAGGACCGAGGGGATGGCGAGTTGTCAGGCGGCAGAGGTCATCGGTTACGCTCTCAGGACAGCGGTCGATGAGGTCCTGCCCGCGATGGCCAACGCAGCCTCCGGTGCGGAGGAGGTGGCGGCCAGGGCGAGGGCGCCACGGACCGCCGAGGTGGCCTCTCCCGTGGAGGCCCCTGCCCCGGCCGGGGTCGCCAGGCGCGAGGTGCTGGCGGTCTTTGACGTCCAGGACGTGGCCAGCCGCTTCAAGGGCAAGGAGGCCGAGCTGGTCCAGCTCACCACCTTCCTGGCGACCGCCATGGCGGCGACCGGAAAGTTCACCGTGGTGCCCCGGGAGCAGCTCCGCCAGCGGCTGCTGGAAGAGAAGAAGGACAGCTACCGGGCGTGCTACGACAACGCCTGCCAGATCGAGCTGGGCAAGGCCGTGGCCGCGGAGAAGACGCTGGCCACCCAGCTCATCCAGGTGGGCGCGGAGTGCGCCGTGGTCGCCAACGTGTACGATCTGCGCTCCGAGACCGCTGCGACCGCCGCTATGGTGCAGACCGCCTGCGGCGAGGCGCAGCTCCTCGACGCCATGAGGCAGGTGGCCGAGCAGATCGCCAGGCAGGCCAGGTAGGGGCGGACCCCGGTGTCCGCCCCCAGACCGCAGGCCCGCGCCTCGGCGGTTCCGGCCGAGCCACCGAGGCGGCGCCCAGGTCTCTGGCGCTGGTCCCTCGGGGCCGCGGGGCTGACCTGCCTGGGGACGCTGCTGCCCTGGGTGGTGTGGGGGCCGTGGAGCATGCCGGGCGTGGCCGGGGACGGACTGCTCGCCCTGCTGGCCGCGCTCGGGGTCGCGGCCCTGGCGCTCTGGGGCCGGCGGCGGGAGGCCAGCGCGAGCCTCGCGGGCAGAATCGTCTCGCTGCTCGCCCCGGTGACGGCCCTGGGGGTGTGCCTGGCGGATCTCGGCTACCTGCTGCTCAGCGCCGCGGCCAGCGTCGGGGCCACCACCCTGGGGACCGTCGGCGTGCTCGGGCACGGGGCCGGGGACCTCGCCAGCCGGACCCTGGCCTTCCCCTGGGAGGCCTTCCTGTTCGGCTTGACCCTGGGCCGGTACGTCCCGGCGCTCGCCACGGCCGCGCCCGACCTGGCCGGCGACCTCGAGGGTCTCGTGCGAGCCGCGGACTGGTTCGTCCGCCCGGGCTCGGGCCTGCTCCTGTCCATCCTCGGCGCCCTGGCCATGCTCGTCCTGAGCATCGCCTCGGCACTCCCCAGGGACACCGCGAAGATATCCTGAAAAGCCCCTATTTCAAGAAAAGATCAAGAAGTTCTATGAAGTAATGCTTTGATGTCGCGCAGCGGGGAAAGACCGCCTCAGGAGCGGGGACGGAGGTCGCCTGTAGGGACGCTGCATCGGCGAAGTAGGTCACCTCCGGCGCCGGGTCAGGGCGGCGAGCGCGAGCAGCCCGAGCCAGAGCCCGCCCGCGTCCGGGCCGCCGGCCCCGCAGCCGCAGCCAGACTCGTCCTCCGCGGGCTCGTCGCCTGCGTCCGCGCCGTCCAGGCCGCCGTCGTCCTGCGCCGTGCTGGCATCGTCCCCGGCCGCGCCGCCGTCGTCTTCGGCCGCACCGCCGTCGTCCTCGGCCGCGCCGCTGTCGTCCCCGGCCGCGCCGCCGTCGTCCTCGGCCGCGCCGCCGTCGTCCTCGGTCCCGCCCCCGTCATCTTCGGGGTCGATCCCCCCGTCACCGTCCTGGTCCTCCCCGTCGTCCCCGTCCGGCGTCCCTCCGTCCAGCTCCGGCCCGAGGCCGAGCACGGGCAGGACGAGCGCGCTCGGGGTGTCCGGGCCGTGGTGCAGTGTCAGGGTGCCGGGCTGGAGGCGGGTGTGCTGGCGGAACGGCTCGCCGGTCTGGGGGTTGGGATCGAAGCGGGGTGCGTTCGAGCCCGAGACGGAGACGCGGATGCGGTGCCCCGGGGCGAAGACCAGCGCGGTGGACCACAGATCCACCCAGCCCTCCTCGACCTGGCCCGGGGTGAGGAGCTGCTCGGCCTCGAACCCGTTCCGGTGCCGCGCCCGCAGGGCCCCGTCGAGCACCAGCATGGAGCGGCCATCGGGGTAGACGTCGGTCAGCCGCACGGCCAGATCGCAGTCCAGCACGTCGGCCGAGAAGTAGAGCCGCGCCCGGACCCGGCCGGCCAGGGTGACCGGCTCGGTGAGCGCGTCTGAGGTCCACACGGCCACGTCGGCCCGGCTCTCCACCCGGGGAGCCTGGTCGCACGGACCGGCCGCGAGGGTCAGGTTTGCGCCGCACACGGTGGGCACGGGATCGGCCGGATCGGACGGGAAGCTCATCTCGCCTGCCGCCGCCGGAGGCCCCGCGGGCGAGAGCACGCCGCCGGGCTGGAGGAACCAGGCCTGCTCACCGGCCTCGGGCGGCGGCCAGGAGTCGGCCTCGCGCCACTCGTTGCCCGGGGCGCCCGCGGCCTCCGGATCGCCCATGAGGTAGTAGCGCACCGCGGGCCAGTCGTCGACCCCGCTGGCCTGGCCCTTGAGGCACCAGTTGAACCAGTCGAGCTGGGCCGCCAGGTACGCGCCCTCGGTCCAGGCCGCGTCGGCCGGGTAGGTGAGCTCGCCCTGGCTGCGGTCGAAGAACGCCCCGTGGGTCCAGGGCCCGAGCACCAGCTTCTGGGTGTGCGTGGCGCCCGGGCCGCCTTCGGACGAGAAGCGCTGGAAGGCCTCGATGGTGCCCTGCAGGAAGATGTCGTAGAAGCCGCCGAAGTGCATGGCCGGCCAGTTCACGTTCGGGTACAGCCCCTCCAGCCGGACCGGGTCCCAGAACGCGTCGAGCAGCGGGTGCGCCACGATCTGCGGCAGCCAGTCCAGGCTGCCCTGGTTCCCCAGCCAGCCCTCGATGAGCGCCTTGAGGAACACGCCGCCCGGGAACATGGCGTGCGCGTAGAGATCCGGGGTGGCCACGTCCATCCACTGGCAGGCGAGCCCCTCGGGGCCCTGCCCGGCCAGCAGGTACTGGGTGATGCCGAGCGCCGAGCCCCCGAGCGTGCCCACCAGGCCGTTGCACCAGGGCTGGGCCAGGATCCAGGCCACGGTGTCGGCGCCGTCCGCGGCGTCGTCCTGGAAGACGGTGTCGTCGCCCTCCGAGCCGCCCCGGCCGCGGGTGTCCTGGGCGACCACCCAGAAGAGCCCGTACTGCGCGAGCCCCTGGCCCAGGTCCGAGATCCCGTCCCGGCCGTAGGTGGTGCGGACCAGGAGCACGGGCCCGGGCGCCCAGTCGGCCGCCAGGTACACGTCGGTGGCGAGGCGCACCCCGTCGCGCATGGGCACCATCTCGGTGGTCACCTGGGCCTGGGCCAGGACGGGAACGGGCGCGCACAGCAGGGCGCACAGCACGAGGCTCCGGCGCATGCTCTCCACCTCCTCGGCGATCGTCCCCGAGGATAGCCCGGCGAGGTCCCCGGCGTCGAGCGAGGTGGAGCGCGCGGCTGGACAGGACCCCGAGGAGGTGAGGACCGGGTTCAGCTCGGGGGCAGGGCGGGCGCCACGCGGCTCGTGCCGGAACCTTCCCGGCCGTCGTCCTCCCGGCAGCTGGAGTCCTCGACGGCCGCCTCGGCCTGGGCCTCCCAGCTCACGCAGGCAGGGGTCCCGGCCACGAACACCCCGGGCTCGCCCGGGTCGCAGGCCGCCTGGGCCAGGGAGTCCTGGCAGGCGCCGAGCTCGTCCGGGAAGGCCGACAGGAAGATCTGCTCGCAGGTGCTCGCCTGGCTGCAGTCCAGCCCGCAGAACATGAGATCCGCCTCCTCCGTCCCGGCCGGCGCGCAGGCCCGGCCGCGGGCGCACAGGGCGTCCACGTAGGCCTGGCACAGGGCCACCGGGTCCTCGGGGTAGGCGCAGCAACCCAGCTCGCAGCTGCCGCCCGGAGTCTGGCACAGGGCGCAGAGCTGCTGCCCGGGCGCCTCCCCCTCGCCGCAGCCCAGCCCCAGGAAACCCACCAACGCGAGCGGCGCCAGGAGCGCGCCCAGCACAGATCGATCCCTCCGAGAGCTCCTCGTCATGACTTCCTCCGATGGGTTGAATGGCCTGCTTCCGACTGGTTAACACGCCGGCGGCGGCTTTTGTCCCCTGGGGTCGAAGAGGGTCGGGAGGAAGCTCTTCGGGATCGGTGGGAGCGCGGTGCGGGCCCTAGGCCCCGCCGTCCTTGCGGACCCTGGTGGACTCGGTCAGGGCCGCGCGCAGGTACTCGCGGAACATGCGCGCCATGTGGGGCATCTCGATCTGCTTGGGGCAGGCGGCGGAGCACTCGCCCTCGTTGGTGCAGTTGCCGAAGCCGGCCCGATCGGCCGCCTCCACCATGGCCAGCGCGCGCCGGGCCCGCTCCACCTCGCCCTGGGGCAGCAGCACGAAGTGGCTCACCCGGGCGCCCACGAACAGCATGGCGGAGGCGTTCTTGCAGGCCGCCACGCACGCCCCGCAGCCGATGCACGCGGCCGCGTCCATGGCCTGGTCGGCCCTGGGCTTCGGCACCGGGATGCTGCCCGCCTCGGGCGCCTGGCCGGTGTTGACCGAGATGTAGCCGCCGGCCTGCTGGATCCGGTCGAAGGCCGCGCGGTCCACCACCAGGTCCCGCAGGATGGGGAAGGCCCGCGCCCGCCAGGGCTCCACGTAGAGGTGCGAGCCGGGGCTGAACGAGCGCATGTGCACCTGGCACAGGGTGGTGCCCCGCTCGCCGCCGTGGGCGCGGCCGTTGACCATCAGCCCGCAGCAGCCGCAGATGCCCTCGCGGCAGTCGTGCTCGAAGGCGATGGGCTCCTTGCCCGCGCGCACCAGCTCCTCGTTGAGGTCGTCCAGCATCTCCAGGAAGCTCTGGTCGGGCGAGACGTCGGCCCGCTCGAAGACCTCCATGTGCCCGCGCTCCGCGGGGCCGCGCTGCCGCCAGACGTGCAACGTCAGGGAGAAGTTGGTGGTGCTCATTTGTAGGACCTCTGCGAAGGCTTCACGTGCTCGAAGGTGAGCTCTTCCTGGTGGCGCAGCGGGGGCTTGCCCTCGCCCTGGTGCTCCCAGACCGCCGCGTGGGCGAACCGCTCGTCGTCGCGCCTGGCCTCGTTGTCCTCGGTTTGGCTCTCCTCGCGGAAGTGCCCGCCGCAGGACTCGACGCGCTCGAGGGCGTCGCGCACCAGCAGCTCGGCGAACTCGAGGAAGTCGGCCACCCGCAGCGTCTTCTCCAGCTGCTGGTTGAGGTCGTCCGCCCGGCCGGGCACGGTCACGTCGTGCCAGAACTCCTCGCGGAGCCTGGGGATCTCCTGCAGCGCCTCGCCCAGCCTCGCGGCGTTGCGGCCCATGCCGCACTTGTTCCACAAGAGCAGCCCGAGCTTCTTGTGGATCTGGTCGCAGGTCTGCTTGCCCTTGACCTTCATCACCCGGTCGATCTTCGCGCGTATGCCCTGCTCGGCCTCGGCGAAGGCGCCGTGCTCCACGTCCACCCGGGCCCTGGGGAGCTGGGCCAGGTAGCCGCCCAGCGTGTAGGGGATGACGAAGTAGCCGTCGGCCAGCCCCTGCATGAGCGCCGAGGCGCCCAGGCGGTTGGCGCCGTGGTCGGAGAAGTTGGCCTCGCCCAGCACGAACAGGCCGGGCACGGTGCTCATCAGGTCGTAGTCCACCCACAGCCCGCCCATGGTGTAGTGCACCGCCGGGAAGATGCGCATGGGCACCTGGTAGGGGTCCTCGGCGTTGATCTTCTCGTACATCTGGAACAGGTTCCCGTACTTCTCCTCGATCTTGTCGCGCCCGTCGCGCTGGATGGCGTCCGCGAAGTCCAGGTACACCGCGAGCTTCGTCTTGCCGACCCCCAGGCCCTCGTCGCACACCTTCTTGGCCGCGCGCGAGGCCACGTCGCGGGGCACCAGGTTGCCGAAGGAGGGGTAGCGCTCCTCGAGGTAGTAGAGGCGCTCGGCGGCCGGGATGTCCTTGGCCGGGCGGGGGTCGCCCGGCTTCCGCGGCACCCACACCCGGCCGTCGTTCCGCAGGCTCTCGCTCATGAGGGTGAGCTTGCTCTGGCGGTCCCCGTGCACCGGGATGCAGGTCGGGTGGATCTGGGTGAAGCACGGGTTGGCGAAGCCGGCCCCGCGCTTGTGGCAGGCCCAGGCCGCGGACACGGCGCAGTTCATGGCGTTGGTGGACAGGTAGTACACCCGGCTGTAGCCGCCGGTGGCCAGCACCACGGCGTCGGCGGCGTGGCGCTCGAGCGCGCCGGTGACCAGGTTGCGCGCCACGATGCCCACGGCCCGGCCGCCCTCGACCACCAGGTCGAGCATCTCGCGCCGGGTCTCGAGCTCGACCTTGCCGGCGTGCACCTGGCGCATGAGCGCGCTGTAGGCCCCGAGCAGGAGCTGCTGGCCGGTCTGGCCGCGGGCGTAGAAGGTGCGGGACACCTGGGCGCCGCCGAAGGAGCGGTTGGCCAGCAGGCCGCCGTACTCGCGGGCGAAGGGCACGCCCTGGGCCACGCACTGATCGATGATGTGGTTGGAGAGCTGGGCCAGGCGGTAGACGTTGGCCTCGCGGGCGCGGTAGTCGCCGCCCTTGACCGTGTCGTAGAACAGCCGCCACACGCTGTCGCCGTCGTTGGTGTAGTTCTTGGCCGCGTTGATGCCGCCCTGGGCCGCGATGCTGTGCGCCCGGCGGGCCGAGTCCTGGATGCAGAAGTTCTTCACCCGGTAGCCGAGCTCGCCCAGGCTGGCCGCGGCCGAGGCGCCCGCCAGCCCGGTGCCCACCACGATCACGGTGTACTTGCGCTTGTTGGCCGGGTTGATGAGCTTCAGCGCGAAGCGGTGCTTGTCCCACTTCTCCTCGATCGGGCCGGCCGGGACCCTCGCGTCGAGTTTCATCACAGCACCCCCTTGAGCACGAGCAGGGCCGGGATGCAGCCGAAGCCCAGGAGCACCAGCAGCGCGTAGGCCCAGCCGAGCTTCTTCAGCTTCGGCGTCCAGCGCTCGTGGTTGAGGCCCAGGCTCTGGAAGGCGCTCTGGACGCCGTGGGACAGGTGCAGCATGAGCCCCAGCACGGCCAGGCCGTAGATGGCGGCCCACAGCCCGTTCGACAGGGTGGCCACCACGAGCTCGTACATGCCGCGCGGCTCGCTCACGCCCGAGAAGCGGAAGTTCACCAGGTGGATCACCAGGAACGCGCCGATGAAGCCCGCCCCGGTGTAGGGCATGGTGGCCGAGCCCCAGGTGCGGCCTCCCTCGGCCTTGTGCACCACGTAGCCCGGGCCGCGCGCCCGGATGTTCTGGAACCACAGGGTCAGCCCGAGGGTGATGTGGGTCAGGAAGAGCGCGGCCAGCAGGATCTCGATCACCAGGAGCAGCGGCGGGATGTGGCCGTAGGCGGCCATCACCCCCTGGAAGAAGGCCCCGCCGTCCGCCTCCCCGATGCGCCAGGTCGGACTGCCGTCGTCCTTGAGCAGCAGGACCACGTTGCCGATGAGGTGCACCAGCAGGAAGGCGCACAGCAGCAACCCGGTGGTGGCCATGAGGGCCTTCCTGCCCACCGAGGACCCGAGGAACCGGTGCCGCTGGCTCATGGAGCTTCTCCTTTGCGTGACCCGATTTTCGGCCTGTTGCGTAACACCGCGTCCGGGCCCCGTCAAGGCCGAACCCATCCTCCGAACTGCGGCACAATGAGACATTAACTGGATGAAAGAAGAGAGGATTCTTCGAGGTGAAGATCAAAGAGCCGATCCCATCGCCTGCGGGCGACGCCGGGACGAGCGCCACAGGAGGAATCCGAGGATGTTGGAGGAGAGGAAGAGAAGGGACGCGGCGCCGAAATGCCAGGGGTAGGTGGTGCCTGCTTCGAGAAGGATGGCGGGACCCACGCTCACGTCCGCGAGCTCGAGCGAGATCGCGACGCCGTAGACAGAAAGAACCGCTGTGAGGGTGGGACCCAGCCACCAGCGGATGCGCCAGGCGCCGACCACAAGGACCGAAGAGATCGCCGCCCAGGCCCAGATCTCCCCGAGGGAGGCTTCCTTGTCCATGACCTCCGCGAGGGCTGTCGATGGAAGCGTCACCAAGGCCAGGGCAGCGCCCGCTGCGACGATGCACCGCATCGTGGCGATCCGGTGTGTCAATGCCATCCGCGTCCTTGATCCTCCAGCCCAGGATCGAGGTCGGCTGGCAGAGCCTCGACAAAGACTGGTGTACCCTCCAGGGTCGCTTCGATACTGGCGCCGGAAGCCCGGAGCTCCCGGAAGTCGATCAGTTGTATCCAGACATGGACGGGTTCGGAGAGCTTCCCTGGAACCCTCAGGAGATGCGCGTTGGATGCCTGCGGGGTCATGACTTTCCCGTCGGAGACCCGCACGGAGCCCGAGAACACCTCCTTGGCGGAGGAGGGGGCTGAAAGCTGCAGCCTCACCCGCTGGGTCCAGCCGGTCCCAACCCTGCGGCCAGCCCGGATTTCCCATCGGTGGATGTACCCGGACTCGAACACGATCTCTGCCCCGGCCGAACTCCCACCGACCCTCGCGAGCGTCGAGTCGTGGAACTCCAGCCAGGTGCGCACGGTCTTCGGATCCTCCGCCGCGAGCTCGTACGCGACGAGGCCGCGCGATCCATCTCCGAAGATCCTCTGGTGACAGCGAACCATTGAGCCTGGGGCGAACTCCCGGTGCTCGCTCTCAGGTGCAGGGTCGTCCACGATCCGGAAGAGGTCTGCGACCAGAGGAGTGGCGACCACGGGGCGCCAGACCTCGACACCCTCTTCGAGGAGCGCGACGTAGATTTGGGTTTCGCGATTCTTCACCTGATGACCCCTCGCTGAAGATGGCCGGTATCTTTCAGCGTAGCAAGCCTTCGTTGCTCGAGCCCCTAGCGGGCACCGGGCTCGCGGCGGGCGTGCCAGACGCGCAGGATGATCACCCGTCGACCGCGGACCGTGTACACAATCCGGTACGGCGCCACGATCACCTCGCGGAGGTCGGTCCCGGGGAGCTCGGGCACCGGTCGTCCCGAGAGGGGATGCGCCTGGAGGCGCAGGACGCTCATGCGCAGGCGGCCTGCCAGGCGCTTCGCCGCGGCCGGGGCGTCCTGGGCGACGTACTCGCGGATCCCCTCGAGGTCGCGCAGCGCGGGACCGGTCCAGGAGATCGACAGACTAGTCGCCATCTCGCTCGCCAAAAGACTCGAGGATTCGTTCGGCCGCGGCGTGCGGATGCAGATCGCCGGCTTCGGCGGCCTGGACGCCTTCCTTGACCGCGGCCACGAACGCCGCCCGGTCGAGCAGACGCTCGTACTCCGCGAGATCGAGCAGCACGGCCACGCCTCGGCCGCGCCGGGTCAGCAGCATCGGGCGGCGGGAGCGGCGCACCTGCTCCACCAGCGCCGAGGTCCGGGTCTTCAGCTCGGTGAGCGGCCGGATGTCTTCGCTGAAACGGGTCGAGGCCATAGGTACCTCCAATCGGTCCCTTGAAAGGTACCACGAACAGGACCCGTTGGATAGCCGCCGATTCCGGACGTGCCACCCGCGTTGCAGGAGCCTGATGGCACCTAGGGGGACTCGCCCTTCGGTGGTGTCTCCCTTCCGGCCCTCGGAACTCCCGGCTTCGTCCCGCGCAGGCTTCGGCGTCCTTCGAGCAAGGCCGTTGGCAGACCTTCCGCGTGTGAATCGCTTCGGGCATTCATCGAGGAGGTGGGGAATGAACCTCGCGGAGCGCCTCGACGTCGCTCCGCGGTCCTCCTCCGTCGATGGCACCTGACACCAACTGCCAAGGTGCCATCTCCGGACGAGGACCGCTCCGCCTACGGCCTGTGCCATTCGCTGGTTCCGTAGGCATCGGGGGGGATCCCAGGCTCCTGGACTCCACTCCAAGAAATGCCCGGAGCGATTCGCACACGCAGGGTCTGCCAACGTTCCCTGCCCGATCTCTGGAAACTACTTGTCCCGCGCCTTCTTCGCCCGGTGGGCGTGGACGCGGTCGAGCACGGCCAGGGCGATGCACATCCCGGTAAGACCCATGAGGACGCCGAGGGTGATGGCCGCGCCGCCGAGCTCTCCGCGCTCCCCGAGCACCCACCGGATCTCCGGCGCGAAGTAGACGGGGCTGGCACCCAGCAAGAAGCCGAAGAGGCCGGCCTCGATCTTCACCCAGACCTTGACCCCGCGAGGGTGGGTGGCGTCCCGGGGCTGGAAACCGGCCGCCCGGGCCGCCTCGGCCCCGGCCGGGTCGAACACGTGCCCGCAGTCACACAGGGCGGCCGACTCCGGGTTCACCAGCTTGCACTTCGGGCAGACGCGCGTGGCCATCGTTCCCCCCCCCGGCGAGCTCCGGCCCCTCGTCACGGGCTGACGAACAGGATGAGCCGGTGGATCGAGGCGATCCTCTCCGGGTACCAGTCGGTCGCGCGCAGCGTCCAGGGGCCGTTGGGGTCCAGGCCGGCGAAGGCCGTGGCCAGGTCCTGGGCCGGGTCGTCGTCGGCGAGCTCGAGCCCGAACACGCCCCAGGCCTTGCCGGTGTGGTTGGCGAGCACCACGCTGCGGCCCCCGTGCTCCAGGGTGAGGTGCATGTCCGAGGGCGTGGGCGTCTGGATGTCGACCAGCAGGCGGACGCCGGAGGTGGTGGCCGGCAGGCCGGTCGCCTGGGTGCTGCACACGGCCTCCGTCCCCTCGACGTTGTAGTCCGGGGCGTCCAGGACGTCGTGGCAGGCGGGGTCGGCCGCGCCGCCGAGCAGCGTGCCGGGGAAGGGGACCGGGGCGCCGGGCACGTCGAACAGGTGGGCCTGCAGGGTGTAGAAGTAGGCCGCCCCGCTGCCGCCGCCGGCCGCAGCGTTCCGGATGCTCAGGCCCCAGGTGCCGCTCTGGTCGAGGATCTCCAGCAGGTCGGCCTCGCTCGTGTCCGCGGTGACGTTGTCGCTGGAGGCGAACACGCTGCCGTCCGGGGCCAGGAGCTCGATCCGCGGATCGAGCGCGGAGCCGTAGTCCGAGGACAGGCTGCGGGCGGACACCACCTGGCCGGCGGTGCCCTGGAACGAGTAGACGTCCACGTCGGCCGCCTGGTCGCGGAGGCCACAGCCGGTCGCCGCCGCGCCGGGCAGGAGCCCGAGCGGGTTGGCCGTGGCCAGGCTGTCGTTGCCCTCCGCCTCGTACACCCCGCAGCCGGGCAGCAGGTTGGCGAAGCCCTCCTGGATGAGGATCCCCGCGGCCTGGTAGGCCTTGCCCGCCACGCTGAACGAGCGCTCGACGGAGCGGGTGATTTGCAGGTAGGCGAGCGCCGGGGCGGGGAGCTGGGCGAGCTGCTCGGCGGTCAGGGTGACTGCGCCGGCCGCGTCGTCTGCCCACAGGCTGGCCACCTTGTGGCCGGCCTGGACCGTCACCACCATCTTGCTCTCGGGCTGGGTGCTGGGCGTCCAGTGGAAGGTGGAGTCGCTGTCCTGGTAGATGGTGAGCGTGGTGGTGAAGGCGTCCAGCGTCGGCGACACGGTGAAGTCCTGCGGGGTGCCCAGCCCGGCCGGGATGACGAACGGCGGCAAGGCCGGCGGCGCGGGTGTGGACCCGGGCGCGGAGATCTCGTAGTCGGCCTGATCCACCCAGCGGTTCAGCGGGTAGTTGTTGTAGGAGGTGTACAGGGCGAGCGGCGGGTAGTGGCTGGTGTCCCACGGCACGCTCATGAAGGGCGTCCCGGCCGTGGTGAGCCGCAGCGCCGCGCCCGCGGAGTAGCTGGCGTAGGCGTCGTAGGCCGCCGGGGCAGGGATGTCGCGCACCTGCCACTCGCCCGGCGGGGCGGTGTGCAGCGGCACCACGTTGCCGAGCCACCCGACCATGGCCAGGTAGCTGAGGCCCGGCCAGTCCGCGAGCTCGCCGAACTGGGCCCAGGCGTCCACCCAGTCCCAGTCCTTGAACTTGCGCAGGAACAGGTAGCCGGCGTAGTTCGTCTCGCCGTCGCAGGCGTCGCCGAGCCCGTCCTGGTCGGCGTCCTGCTGGCCCGGGTTGGGGACGGCCGGGCAGTTGTCGCAGGCGTCGCCGCGGCCGTCGAGATCCGCGTCGGGGTGGCCAGGGTCGTCCAGGGCCGGGCAGGGGTCGCAGACGTCGCCCGCGCCGTCCAGGTCCTGGTCGCTCTGGGCCGGGTTGGCGAGGACCGGGCAGTTGTCGGCGGCGTTCGGCACGTTGTCCCCGTCGAGGTCGTCGTCGCAGGCGTCGCCGATCCCGTCCCCCTCGAGGTCCTCCTGGCCGGGGTTGGCCAGGGCGGGGCAGTTGTCACCGGCGTCGTCCACGCCGTCGCCGTCCCGGTCCGGGTCGCACGCGTCCCCGAGGCCGTCGAGATCGAGGTCGGCCTGGTCGGGGTTGGGCACGGCCGGGCAGTCGTCCGCGGCGTTGTCCACCCCGTCGCCGTCCTGGTCCGGGTCGCAGGCGTCGCCCTGGCCGTCCCCGTCCGTGTCGGCCTGGTCGGGGTTGGGCACGGCCGGGCAGTTGTCCACGCCGTCGTCGACGCCGTCCCCGTCGGTGTCCGTGTCCGTGTCGCAGGCGTTGCCCACCCCGTCGCCGTCGTTGTCCTGCTGGTTCGCGTTGGCGGTGTCGGGGCAGTTGTCCACGCCGTTGTCGACCCCGTCGCCGTCGCGGTCCGGGTCGCACACGTCGCCCGTCCCATCCCCGTCCGCGTCGGCCTGGTCCGGGTTGAAGGCGGTCGGGCAGTTGTCCGCGCCGGCGTCCAGTCCGTCCCCGTCCACGTCCCCGTCGCAGGCGTCGCCCAGTCCGTCCCCGTCGCCGTCCGCCTGGTCCGGGTTGGCCACGTCCGGGCAGTTGTCCGCGCCGTTGTCGAACCCGTCCCCGTCCAGGTCGCCGTCGCATGCGTCGCCGAGCGGGTCGAGGTCCTGGTTCTCCTGGCCCGGGTTGGGGGTCAGCGGGCAGTTGTCGGCGGTGTCGTCCAGGCCGTCGCCGTCCTGATCCGGATCGCAAGCGTCCCCGTCGCCGTCCCCGTCCATGTCGGCCTGGTCGGGGTTGGCGACCCCCGGGCAGTTGTCCTCCGCGTCCAGCCACCCGTCCCCATCGCCGTCCGAGGCCGTGTCGCAGGTGTCCCCCAGGCCGTCGCCGTCCGCGTCAGCCTGGTCCGGGTTCGGCACCAGCGGGCAGTTGTCCTCGCCCGCGCACACCCCGTCGCCGGCCCCGGGGTCGCACACCCCGTCGCCGTCCACGTCCGCGTCGCAGGCGTCGCCCAGCCCGTCCCCGTCCTGATCGGTCTGATCCGGGTTGGCCGCGCCCGGGCAGTTGTCGGCGCGGTCCTCCACCTCGTCGAACTCCCCGTCGCAGGCGTCGCCCACGTGGGGCGCGAGATCCCAGAAGTCCGGGTTGTTCTGGTCGAGCTGGTCGGGGTTCGGGTCCAGCGGGCAGTCGTCGCAGGCGTCCGGCACGCCGTCGCCGTCCCCGTCCGCCTGGTCCGCGTTGGGCATGGCCGCGCAGCGCTGGCACCACTTGGCGGGGTTCTCCGGGCGCAGGCAGCCGTCGCAGGCGTCGCCCAGGCCGTCCCCGTCCCCGTCGAGCTGGTCCTCGTTGGGCGCGGACACGCAGTTGTCCAGGGCGTCGTCCACGCCGTCCCCGTCCGTGTCGCTGCCCTTGGACGAGGAGCAGCCGCCCCCGAGGGCGAGGCAGAGGCACAGGCCGAGCGCCAGTCGCGGGACCCAGGTCTTCGGGCGCATGGGACTCCTCCCGCCCCCGAGCGGGGGCCGCGGGCGCTAGCTCCCGCTCTCCGAGTCGTCGTCGGCGTCCAGGCACTGCGGATCGCCCGGGAAGTCGGTCAGGCCGTCCAGGTCGTTGTCCTGCCCGTCCGCGCACTCGGGCGTCTCGCTCACGTCGTTGCGGTTCAGGCAGTTGGGATCGCCGAGATCGGTCAGCCCGTCCCCGTCGTTGTCCACCCGGTCGTTGCACTCCGGCAGGATCAGGTTCGCCTCGTCGTCGTCCGCGGCCGACTCGCAGCCGGGGTCCTCCGGGGCGTCGAGCTGCCCGTCGTGATCGGTGTCGAAGTCGGTGCGGCCGTCGCCGTCGTTGTCCAGGCCGTCGCTGCAGGCCGGCCGCACCCGGGGATCGCCCTCGGCCGGGTCCTGCGGGCTCTGGCAACCGGGGTCGGCGGGGAAGTCCGTGAGGCCGTCGCCGTCGTCGTCCTGTCCGTCGCCGCACGCCGCCAGGCTGTCGCCGGGGAGATCCGGCTGGTAGCCGAGCTCGCAGCCCAGGCCCCAGGCCAGGCAGCCGCCCGAGAGCCACGCCAGGGCGAGCACGAGCCTCTGCGCGTCACCAGCCATAGCCCACCTTGCCTTGCACCGCGACGCCGTCCTGCGGGATGGCGTCCGGGATGGTCTCCGCGGAGCTGACCGGATCCCGGTAGGAGAAGTCGAGGAAGTTGGTGAGCGCCAGGCTGACCTGCAGGCCGCCCAGCACCCGCCGCAGCACCAGGGCCGCGTCCAGCCGCAGGTAGGGGTTCTCCGGGTTCGCGCTGTCCAGGGTCCAGTTCAGGCGCTCGGACACGAACTGCGCGCCGACGGACGCCAGCAGCTTGTCCTCCCACAGCGGCACCGAGGCGCCCAGGCTGACCACCGCCAGCGGGGAGTTGGCCACCTCCTCGAGCGGCCGGGCCAGCGTCAGCGCGCCGGACAGCTGCAGCCCCCGCTCGTTCCGGTAGGCGATCTGCAGCTCGCCGCCCGCGATCTCGAGGGCGCCCTGGTTCTGGAACTGCTGGCGCGGCCCCGAGCCCTGGTAACACTCGTCGACGGGCAGGCGCTGCAGGAGATCGGTCAGCGAGGAGAAGAACACCGAGGCCCCGGCGGTCAGGCCGGGCCTCGGCTCCCACATGCCCGCCAGCTCGACGCTGCGGGTGCGCTCGGCGTGCAGGCGCGGGTTGCCGCACACCGCGGCCCCGTCGTCGAAGGACGCCTCGAAGAAGCTCGGGTTGCGGAAGGCCTCCCCGTACATCAGCTTCAGGTACAGGTCCGCGACCGGCTGGTAGATGAGCGCCGCCCGCGGCGAGAGCCACAGCAGCACGTCGGTCGCGCTGCCCGACTCGCTGAACCAGGAGTTGTAGTCGAAGCGCAGGCCGGCCACGACCTGCAGCTCGTCCAGCGGGCGCCAGTCGTTCTGCAGGTACACGCCGATGTTCCAGTAGCTGATGGGCGCGATGCTGCCGTCGGCCTCGACGCGCCCGCCGCGCCGCGACTCGGGGATGATGGCGCCGCTGACCGGGTCCAGCTCGTACATCGGCTGGGAGATGCTGTGGCGCTGGAACTCGACGCCGGCGGTCAGGCGATCGAGCTCGTGCAGCCGGAGGCTGGCCCGGGCCTCGGCGCCGAGCGTGTCGTCGTTGCCCTCGCCGACCGTGTGCGGGTCGAGGCTGAACCAGCGGCCCGCCTCCCAGTCGCTGGGATCGCGGTGCAGGTACTGCCGCTCCTCGAAACGGTCGTAGTAGGCCCGGGCCAGCAGCTGGTGGCCGTCGAGCTCGCGGGCGTAGGACAGCTCGAGGAAGCCGTGGGTCTGGCTCAGGCTGTTGTAGGGGTCGTCGAAGATGGAGTCGGCCGGGGCGCTGGGCAGGCCCTTGTAGCGGTGGCTCCACTGCGCCTGGAGCGCGAGGCCCTCCCAGCTCGCCCGGGCCCCCACGTTGTAGCCGCGCTCGAAGTCGGTGCCGTGGGTGATCCCGCCGCTCGGGGTGGGGAGGGGCAGGCTGAGCCGGGGGCGGGTCATGTCGGCGAAGCGCACCTCGGGGCCGCCGCCCTCGAGCACCAGCGCGTGCAGCCCGAGCTCCAGCCCGAAGCCGAAGCGGTAGGCGCCGCCGGCGTGGGCGCGGTAGCGCTCCAGGCTGCTGGCGCCCAGGCTGGCCGACATGAAGCTGTCCCCGGCCTGGACGCCCGGGCGCCTGGAGACGATGTTCACCACCGCGAAGAAGGCGTTCGAGCCGTACATGCTGGAGCTGGGGCCGCGCAGGATCTCCACCCGCTCGATGAGCTCCACCGGCAGGGTCTGCAGCTCGTCCAGGCCGCTGGCGGCGGACCAGGGGTTGTTCATGGTGTGGCCGTCGAGCAGCACCAGCACGTGCGTGCCTGCGTCGAGCGGGAAGCTCAGCCCCCGCACCCCCAGGTAGTAGTTGTCGCGCCCCGAGGAGACGTACAGCCCGGGCACGCTGCGGAGCGCCTCGGCCACGCTCGTCCAGGCGTGGCGCGCGAAGTCCTCCCGGGAGAGCACGCTCACCGTGGCGGGCGCTTCGGCCACGGTCTGGGCGTGCTTGCTCACCGCCGAGACCGGGGTCTGCAGGAGGTTCTCGAGGTCGATGTCGCCGAAGTCGGAGAACTCCTCCGGGAGGCTGGCCTTGCCCGCGGGCGGCGGCGGATCGGCCGGCTCGGCGCCGTCCTCGGCCAGCGCCGGGGCGGCCGCGAGGGCGGCCAGGAGCAACGCGAGGAGGCAGCGACCGTGCGTGGGGTGGTTCCCGAGTACGCCGTGCGAGGAAGATGCCGTGGACGCCATGAAGTTCAATCACCTCGTCGTTGACTCGACTGTGGTAACAATCTGTTACCTTTGTCACTATCAGGAATCCAGAGGGTTTTCAAGGAATGCTGGACGTCGGCCCGGGCGCGGAACCGCGGATAACCCCCGAATGGGTCATCAAACTCTGGCCCGACCGACCCATGGGTGGAGGGCCTCATGGCAGACGACAGGGTCGAGCGGGATTCCATGGGAGAGATGCAGGTACCGGGGGAGGCCCTGTACGGGGCCGAGACCGCCCGGGCCGTGCAGAACTTCCCCATCTCCGGCCAGCCCATCGGCCGCGAGCTGGTGCGGGCCCTGGGGCTCGTCAAGCAGGCGGCCGCGGAGGTCCACCGCGACCTCGGGCTGCTCGAGCCGCGCCTGGCCGAGGCCATCGCCGCGGCCGCCGCCGAGGTGGCCGCGGGCCGGCACGACGCCCACTTCCCGGTCGACGTGTTCCAGACCGGCTCGGGCACCTCCAGCCACATGAACGCCAACGAGGTGATCGCCAACCTGGCCAACCTGCGCCTGGGCGCCCGGCTCGGGGCGAAGGCGCCGGTCCACCCCCACGACCACGTGAACCTGGGGCAGTCCTCCAACGACGTGTTCCCCAGCGCCATCCACCTGGCCGCCGTGGACGGGCTCGAGGGGCGGCTCCTCCCGGCCCTTGCGGTTCTGGAGCAGAGGCTCGGGGAGAAGGCCGCGCGCTGGCGCGAGGTGATCAAGATCGGCCGCACCCACCTGCAGGACGCCACCCCGCTCAGCGTGGGCCAGCAGTTCTCGGGCTACGCCGCCCAGGTCCGGCAGGCCCGGCTCCAGCTGGAGTCCTGCCTGCCCGCGCTCCGGGAGCTGGCGCTGGGAGGCACGGCCGTGGGCACGGGCCTGAACACCCACCCCGAGTTCGGCCGGCGCGTGGCGGCTCGCCTGTCGGCGCTCACCGGGCGCACGTTCGTGGAGGCCTCGAACCACTTCGCCGCCCAGGCCGCCCCGGGCGCGGCCGTGGCCGCCTCGGGCGCGCTCCGGGCCACGGCGCTGGCGCTGACCAAGGTGGCCAACGACCTCCGCTTCCTGGGCAGCGGGCCCCGCCTGGGCTACGGCGAGCTGGTGCTCCCGGCCGTGCAGCCGGGCTCGAGCATGATGCCCGGGAAGGTCAACCCGGTCCTGGCCGAGGCCCTGCTCATGGTGGCCGGGCAGGTCGTGGGCAACGACGCGGCCGTGGCCTTCGCCGCCAGCCAGGGCAACTTCGAGCTCCACACCATGCTGCCGCTCGTGGCGCGCTCCCTGCTGGAGTCCATCCGCCTGCTGGCCGCGGGCGTGCGGGTGTTCGACGCCGGCCTGGTGCGGGGCCTGGCGCTCGACGAGGAGCGACTGCGGGCTCAGGCCGGGCGGGCGCTCACGCTGGTCACGGCCCTGGTGCCCCGCCTGGGCTACGACCGGGCGGCCTGGGTGGCCGGGGAGGCGCTGCGGACCGGGCGCACGCTGCGCGAGGTGGCGCTGACCCACGGGCTCCTGCCGGCCGAGGAGCTGGACGAGCTGCTCGATCCGGGGCGCATGCTGGCCCCGGGCGGTGGCCCGCCCCGCGGCGGGTCGTGACGCTCAGGCCCGTCCGCCTGCCGCGCACCTGTTGACAATTCCCGCGCCGCCAGCTACGAGCGCGTCGTGACCAGGCGAAGGTTCATCCTCAAGCTTCTCGGCGACGGCCTGCTGATGGTGGCCGGCTCGGCGGTCTGCGGCCTGGCCTTCACCCTGTTCCTCATCCCGCACAAGGTGGTGCCCGGCGGGGTGAGCGGCGTGGCCATGATCCTCAACCACCTGGCCGACCTGCCGGTGGGCCTGACCACCATCGTGCTCAACCTGCCGCTGTTCGCCCTGGGCGTGAAGGTGCTGGGCAAGCTGTACGGGTTGAAGTCGTTCATCGGCATGCTGCTGTCGTCCCTGGCCATCGACTTCTTCACCTACGTGGTGCCGACCGGCCAGGCCACGGACGATCCGATCATGGCGTGCCTGTTCGGCGGCATCGTGCTGGGGGCCGGGCTCGGGCTGGTGTTCCGCTCCGGGGGCTCCACGGGCGGCACGGACATCCTGGGCATGGTGCTCAGCCGCTGGACCAACCTGTCCCTGGGGAGCGCGCTGCTGCTGATCGACATCGTCATCATCTCCTGCGCCGGCTTCGCCTACGCCAACTTCGAGCTGGCGCTGTACGGCTTCCTGAACGTGTACGTGCAGGTCTGGATGATCGATCTGGTGCTCGAGGGCGTCAGCTACACCCGCGCCATGTTCGTGATCTCCGAGCGCGCCACGGCGGTGGGACAGGCCATCACCACGAAGATGGGCCGCGGCGCCACCGTGCTGTCTGGCAAGGGCGCCTGGACCGGCCTGGAGCGCCCGGTGCTGCTGGTGGTGATGTCCAAGAAGGAGGTCCCCGTGGCCCGCGAGCTGGTGCGGGAGGTGGACCCCCAGGCCTTCGTCATCATCACCGACGTGTACGAGGTGCTGGGCGAGGGCTTCAAGCCGCGCGGCCAGTTCGGTCCTTGACAGGCCCGGAGCGGGGGCCCGACAATCCGACCCCCATGCGATGGACCTTCCCGGCCGCGATCTTCCTGGGCGCCTGCCTGCTCTTCCTGGTCCAGCCCATGGTCGCCAAGGCCCTGCTGCCCTGGTTCGGCGGCTCGGCCGCGGTGTGGACCACCTGCCTGGTCTTCTTCCAGGTGCTGCTGCTGGCCGGCTACCTGTACGCCCACGCGCTGGCCACCCGCGTGGCGCCGCGGCGCCAGGCCTGGGTGCACGGCGGGCTGGTGGCCCTGGCGCTGGCCGGCCTGGCGGTGGCCGCGCTGGGGTTCGGCTCGCCGGCCGTGCCCGGGCCGGCCCTCGCCCCGCAGGAGGTGACCGGGCCGGTGCCGCGCATCCTGGTCATCCTGGCGCTGGTGATCGGGCTGCCCTACCTGGTGCTGGCGGCCAACGGCCCGCTGCTGCAGGCCTGGTATGCGCGCTGCTTCCCCGGCCGTTCGCCCTACCGCCTGTACGCGCTCTCCAACGCGGGCTCCCTGCTGGGGCTGCTGGGCTATCCCTTCGGGCTCGAGCCGGCCCTCGAGCTCGAGGCGCAGGGCTGGTTGTGGATGGCCCTGTTCGCCGGCGGGCTGGGGACCTGCCAGCTGCTGGCCGCACGGCGCAGCCTGCGCGCGGCCGGCCCGGCGCCCGCCTCCGCCGGACCTCCACCGCCGCCCGCCGCGCCGGGCCCGGCACCCGGGGTTCGCCTGGGGTGGCTGGTCCTGGCCGCCGGCTCGACCGGTTTGCTGATGGCGGTCAGCAACCAGCTCGGCCTGGACGTGGCCGCCGTGCCGTTCCTGTGGGTGCTGCCGCTGTCGGTCTACCTGCTGACCTTCGTGCTGTGCTTCGAGCGCGAGCGGCTCTACGTGCGGTGGCTCTGCCTGCTGCTGTGGGCCGCGCTCGCCCTGGCGGCCGGGGCCCGGATCGCCGGCTCGACCTGGGCTCAGGTCGCGCTGCAGCTCGGCCTGCTGGGGACGGGCTGCATGCTGTGCCACGGCGAGCTGGCGCGCGCCAAGCCGGGCCCGGAGCGGCTCACCTCCTTCTACGCGTACGTGGCCCTGGGCGGCGCCCTGGGCGGGGCGCTGGTCGGCCTGGCCGCGCCCGCCCTGCTGGACGGCCCCTGGGAGCACTCCCTGTCGCTGCTGTGGGTGTCCCTGGTCGCCCTGGGCGCGCTCCGCCTCCAGGCGCTCGCCGCGCTCCAGCGCGGCCCGGTCCGCGGGCTGGTCTGGGCGGCCGGCTGCCTGTGGCTGCTCGCCCTGGTGTTCACCCTGGCGCTCGAGCGCCAGGTCGCGCTCGAGGGCTCGGTCTTCCTCGACCGGAGCTTCTTCGGGGTGCTGCGGGTCGACCACGACGACCCGGGTGACCCGCTCCGCGAGCGCATGGTGATGGTCCACGGGGAGACCGTGCACGGGTACCAGTTCGCCGCCCCGGAGCGCCGCCGGCTGGCCACGGCCTACTACGGGGAGACCTCCGGCGTCGGCCGGTGCCTGCGCGGGCACCCGGCCTTGCACCCCTCGCGCCCCATGCGGATCGGGGTGATCGGCCTGGGCGTCGGCACCCTGAGCGCCTACGCCCGGCCCGGGGACCTGGTCCGGTACTACGAGATCGATCCCCTGGTGGTGCGCCTGGCCCAGGGCGAGGGCGGGTGGTTCTCCTTCCTGGCGGACTCCGAGGGCCAGGTCGAGGTGCGCGTCGGCGACGGCCGCCTGCTGCTCGAGGCGGAGCTCCGGCGCGGCGAGCCGGGGCGCTTCGACCTGCTGGTCGTGGACGCCTTCGGCTCGGACGCCATCCCCGTGCACCTGCTCACGGCGGAGGCCTTCGCCCTCTACGCGGCCCACCTCGAACCGGAGAACGGCGTGCTGGCCCTGCACCTGTCCAACAAGGCGCTCGACCTGCGCTCGCTCGCCTGGGCGCAGGGGCGGGCGCGGGGGCTCCACGCCCGGCTGGCGGTCGATCCGGGCGACGGCCTGGCGCGCCAGCGCTCGACCTGGATGCTGCTGGCCCGGCGGCCGGAGCCCCTGGAGCTCCCCACCTTCGCCGGCCTGGAAGGGGCTGGCTGGCGGCCGCCGAGCACGCCGCGCCTCTGGACCGATCGCTTCAGCAACCTGCTGGATGTGCTGCGATAGGCTCCCGGGCCGCCCGACGCCTGCCTTGACAGGCAGGGGACGGGGGCTAAACTGGGGTCGCGCCGCGAGGGCCACCGAGGAGGGACCATGATCCGCACCTGCACGTTGCTGCTGGGATTCGCGATTTGCCTGCCGCTGTCGCCCGTCCAGGCCGGCACGCGAGGGATCCTCCTGGCCGAGGCCAAGGGCCGCGAGGTGGCGGAGAAGCTCAAGCAGGACGGGGACGCCCTGCTCAAGGCCGGCAAGCGCGACGAGGCCGAGCAGGCGTTCCGCAAGGCGATCGAGGCGGACCCGGCCTGGTACGTGACGTACGAGGCGCTGGGCAACCTCCAGTTCGCCGCCAAGCGCTACGCCGAGGCCGTGGCCACCTTCGAGAAGGCGATCGAGGTGGAGCCGCGCTACCACACCGGTCTGTACAACATCGCCTTCGCCGAGCGGAAGGCCGGCGCCTTCGAGAAGGCGGTGACCTACTACAAGAAGTACATCGACAAGCAGCCGCAGGATCCGGACGCCTACTACGGCCTGGCGTCGGCCTACGACTCCCTGGGCAGGAAGGCCGAGGCCATGCAGGCCTTCCAGACGTACGCCGACAAGGAGACCCGCCCGGCGGAGCGCCAGTACGTGGCCAAGGCCCGCACCCGGGTGGCCGAGCTGCAGGCCGAGCTGGGCAAGTCCGCGGTCGCGGCGAAACCGGTGGAGAAGCCGGCGGAGAAACCCGCGGAGAAACCCGCGGTCGCCGACAAGCCCGCCGAGAAGCCGGCCGACAAACCGGCCGACAAACCGGCCGACAAGCCGGCCGAGAAGCCCGCCGACAAGCCCGCCACCACCGGCCCGGTCGCGATGGTCGAAAAGCCTGTCGCGGGCTCCGAGAAGGTCGCCGAGCTCCTGGCCAAGGGCGACCGCGCCATGGCCGAGGGCTCGTTCACCCTGGCGCTCAAGTCCTACTTCGACGCGGTGCAGATCGAGCCCAAGAACACCGAGGCCCTCTACAAGCTCGGGTTGGTCTACCAGCAGGCCGGGAACAACAAGGCCGCCCGGCTGAAGTGGGAGAGCGTGCTCAAGCTGCAGCCCGGACACCCCGGGGCGACCCAGGCGATCGCGGCCCTGGACGCGGCTGGCAAGCCAGCCAAGGGCGCCGAGAAACCCGCGGACAAACCCGCGGACAAACCTGCGGACAAACCTGCGGCCCCCGGAGGACCGGGGACTGCGAAAGGCGCTGACAAACCCGTCGTGGCGGACAAGCCTGCGGCCGGGCCCGTCGAGAAGCCCGCGGAGAAGCCTGCCGAGAAACCCGTCGAGAAGCCCGCGGACAAGCCCGCGGACAAGCCCGCGGAGAAACCCGTGGAGAAACCGGCCGAGAAGCCCGCCGTGGCCATGGCCTCCAAGGTCGCGGGTCCGAGCGCGGACCAGATGACGAAGATCCTCGCCGAAGGCGACGCCTTCTTCCAGCAGAAGGCCTACACCAAGGCGATCACCGCCTACACCCACGCCACCCAGCTCATGCCGAGCCACGAGGAGGCCCTGTTCAAGCTGGGCGTGGCCTACGCCATGAGCGGCAACTTCAAGGTGGCGGTGTTCAAGTGGGAGCAGGTGCTGAAGCTCAACCCGAACAACCAGTCCGCCCTCAGGAACATCGAGAAGGCCCGCGCCAAGCTCGGGACGGGCGGCGCCCCGGCGCCGGGTCCGGCCGCCGCGCCCGGGCGTCCGGCTGCCGGCGCCGATCCGCAGGTCGAGGCCTGCCTGGCCCGGGCCCAGAAGGCCAAGGCCGCCGGGAACGCCCAGGAGGTGCTGGACGCGGCCGAGGATGCCCTCAGGCACCGGAAGGACGCCCGGGCCCTGGTGCTCAAGGGCGAGGCGCTGGTCGTGCTGCAGCGCCACGCGGAGGCCAAGCGGGTGTTCTCGGACGCCATGGTAGCCGACCCGACCCTGGCCGCGCCCTTCTACGGGCTGGGCGAGGCCTCCCGCATGAGCGGGGACCTGGAGCGCGCCCGGTACTACTTCCAGATGTACCTGAAGTCCAACTCCCCCGACGTGAGCCCGGAGCTCTCCCAGCGCGCCAAGGCCTTCCTGGATCAGAAGTGATCGGGCAGCGGGAGCAGCTCCTCGTACTCCTCCTCGGCGGGCTCCGCGGGGGGCGGCAGGCGCTCGAACAGCACGGCCTGGTCGTCCTGGTAGGTCACCGTCCAGCCGGGCTCGTCGCGCAGCGCTCGCGCCAGGCGTGAGTCCGGCGGGTAGGCGATCTGCTCGATGCCCCAGCGCTCCAGCACCGCACGCCAGTCGGGCTCCAGGTCGTGCACCGCGAAGTAATCCACGAACACGTCGAGCGGGTAGCAGTCGTTGCGCTGGTCGATGAACACCTGCTGGCGCGGGTACAGGCGCCAGATGAAGGCGCCGCCCCAATTGAAGTAGTTGAACGTCCGGCGCGGGCTGGCCTGACGCTCGAGCACGGCCAGCAGGCCGGCGGGGTAGAAGTCGGGCGAGAGGTCGGACAGCTCCTCCACGCCGGTGCGGCCCTGGTAGCCCACGAGCGGGGCCGTGGGCGCCAGGAAGCCGACCAGCAGGACGAGCGCGGCCAGGGCCGGCAGGCTGCTCTTCCAAGCGCGGCGCTCCGCCGCCACGCAGCGCCGGTGGAAGCGCGCGAGCAGGCCCGGCTCCTCGCCCGCCTGGCCGAACAGCCGGCCCACGCGACCGATCGCCTTCGGCAGGTGCCGGGCCAGGGCGGGCGCGGCCGCGATGCCCAGCAGCGGGATGTTGCGCACGGTCGAGTAGGCGAAGATGGTGAAGGCCACCAGCAGCCCGATGTGGGCGGGGGTCGGGCTGGCCATCGAGCCGGCGATGGCGAAGAGGCAGAACAGCACGAAGAAGGTGATCATGCGCCCCAGCGGCGTGTCGAAGCCTGCCGGCTGCCACTCGGAGATGTTCGTCAGGAAGCTGAGTTGCCCGGTGAAGGCGTTCTTCAGGTACATGAAGGGGAACAGGAAGCCGTACACGTGGTGGGGGGTGACCATGCAGGCCGCGATGCCCACGGCCAGATCGATCCCCAGCGCGCGCAGCGGCGCGAAGGTGCGGCGGGGCGCGCGCAGCTGGGCCACCAGGCTGGCGGCCATGTACAGCAGCATGAGCGACAGGCCCAGGATGAAGCTGCCGTGGAAGTTGGCCCAGGCGGTGAACAGCAGGAAGACCAGCACCGGCCGGAGCCGGCCGCCGGCCGAGGGCTCCTCCACCAGGTGCAGCGCGCCCAGGAAGAACAGGTTGCCGAACAGGTAGGGGCGCAGGCTGTAGTTGCCCATCATCATCAGGGCGACCATGAAGGTGATGAGCGCCGAGGCGAACGGGGACTCGGTGTAGCGGGTGGTGAGCCTGTAGACCAGCGCGCAGGCGAGCGTGTTCAGCAGCGTGCCCAGGGCCACCAGCCCGAACGTGCCCAGGTGGGCGTAGGTGACGTAGAAGACCACCTCCGAGAGCCACTCGTGCGGCAGCCAGGGGTGCGCCGGGGCGGTGAAGCTGAAGATGTTGAGGTCGGGCAGCGTGAGCGTGGTCCAGATGTACTCCCCGGCCTCGAGGTGCCACCAGATGTCGTCGGCCTTGATGTGCAGCGAGTGGGTCGAGGCGAGGGCGACCAGGGCCACCACCAGCCCGAAGATGGAGGGGATCCAGGGAGAGCGGCCCGGCGGGGCGGGGGCGGCCTCAGGCGACATGGGGGGAACAATACCCAAGGACTCCGGGGACGGCAAGGACCGCAGGGGGCTACGGAGCGGGCAGAGCGGACAGGGCCTGGCGGGCGAGGTCGGCCCAGCCGGAGCGATCGTCGAGCGCCAGGTAGGCGAGCAGCTCCCGGCGCGCGCCGGCCGCGTCGCCGGCCGCCGCCAAGGCCTGCCCGAGGTTGAAGCGCGCCTCGGGCAGCGCGGGCCAGCGCCGGACCAGCTCGGCGAGCTGCTTGCGCCCCGCCTCGGCCTGCCCGCCCAGCACCCGCGCCACGGCGAGATCGTTCTCCAGCCCGGGGCCGGGCGCGGCGCTCCTGGCCAGGCGCTCGAGCTCGGCCAGGGCCTGGTCCCTGCGCCCGAGGGCCAGCAGCGAGGCCGCCAGGTTCTGGCGCGCGCGGTCGGCGCCCGGATCGCGGGCCACCACCCAGGCGAGCAGCTCCACCGACTCCTGCATGCGCGCGCGGTCCAGGGCCTGGACCGCGTCCGGGGAGAGGCCGCGCAGGCGGATGGGACGCAGGCCGTGCCTGGGCTCCACGTCGGTGCTCAGGCGGAAGCCGCCGCCGCGGGCCAGCCCCGGCGCGGCCAGCCGGTGGAGCGCCACGCCCAGGTTCGTGCGCGCCGGCAGGTTGTCCGGGAAGACCGCCAGGAAGGTCTCCAGCGCGGCCACCGCGGACTCCGGCCGGTCGCGGCCGAGCGCGTCCACGGCCAGGTCGAACTGGCGGGCGCGGGCGCGCAGGCCGAGCAGGTACTCCCGCAGCCGATCCGCGCGCTCTGCGTGGGTGGGGTGATCGAGATCGCTGGGCACCTCGCGGCCGGCGGCCTGCAGGGCCCGGTGGAAGCGGAAGGCCGCGGCCGGATCGAACCCGGCGCGCAGCGCGATCAGGCTGCCGAGCTGATCCGCCTCGAATTCGTGCTTCCGGCTCAGCCCGCGCATCAGCGTGCTCAGGCTGGTCACGTCGAAGGTCTTGCCCGCGGCCAGGTCCTGGGCGCCGCCCACCAGATCGAGCATGCCCAGCCCGTGCCGGAGCTGCACGTGCACCAGCTCGTGGGCCAGCACGCTCGCCAGGGCGTCGTCGCTGTCGCCGAGCTCGGTGCGCACGAAGTCCACCAGCCCGCGGTAGACGTAGATGGTGCCGCCGGTCAGCGACAGGGCGTTCACCGCGTCCAGCGCCAGGACCCTGACCCGGTAGCGGCCCGGATCCGGCCGCCCGTCGGCGCTCTCCGCCAGGCGGGCGAGCAGGCGCTCCAGCCTGGCCTGGAGGACCGCGTCCTGGCCGAGGCCGAACTGGGCCTCCAGGGCGCGGGTCAGCTTGCGACCGAGCTCGAGCTCCTTGGCGCCGTCCAGGACCTCGCCCTCGTCGAGCGCGCGCACGTCGCCCGAGAGGAGCTGCAGCTTGGAGGCCGCGCGCCGGGCCAGCGGGCTGTCGGGCGCGAGCGACACCAGCTTCTCGAAGGCGCGGCGCGCCTCGGCGCGCGCGTGCTCGGCGTCCGCGCGCGGCTCCGTCTGCAACTCCAGCCAGGTCAGCCCCAGGTGGTAGTAGGGCTCGCCGAAGGTCGGATCGAGCGCGATGGCGGCCTCCAGCCGGCGGCGGGCCTCCTCCAGCTCGCCCGCCTCCAGCTCGGCCAGGCCGAGCTGCAGCATGGCCTCCTTCACGTGGGGCGCGCGCCTGAAGGCCGCGGCCGCCTCCGCCTGGCGGTCGACGACCGGGCTGCTCAGGCACAGGCCCAGCAGGTAGTGGGCCTGCTCCAGGGACGGCTGGGCGGCGAGCAACGCCCGCAGGGTCTCCTCGGCCAGGCGGACCTTGCCCGCCGCGAGGGCGCTGCGGGCCTCTGCCAGCCGCGCTCCGGCCGCGCCCAGCCGCAGCTTCTCCAGCGCCTCGCGGGCGGCCAGGGCGTGGGCGCCCTGGGGGTGGGTTTCCAAGTAGACCTGCAGGCGGCCCTCGGCCTCGCGGATCGACTCCGGGGAGGCGCCACCCTCGGCCAGGGCCAGCGCGCACTCGGCGCGTCCGTACAGGCCGCGCTCCTGCCCGGGCTCGGCCCGCAGGGCCCGCTCGAAGGCCGCGCAGGCCTGCTGGCCCTGGCCCAGCTCCTGCCAGAGCGTGCCCACGGTGGACAGATCACCCGCGCCGAGCGAGGGCATCCCGGCCAGGACGCGCAGCTCGGCCAGCGCGGCCGGGCGCTCCCCGGTCCGGACCAGGGCCTGGGCCAGCCGCAGGTGGGCCGCACCCGAGCCGGGCTCCAGCCCCACGGCCTTGCGGAAGTGCTCGGCCGCCCGCCGCCAGTCGCCGAGATCGGCCCAGGCCCCACCCGTCTCGAGCTCGGCGCGGGCCGAGGCCACGGCGGCCGCCGGGGAGGTCCACAGCAGGACCGTCAGGGTCAGCCAGGGGATGAAGCCCGATCTCGGCACGCTGGATCTCCTCCCGGGGCACAGGCTGCCCGTGGCCCGAGTTTCGAGGGTCTGGTCGGGCCAGTCAACTCCGGTCTGGCCGTCCGGGTCCGGCCGTGGTAGATCCTGCGCCCGTGGAAATGGGACGGAGCGTTCCCGGTTTCTCTTCTCCGGGAGGCTCCGGGTCCCGGGTTGTGGGGTGGTCGGTGGGGCGCAGGTTCGGCAAGTACGAGCTGCTTCATCGCCTGGGCGGCGGCGGCATGGCGGAGGTCTTCCGCGCCCGGATCCACGGCCCCGAGGGGTTCGCCAAGGACCTGGCGCTCAAGCTGATTCTCCCGCATTTCTCGGACGATCCGGAGTTCAGGCGCATGTTCGCCAACGAGGCCGCCCTGGCGGCTCGCCTGGACCACGTCAACATCGTCCGCATCCACGAGTTCGAGCAGATCGAGGGCAGGTACTGCATCGCCATGGAGCTGGTGGACGGCCGCGATCTGCGTCAGCTCCTGGCCCGGGCGAACCAGCTCGGGCGACACCTCAGCCCGGCGGAGGCCGTGGTCATCGGCGCCGAGATGTGCCGGGGGCTGGCCTACGCCCACGGGGAGCTCACCCCCGGAGCCCCGGTCATCATCCACCGGGACATCAGCCCGCACAACGTGATCATCTCCCGGGCCGGCGAGGTGAAGCTCGCCGATCTCGGCATCGCCAAGCTCGCCTCGGGCGGCGGATCGACCCTGCCTGGGGTCGTCAAGGGCAAGGTGGCCTACATGTCGCCGGAGCAGGCGGCGGGCTTGCCGCTCGATCCGCGCACGGATCTGTTCTCCCTGGGCTGCGTCCTGTGGGAGATGCTCACGGGCCAGCGGCTGTTCACCGGCCCCAACGATCTGGCGGTGCTCGAGCGCCTGCGCAGCGAGCCCATCCTGCCGCCCAGCGCGCACAACCGGGCGGTGCCTGCGCGCCTGGATGCCCTCGTGCTCAAGGCCCTGGCGCGCGATCGGGAGCAGCGCACGGCCAGCGCCTCCGGTCTGGGCCGGGAGCTCGAGCGGGTCCAGCGGGAGCTGCCCGAGTTCGATCGGGCCGGGCTGATCGGCGACCTGGTGCGGGCGTTGTGGCCCGACCTCGAGCGGCGCGGCGGCACGGACGTGATGCCCTTGCCGGCCGGCACGCCGGTCGAGGCCAGCGCCCAGGCCCTCGAGGCAGCCGCCGGTCCCGCGGCCGAGCCCGCGGCCCTCATGCCCGAGCCCGTGCCCGAGCCCGGCACCGACGAGCCCACCGAGGTCGAGCCCGTCACCGAGCCCGCCAGCGCTCCGCCGGCTCCGGGCCCCGCCCGGTCGACCCGGCGCGTCTGGCCCGCGCTGCTCGGCCTGGCGCTGCTGGCCGGGCTGCTGGCCGGGCTGCTGGCTGCCTGGCCATTGCTGGCGCCCGGGTCGCCGGGAGATGAGGTCGCAGATGCGGGTCCGGCGGGCGATCTCGGGGGTGGAGCCGGGGCAGGGGAGGCGGCCGGGTCGTCGCCCCGGCCCGTCCTGGCCTCACCCACCGGGCCGGGGACCGGCGGGCCGGCCGTGGCCGGACCCGCGCTCGCGGCGCTCGCCTCCGCGGCCAGGCAGAGCGCCGGCGCGGGGGTGGTGCCCGCGCCCAGCGCGGAGCGCCGCCCTGCGACCGGCCGGCTCGATCTCAACGTGATCCCCTGGGCGCGGGTCTACCTGAACCGGCGGCTGCTCGGGGACACCCCGCTGCAGGGGCTGGTGCTGCCGGTCGGTGAGCACCAGCTCCGGCTCGAGAACCCCATGACGGGCCGCGTGAAACTGCACCGCGTCCGGATCCAGGCCAACCAGACCTCGAAGGAAATCGTCGAGTTGCGCTGAGGGCGAGGTCGCCCTCGACCCGCTCGCCTGCGCGCCGCGGCGCCGCCGGTGCGCGGCCTCCACTTTTCACTTGACAAAATACAGTGAATATAATACATCAAGAATACGACATGAAAAAGACATCAAGAAATATAGACCAATGAAAATAGTATTTCAAATGGATTCTACTGAATAGATGACTGGGCGAGAGGACACACGCGTGCTGTTCGAGTCCGGCGAGCTGGAGCGGCTGGAGCGCGCTCACGCCGACGGCATCAGCGCGCAGGAGGTCATCGCGCTGTTCCAGGCGCGCGGCCTGCGCCTGTCGGAGGCGAACTTCCGCAAGTACGTCCAGCTCGGCCTGCTGCCCACGTCGCGGCGCGTCGGGCGCAAGGGCAAGCACCGCGGCTCGCGCGGACTGTACCCCGTGTCCGTGGTCCGCAGCATCAACCTGATCAAGCGGTTGATGGATCGCGGCCTGACCCTGGAGGAGATCCGCGACTCCTTCGTCTCGATCCAGAACGACATCGAGCGCGTCGGGGAGGCCCTCGACTCGCTGTTCGCGCGCATCGAGGAGCGCCTGACACGGCTCCACGAGACCCCCGAAGCGTTGCGCCCCCTGGCCAAGGACGTGGAGGCGTCCCGGCGGGGAGCGTCCAGCCTCTTGGAGAGCCTGGAGAAGATCGGCAGCCGGTTGGCGGTGACCGGCCCCACCCCAGCAGGAATCGTGCAAGGAGGGATGTCATGATGGGACCCAGCGCAGGCGACCATCCCGGCGATCGGGAAGAGGCCAGGCGCAAGGGCAGGCGCCGCTCGAAGACCATCGCGCGCAAGCAGATGCTCCGCGAGCGGAAGTACCTCGAGGTGGACAGCGAGCTGCTCGAGCTGGCCAACCAGATCCGGCCCCGCGTGAGGCGGGACTGCCAGAACGCGGAGCGTCCCTGCCTGTTCGTCTCCTGCAAGCACCACCTGTACCTCGACGTCAATCCGGTCACCGGGTCGATCAAGCTGAACTTCCCGGACCGGGAGGTGTGGGAGCTGCACGAGACCTGCGCCCTCGACCTGGCCGAGCGCGGGGGCATGACGCTGGAGGAGGTGGGGGAGATCCTGAACCTCACCCGCGAGCGCATCCGGCAGGTGGAGGCCACCGGCCTGCAGAAGCTGCTCGAGCTGGGCGGCGGCGACGAGCTGAAGGACCTCATCGGCTGACCCGGCCGGCGATCTCCCCGCACGCACGCCGGGCTTGACTGGGCCGCGGATTCCCTGGTACGCACCTGGGGGGGTGTCCCGCAACCTGCGAGTCGAACCCCTTTTCCGCTCGCCGGGTTGCGTGCGGTCCGAGGACGAGACATGAGCCTGGTTCGACGGTGCCTGCTGCACGCCCCGGGGACCGATCGGTTCCATGACCTCGCCAGGGAGATCGTGGCTGCGGGCGCGGAGGTGATGGCCGTGGGCGAGACGGCCGACCGCCTGACGCGCGCTGGCATCCCCGTCGACAACCCCGCCTCGGGGCGCGCCGCGGACGAGACCTTCCACCTGCTGCACCCCCGCCTCCTGCAGGGCATCCTGGGCGACTGGGAGCAGCCCGAGGGCCGCTCGGCGCTCGAGCGCCAGGGGGTCAAGCGCATCGACATGCTGGTGGCCGAGCTGCCCGCCGAGGTCGAGGACCCCGGCCGGAACGGGGCTCGAGCGTCCGTCGAGGCGCTCACCATCCTGCGCGCGGCGGCCTGGGTCCCCCAGCAGGTGCTGGTGGTCAGCGATCCCGCCGATGTGCCCACGGTGATCGAGCTGCTCGGCGCGGCCGACCCCGGGGCCCTGGAGCGGCTGCGCTGGCGCATGGCGGGCAAGGCCCTGGTGGCCATCTCGCGCCTGGACGCCGCGCGCGCCGGGCGCACCGCCACCGCGGGGGGACTGCCGAGCGCCTGGTCCCTGCAGGTGGACGTCCTGGACTCCCTGCCGCTGATCGGGGAGCGCACGGCCGCCGTCGGGCTGTACGAGGTGGCGCGCTCCCTCGGTGGCGCGCCTGCGCTGCAGCTCGTGTGCGGGGAGCCCCTGACCGCCGCCGGCCTGCAGGCCGCCGGCCTGGCCTGGACGGCCGTGGAGGACGGACCCCGGGCGTCCGCGGCCCTGGCCCACCGCACGGGCCTGGTGGGCTACGCCGCCCCGCGCCAGGGCCCGCTGGCCGCGGCCTTCGAGGCCGCGCGTGCGCTGGACCCGCGCGGCGCGTTCGGGGCGGTGGCCGCCTTCAACCGCGAGGTCGACGACGCGGCCGGGCGGTCCGTGGCGGACGCGTTCCTGGAGGCCGTGGTCGCCCCGGCCTTCTCGCCCGACGCGCTGGCCCGGGCGCGGCGCCAGCGCCTGCGCCTGCTCCAGGTGCGCCGGTCCCCGCGGCCCGCGCTCCAGGTCACCGGGACCCGCTGGGGGCTGGTGCTGGAGTGGAGCCCCGCCGCGCCGGAAGGGGTCTGCCGCACGCTCACGGCCCGGACCCTGGAGGCGACGGAGCTGGAGGCCCTGGAGCGGGCCTGGCGCCTGCTGCAGGCCTTGCCGCCCGGGGCGGCGCTGGTGTGCGACGGTGAGCGCCTCCTCGGGGCCGCCGGGGCCCAGGCCAGCGCGCGGGAGGCGATCCGCCTGGCCCTGGCCAAGGCCGGAACCAGCGCCCGCGGGGCCGTGGCGGCCCTGTCGCTGCCGTTGCGCATGGTGGAGGACCTCCAGACCCTGGCCGAGGCGGGCGTGAGCGCCGTGCGGCAGCCCGAGGGGTCCCCGCGGATGGAGGAGATCCTGGCCCGCGCCGCACAGGTGGGCGTGGCGGTCCAGGTGGTGGCGGGACCGCCCGCGGCTGGCGGCCCGAGAGGTGAAACGTGAAGATCACCTGTGGCAAGTGCCAGGCCGTCTACAGCATCGACGACTCCCTGCTGAGCATCGGGGGCATCAAGGCGCAGTGCCCGGCCTGCGGTGACATCCAGGTCATACGGGCTGGCGAGCCGGCCGCGCCGGCCGCGCCCGCCTCGCCCCCTCCGCTGCCCCGGCCGGCCGCGCCCGCCTCGCCCCCTCCGCTGCCTCGACCGGCTGCGCCCGCGCCCGCTCCTGCGCCCGGGCCGCTGGACGACCCCTTCGACAGCCTGCTGAACCTGGGCCCGGCGCCCGCTGCTCCGGCCGTCCAGGCCAAGCCGGCCGCTGGCGCGTCGCTCGACCCCTTTCACGAGATCCCCGACCTGTCCGACAACCTGCCGCCGGCGAGGGCCTCCAGCCAGGACCTGTCCGAGCTGATCGCCACCGCCGCCTCGGCCACCTCGAGGCCGCCCGCGGACCTGGCGCCGCTGCCCGAGCTGCCCGAGCTGGGCGCCAAGGCCGGGCCCGCCGCGGCGCCGGAGAGCCGCTGCGGGCGGTGCGGCGGGAAGCTGACAGGCGCGCCCAGCGCCAGCGGCCTGTGCGAGCGCTGCCAGAAGCTCGCCTCGCTGGAGGGCCAGGAGCCGGAGGCCGAGCGCGAGTGGCGCGTGCAGACCGCCAGCGGCGTCATCCTCGGGCCGCTCACCCTCCAGGAGGTCCGGCAGAAGTTCCGCCAGAACGAGATCACCGCGGCCGACAAGGTCGCCCGGGGCGAGGGGGAGTTCAGGCTGATCTCCAGCTACCCCGAGTTCGCGCAGTTCTTCCGCCGGCCCGGCGACGCCTACCAGCCCGTCTTCCGCCAGCCGCCCGCCTCGGGTGGCCTGAAGATCGCGCTGGTCGTCGTGGGCGTGCTGATCCTGGGCGGCGGCCTCGTGGCCTTCCTCCAGTGGGACCGCATCAAGGCCTGGCTGGGAGCGAGCGACAAGACCACCACCGTGGTCGAGGACATCCTGGACGGCTTCGGCGCGGAGATCCCCAACCCCACCGGGAGCGCCGCCGACGCGATCCGCAAGGGCCGCGAGCTGATGCTGCGCGACGAGCGCCTGGCCTACCTCGAGGCCGATCGGGCCCTCAAGGCCGCCGTGCTGCTCGATCCCTCCAACCCGGAGGCCATCGCCGGCTGGGTGCAGAACCGGGCCCTGCTCGATCGCGGCTCGCCGAACGTGAACGCCCGCAAGACCGCCCTGGATCTCGTGGACTACGCGCTGGAGCGCTCCCCCAACCTGGCCGCGCTGCTGCGCGCCAAGGCCTACCTGCTGTTCAGCCTGGGACGCTCCAAGGACGCGCAGGACATCGCCACCGCCCTCATGGCCGGTCCGGGCGATCCCGATCCGGAGGTCCAGCTCGTGCTGGGGGCCACCTACCTGGAGACCAACACCGAGCTGGCCGTAGACCTGGTGAAGAAGTCCGTGGCCGCCAAGCCGGAGCTCATCCTGGCCTACCACCTGCTGGGCGAGGCGCACGTGCGGCTGGCCCGCTTCCGGGCCGCGTTCGACTTCTTCGACACCCGGCTGCAGAAGGATCCGGGCCAGGTGGACGCGCTGGTGGCCGTGGCCGATCTGTACCTGGCGACCGGCAAGTTCGAGAAGGCCCGCGAGGTGCTGGAGACCATCCTGGCGGCGGAGCCCGCGCGCACCAGCGCGGTGATCACCCTGGCACGCGTCCACTACCAGGCGCTCGGCCAGCTCAAGGCGGCGCGCGACCTGCTGGAGGCCGCGCTGAAGTCGGCCGACAAGCTGGACCCCACGGACCGGGCGGCCTTGCTGGCCGAGCACAGCAGCGTGCTGCGCCTGCTCGGCCAGCCCGGCCCGGCCCGGGAGGCGGCCGAGGAGGCGCTGCGCCTGGATCCCTCGAACCTGCTGGCCCAGTACGGGCGGGCCGCCTCGGCCCAGGACGGCGGCGATCTGGCCGCGGCCCTGGGCATGCTGCGGGCGCTGCGCGAGACCATGTCGGACTCCCCCGAGCTGCTCGGCCGCCTGGCCGAGGCCGAGGCGCAGATCCCGGACTTCGAGACGGCCACCCGCCTGCTCGCCCAGGCCATCGAGCGCACCCGGCAGCCGTTCGATTCGGTGCTCATGCTGTCGAGCCTGCACCTCGATCTCGACAACTCCGTGCAGGCCTTCGCCGCCCTGCGGAAGCTCACCCGCATGGATCCGTTCTACGGACGGAACCACCGCGCGCTGGTGGAGATCTACGAGGGGCCCACCCTGCTCAGGCAGGCGGCCGAGCGGGCGCAGCGCGCGGCGGCCAAGAACGGGGAAGACGCCCTGGCGCTGTCGCTGTGCGGCATCGTCATGTGGCGCACCGGCCAGCTCGACAAGGCGCGCAGCCTGCTGAGCCAGGCCATCGGCCAGGACGAGGAAAGCTTCCCGGCCAACCTGTACCTGGGCCTGCTGCTGCAGGCCGAGGGCCAGCAGCGCCGGGCCCTGAGCTACCTGGAGAAGGCCCACGAGGCCGAGGCCCTCAACCCGATCGCCAGCCAGCTCCTGGCCAGCGCTTCCATGGAGGCGGGCAAGCTGCCCAAGGCGGAGGCCCTGCTCCGCGCGGTGCTCAAGGCCGACCCGGGCGATCTGTCCGCGCGCCTGCGGCTGGCGGAGGTGCTGCTGGCCAAGCGCAAGCGCGAGGCCGCCATCGAGGAGCTCAAGCGGGTGTACGAGGGCGACAACGAGAACGTGCGGGCCAAGCAGCTGCTGTTCGATCTCGGCTACTAGACACCTCGGAGGACGCGGCGGGCATGAGACTCCTGGTGGTCGGCGGTGGCGGGCGGGAGCACGCCCTGGCGTGGAAGCTGGCCCGCAGCCCCGAGGTGCGCGAGGTGCTGTGCGCCCCGGGCAACGCCGGCGTGGCCGGGGAGCCCAAGGCGCGCTGCGTGCCCGTGGCGGACACGGACGTGGACGGGCTCGTCCGCCTGGCCCTGGCGGAGCGCGTCGACCTGGTGGTGGTCGGGCCGGAGGCGCCGCTGGTGTCCGGGCTGGTGGACCGCCTGGGCGAGCGCGGCGTGCCGGCCGTGGGCCCCAACCGCCTGGCGGCCAGGCTGGAGGGCAGCAAGGCCTTCGCCAAGGAGCTGATGGCCAGGCAGGGCATCCCCACCGCGGCCTTCGAGGTCTTCGAGCGCCTGGATGACGCCCTCGGCCACGTGCGCACCAGCCCGGGTCCGTGGGTGGTCAAGGCCGACGGCCTGGCCGCGGGCAAGGGCGTGCTGCTGTGCCACACCCGGGACGAGGCCGAGCAGGCCCTGCGGCGCATGCTGCTCGAGGGGGCCTTCGGCGAGGCCGGCCGGCGCGTGGTGATCGAGGAGCTGCTCGAGGGCGAGGAGGCCTCCTGCATCGGGCTGACCGACGGGGAGCGCATCCTGCTGCTGGCCTCGTCCCAGGACCACAAGCGGCTCGGCGACGGCGATCGCGGGCCCAACACCGGCGGCATGGGCGCCTACTCGCCGGCCCCGGTGCTGGACGCGGCCGCCGAGCGCGAGGTGCGCACGCGGGTGTTCGAGCCCGCGGTGCGCGGCCTGGCCGCGGCGGGCTGCCCCTTCCGCGGCATCCTGTACGCCGGGCTGATGCTCGGCCCCCGGGGGCCCCAGGTGCTGGAGTTCAACGTGCGCCTGGGCGATCCGGAGACCCAGGCGCTGCTGCCCCGGCTGCGCTCGGATCTCGCCCCCGCGCTCCTGGCCGTGGCCCGGGGCGATCTGCGCGGCGTCGAGCTCGACTGGGATCCGCGCCCGGCGGTGTGCGTGGTGATGGCCGCCGCCGGCTACCCTGGCCCGGTCGAGCGCGGCCGGCCCATCTCCGGGCTGGAGCGGGCCGCGGCCCTCGCGGACGTGGCCGTGTTCCACGCCGGCACCGCCCGCGAGGGCGACCGGGTGGTCACCCGCGGCGGCCGGGTGCTGGGCGTGGTGGGCCTGGGGAGCGACGTGCGCGCGGCGGCGGTCCGCGCCTACCAGGCGGTGGACGTGATCCACTTCGAGGGCGCCCAAGTGCGGCGGGACATCGCCCACCGGGCCCTGGGGAGGCGAGCATGAGCGACAGGCGGGTCCTCATCCTGATGGGCTCGGACAGCGACTTCGACGCGATGAAGGAGGTCGGCCTGGCGCTCGACAAGATGGGCATCGGCCACGACATGCACGTGGCCTCCGCCCACCGCACCCCCGAGCGGGTGGCCAGGCTGGCCCGCGAGGCGCGCGGGCAAGGCTTCGGGGTGATCGTGGCCGGGGCCGGCATGGCGGCGCACCTGGCCGGGGTGGTGGCCTCCTACACCACGCTGCCGGTGATCGGGGTGCCGCTGGCCTCCGGCACGATGGCCGGCGCCGACGCGCTCTTCTCCACCATCCAGATGCCGCGCGGCATCCCGGTGGCCACGGTGGGCATCGGGCCGGCCGGGTGCTTCAACGCCGGCCTGCTGGCCGCTGCCATGCTGGCGGTCCAGGACCCCGACGTGCAGCAGCGGCTCGAGGCGTACCGGGCCGATCTGTCCCGGCAGGTCGAGGAGAAGGACGCGGCCCTGCAGCGCCGTCGATGAGGCTCCACGCCTACATCCTGCGCCAGGTGCTCGGCCCCTGCCTGGGCGCGCTCGTGGCCCTCAACCTGATCCTGCTGGTGCTCGAGCTGGTCCAGGCCGGGGAGGTGACCTTCGGCGCCGCCCTGGGGCTGGGCGACCTGCTGTCCCTGGCCGCGCTCGGCCTGCCCGCCCTGGCCGTGCTGACCGTGCCGGTGGCGCTGCTGACCGGCGTGCTGCTGGGCCTGGGCCGCATGGCCGAGGACCACGAGCTGGCCGCCCTGGCCGCGGCCGGGGTGCCGCTGCCTCGGGTGGCGGTGGCGCCGGTCTGCCTCGGCTTGCTCGCCGCCCTGGGTTGCCTCGGGCTGGCCGGCTGGGCCGCGCCGGCCGCGCACCAGCGCCTGCACACCAGCCTGGTGGAGCTGGCCAAGCGCCAGGTGGTGGCCGCCCTGGTGCCCGGGCGCTTCTTCGAGGAGATCCCGCGGGTGGTCCTGTACCCGGGCCGGCCCGGGCCGGACGCGGGCAGCTTCCAGGACTTCCTGCTGTTCGACCACCGCCCGGGGCGGGTGCGCCAGCTGCTGATGGCCCGGCGGGCCGTGGTCGCGCCCATGCCGGGCAGCAACGCCCTCGAGCTGCAGCTCGAGGACGGCGAGGTGCACGTACGCGGCGCCGGGCAGGACTACTCGGTGGCCCGCTTCGAGCGCGCCTCGGTCGGGCTGGACATCGATCGCCTGGTCTACGACCGGACCCGGAGGCTGTCTCCGCTCGAGCGCCTGGACCTGGGGGCGCTGGAGGCGGCCGCGGCCGAGCCGGCCCGCCCGGCCCTGGAGCGCCGGCGGCTGCGGGCCGCCTGGCACCGGCGCCTGGCCTTCCCGGCCGCCGCGGTGCTGTTCGCCGGGCTGGGCGTGGCGCTGGTGGGGGCCGGGCGTCTGCGCGGGCGGCGCCGCACGCTGCTGGCCGCCGTGGCTGTGGTGACCGCCTACTACCTGCTCATGCGCCTGGGCGACACCCTGGTGGACCGGGACGCGCTTCCGGGCTGGCTCGCGGCCTGGGCCCCGGCGCTGGGGCTGGCGGGCCTGGTGGCCGCCTGGTCCGCCTGGGCCAGCCGGAGGCCGGCGTGAGGATCGTCGATCGGATGCTGCTGCGGGTGCTCGGGCGCAGCCTGCTCGGGGCCTGCGGGGCGCTGCTCGCGCTCGGCCTGGTGGTCGACTTCCTGGACAGCGCCCGCCACCTGCTGGGCGGGCGGGCCAGCGCCTGGGAGGTGGGCCTGTACTACCTGTGCAAGGCCCCGGTGCTCCTGTACCTGCTGCTGCCGCTGGCGCTGGCGGTGGCCGTGTCCGCCGGGCTGGCGAGCCTGGGGCGGGGGAGGGAGCTTCGGGCGCTCGCGGCCGCCGGCTGGAGCCCGGGCCGGCTGGCGCTGCCGGCCCTGGCCCTGGCGCTGGCCTGCGCGTTCGGGCACTTCGCGCTGGGGGAGTGGCTGGTGCCGCCCGCCCTCGACCGGCAGGAGCGCCTGATGGCCGAGCGCCTGGGGCGCATCGACTCGTCCTGGCGCTTCTTCCGCCGCCACATGTGGGCGGCGGGCGACGAGGGCAGGCTGGTGCGCAGCTCGGCCCAGTCGGCCGACGGGCAGCGGCTGGACGGGGTGATGGCGCTCACCCCGGCGGCGGGCGGGGGGCTGGCCGAGCGCCTGGACGCCCGGCAGCTGGTCTGGTCCGGCGGAGGCTGGCTGGCGCGGGAGGTGGAGCTCCAGCGGTTCGAGGGCGGCCGGCTGGTGGAGCGCCGCCAGGCGCGCGAGCTCGCGCTGCCCTGGAGCGAGGGGCCCGCGCGCTTCCGCGATCTGTCCGGCCGCCCGCAGCAGCACGCGCTCGGGGCCCTGTCCGAGACGGCCGCGGCGCTCGAGGCCCGCGGCCTGGGCGCGGCCGAGCACCGCCTGGAGTGGCACGCCCGCTTCTCCCGGCCGCTGGTGGGGATCCTGCTGGTGCTGCTGCTGCTGCCCTTCGCCCTGGCGCCGGAGCGCGCGCACTCCCTGGCGCGCGCCATCCTGCTGGCGGCCGGCCTGGGGGCCCTGGCCTTCTTCCTGTTCGCCGCCGGCCAGTCGGCGGTGGCCACCGGCGCGCTGGCCCCGGCGCTGGGCGCCTGGCTGCCCGCCGGCGCGCTGGGGCTGGCCGCGCTCGCCGTCTGGCTGCGCCAGGCCCGGCGCGGCCGCGGCCGCGCGGCGGAGGCCGCGTGAGCTCCCCGGCGCCGCCGGCCCTGCGCAGGGGCGCGGCCTGGCTGGCCGTGGCGCTGGCCTGGAGCCTGCCGGTCTCGCTCTTCGGCATGCAGGCGGCCGCGATCGCCGGCGGGCTGCTCGTGCTCTGGGGCGTGGCCCGCCACCGCGGGGCGGCGCTCGAGCCGAGCCCGCTCGATCTCCCCATGCTGGCCCTGCTCGCGGCCTACGGCCTGTCGCTGCTGCTCGCCCCCCGGCCGCCGACCTCGCTCCAGACCGCCACCTCGTTCTGGGTCATGTCGGCCTGCCTGGTGGCCCGGGCCGGCCTCACCCGCAGCGTCGATCTCCGCCGGGCGCTGGTGGGCCTCCTGGGGCTGGCCTCGCTGGCCGGGCTGTTCGGGCTGTTCCAGTGCCTGACCGGCCTGTACCCGGGGGCGGGCTGGCTGCACCCGCAGGTGGCCGCGCCGCTGCAGCCGGCCCCGGGCGCGCCCGGCCTCTCCGGCGCGGTGGGGCTCTTCTTCAGCCGCTTGACCTTCGCCCACGCGCTGCTCTTCCCGCTGTGCTGGTCCGTGGCCCTGTGTCTGTGGCCACCCACGCCGCGCTGGCGCTGGCCCTGCGCGCTCGCCGCCCTGGCCTCGGCCGCGGGCCTCGGCGCGAGCTTCACCCGGGCGGCCTGGGTGGCCGGCGCGCTGGCGCTCATGGGGCTGGGGCTCGCCCGCCTGCGGGCCGGCCGCTCGCGCCGCTGGGCCCTGGGCGCCGCCGCGGCGCTGCTGCTCGCCGGCGCGGCCGCGCTGCCCTTCCTGCCCGCCCGGCTGACCAGCGCCTTCGCCGGCTCCCACGACTGGGGCCGGCTGGCCCTGTGGCACACGGCCCTGGATCTCGCCGCCGAGCGCCCCCTGACCGGGGTGGGCTACGGCAACTTCCAGCGCGACGCGGCCGAGCGCATCGAGGCCCGGCGGGTGGAGGTGGGCGCCAGGCGTTTCCCGGGCACGATCGCCTGGGCGCACTCCCACGGGCTCACCTTCCTGGCCGAGACCGGGCTGCTCGGGCTGGCGGCCTGGGTGTGGCTGTTCGTGGCCTACTTCCGGGCGGCGCGGGCCCGCCTGCGGGCGGGGGCCGGCGGGGATCCGCTCCGGGCCGCGTTCCTGCGCGGCAGCCTGGCCGCGGTGGCGGCCTTCCTGGTGATCGGCCTGGCCCACGACGCCTTCTTCGACGGAGAGGTGGCCTTCGCCCTGTGGTTCTGCCTGGGCGCGTCGCTGGCCGGCGGGCGGGCGGGGGAGGGCGCATGCTGAGCCCGGCCCGCCACCTGGTCGCGCTGGCCTGGGCGGGCTGCCTGGTGGGGCTCGGCCTGCTGCCCGTCCCCCGGCCCTGGGCCCTGCAGGCCGTGTGCGCCGCGCTCGCGCTGGGCGCGCTCCTCCGCCCGGGGCTGCACGGGCTGTTCCTGCTGGCCGCGGCCCTGTGGGCGGGCGGCGCGCGGGTGGACCCCGCGCTGGGCGTGCTCGGGTGGTGGCCGGCGCTGCCAACCGCCGTCGCCCTCCTGGCCGGAGGCTGGCTGCTCCTCCGCGCTCCGGACCGGCCGGGGGGACGCCTGGCGCGGGAGGTGCCGCTGGCCGTCGGGCTGGCCATCGTCCTGGCGCTGCTCTCGGCCGGGGCGGCCTGGGTGTTGCTCGGGCTCCGCTCCAGCGCGGCCATGAGCCCGGGCTCGGCGGCCTGGATCGCCCCCGGGCTGCTGGCCGCGGCGCTGGCGCTCGGGCTGTGGGCGGCCCGGGAACCCTCACCCCCGGCGGCCGCGCCGGCCCGCGGCCCGCTCGCCTGGGCCTGGGCGCGCCGGCTCGAGCTAGCGCTCCTCCTGGCCATCGCCTGGGAAGCAATACGGCTGGCCACTACCCATCTCTCGACATTCTTGTTGACAGGCTAGCGAACGAAGTGGCGGTGGAGCCCCAACAAGAAGGACAAGCGAGACCGTTGGAAGGAGGCGGCGTCGGAGGCGCAAGGTGCTGGCCCGCCAGGGCCAGACCGGCCTGCCTGAGGATGGAGCCCGAATTCGGGTTATCCAGAGGCGTCGAGCTCGCCCTGTAGGATACAATTCTTGAGATAAGTTACGTTGCGTGTTATCTTGCCAGAGAAACGTCTTGTTCTTGACGAGACGATTCACGGCGAGGACCACTGTTGGCGTGCTCTTTCAGGAGAACCGTAACACATGCTCGCCCGAGCCTACATCGAAGACCTGGTCGCAAGCGGGCGCTACAGCTTCACCTCCACCGAGGCCTTTCGGGAAATTGGCAGCAGCCAGGCAGCGGTGCGAGCCCAGCTTCGTCGGCTGAAGGAGAAGGGGCTCATCGCCGAGCCCGTGCGGAGCTTCCATGTGATCGTGCCGCCCGAGTACCGTCGCCTGGGCTGTCTGCCCGCGGAGCAGTTCGTCGATCAGCTCATGAAGGTCTGGGAGGAGCCGTACTACCTCGGGTTGCTGTCCGCAGCCGAGAGGCACGGAGCGGCGCACCAGCGTCCGCAGGCCTGCCAGGTGATGGTGCGCAAAAATCGGGAAGCGCTTGGGTGTCGGGAGGTCCGGATCGAGTTCATCGCCCGCGGCGACCTGGAGAAGATGCCCGTCTCCAGGGTCAACACTCTCCGTGGCGTCGTTCGTTGTGCAACCCCGGAGGTTACCGCCCTGGAGCTCGTGGGCTATCCCAACCATGCTGGGGGCTTGAGCAACGTCGCCACGGTCGTGGCCGAGCTCGCCGAGAACCTGGACGCGGGCAAGCTGCTCGAGGCCGCACGGCTCTCACCGATCAGCTGGTCGCAGCGACTTGGGTATCTCCTCGATCGGGTCGGCCAGGAGGACCTCGCCAAGGGGCTCGCGCCCTTTGTCGAGGAGCGAGCGCGGAGCTACACGCCGCTACGCCGAGCTGCAGCCGTTGCTCCGGCGAAGCGAAGCGCGAGGTGGAAGCTCATCATCAACGCCGAGGTGGAGCCCGAAGCATGATCCCGAGGGCCAACATCACCGGCTGGCGGGCGAGGGCCCCATGGCTTCTCGACGCGCAGGTCGAGCAGGACCTGGTCATCAGCCGGGCGATCGTCGAGCTGTTCCGGGTCCCGGAGCTCGCAGACTGCCTCATCTTCCGCGGCGGCACCGCGCTCTACAAGCTCTACATCGACCCGCCGGCCAGGTACTCCGAGGACATCGATCTGGTGCAGGCACGCCCCGGGCCCATCGGCGACACGCTCGACCGGGCTCGGGCGGCGCTCGATCCCTGGCTCGGCGTCCCGCGCCGTCAGCTCAAGGAAGGCCGGGCCAACCTCGTCTACCGCTTCGACTCGGAGGACGCCCCGCCGCTGAAACTGCGGCTCAAGGTCGAGATCAACACCCGCGAACACTTCACGGAGCTTGGCGCTGTGCGCGTGCCGTTCCGGATCGACAACCCCTGGTTCACAGGCGCCGCCGACGTCGCCACGTACGCACTCGACGAGCTGCTCTGCACCAAGCTCCGCGCGCTGTACCAGAGGAAGAAGGGTCGGGACCTGTTCGACCTCTGGCTCGGGCTGGAATCGGGTCGGCTCGACCCGACCGTGCTTCTTTCGTGCTTCCGGCGCTACCTGTCGGAAGAGGGTCGTGCTGTCACTCGCGCGCAGTTCGAGGAGAACCTCGCCAGCAAGCGAGCAGATCCCGACTTCAGAGACGACGTGACCCCGCTGCTTCGGCCGGGCTTCTCCTGGGACTTCGACACCGCGCTCGATGACGTCCTCCGAGAGGTCGTGGCACTGCTGGCCGGGGAGCCGTGGAAGGGCGCGGGGGACGGAGGCGCCAGACCGGAAGGTCACGGCGCATGACCGGCCCGCCCACCGAGGCCCGCACCTCCGCACTCGTCTGAGCTCGCATCACCGGGTGGATCCCTGGCGGGGCAGGGCAGGGGACGCAGAAGGTCGAGGGGAGCCAGGGCGAACCTCCACGTGGTCCGGACATCAAGACGATTTTGGGCACACGCCGTGGCACCGGATGCGGTACCACATGCCTGTCGCGCAATCCCGAGGTCTGGCCAGGCGGGTCCTCCTGGATGCGCTCGAGGCCCTCGGCCCGCATCGGGGCGCGCTGGTCACGGGAGCGAGGCCGGGGCGGCGCGCTCAGGGCTCCAGGCGGTAGGCCACCACGCGGTTGTCGGTGAAGGTGGGGATGAGCAGGGTGCGGGTCGCCTCGACGTACTCGAGGTCGGCCGCGCGGATCTTCTGCGCCGTGGTGTCCAGCAGCGGGGTGGCCGGGCCGCCCGGGCGGACGAGCTGGGTGCGGCCAGCCCAGTTGCTCACCAGGTAGGCGCCCTGGCCGTAGGCCCGGAGCCCGTCGATCATGCCGAAGCCCTCCACGGGGACCGCGATCTCCGCCCGGCCGCTCCCGACGTCGACCCGGGCGATCCCCGTGGCCGTGCCCACCAGCAGGGCGCCGGCCTGCATCAGCATGCCGTTCGAACCCTTGAGCCCGGACAGGTCCGCCAGCACCGGGAGCGCGTCGCCCCTGAGGACGTGGATCCGGCCGGTGGTCATGTCCGAGACGTACACCTCGCCGCCCGGGCCCACGGCGATGTCGTTGAGGAACTCCGCGCCCGGCGCGGGCACGGTCTTGACGATGCGCCCGCTGGCGGTGTCGATGGCGTGCAGGCGATCGATGTCGGTCACCCACAGGGTGCCGCCCACGAGCCCCATGCCCTTGGGAGCGTCCATGCCCCTGGCCCACCCGCGGGCGAGCACCTCGCCCTGGGCGGAGAGCCGGGCGATGGTCCCGTCGCCGTCCTTCCCGGTGGGCTGCCCGCCGATGCAGGAGACGTAGAACACCTGCCGGCCGGGGTCCCACAGGACCGACTCGGGCACCGGGAGCCCCGAGGCGATCCACAGCGGCACCAGCCGGGGAGGGGTGACCGCGGGCGCCTCCGCCCCCGGGGCCGGGGCCGAGGCGAGGGCGGCCAGGACGGCGAGGACGGCGGGCGTGACGGGCTTCGTCTGCGGGGTACCGGCGTGGCGTGGGTGCATGGCGAGATCTCCTGGGATGGGCCGAGTATAGCCCGCCGCGCGCGCCGGACAAGGGCCGGTCGCAGGAACCGGGCGCTTGACGCGGCGCGGGGGGCCTGGTAGCAGCAGGGTGGAATGCGCTCCTCCCCGGCCAACCTGTGGGCCCGGCGGCACCTGCTGGGGGTGCTGACGGTCTCCAACCTCAAGCGCCAGAACAAGAGCTCGGCGCTCGGCTACCTGTGGTGGCTGCTCGACCCGCTGCTGATGACCGGGGTGTACTACCTGGTGGTGGCGGTGCTGTTCCACCGCCGCGGCGGGCCGGAGCAGCCCTACCTCCTGTTCCTGCTGTGCGGGCTGCTGCCCTGGAAGGCGTTCTCCGACTCGATCGGCCAGAGCGTGCTCAGCATCCGCGGCCAGGCCTCGATCGTCAAGGCCATCTCCTTCCCCAAGGCGGTGCTGCCGCTGGCGGTGGTGCTGTCGAACACCATCTACTTCCTGGTCGCCCTCCTGGTGGCCATCGGCCTGGCGCTCTACTACGGCCCGGAGCACGGCACCTGGCCGAGCGTCTACTACCTGCTGCTGCCCGTGGTGGTGCTGCTGCAGGTGCTGGTCACGGCCGGCCTGGCCCTGCTGGTGGCCGCGCTGGGTGTGCTGTTCCTGGACACCGGCAACATCACCGGGCACCTCCTGCGGATGTGGTACTTCCTGTCGCCCGGGCTCTACAGCCTGGACATGGTGCCCGAGCGCTACCGGCCCCTGTTCCGGCTGAACCCGTTCGCCGAGCTGATGACCGCCTACCGCGACATCCTCATGCACCACCGGGCTCCGGCCTGGGAGGATCTGGGGCTGGCCGCGGGGCTGGGGCTGGCGGCGCTGCTGGCGGGCTACCTCGTGTTCCGGCGCCTCGAGGGCCGGCTGGTGCAGCGGCTGTGAAGCCCGAGAACGTCATCGAGGCCGCGGGCCTCAGCATGCTCTACCGCGTGCCACGCTCGCGGCGCCGGAGCCTGCGCGAGGCGCTCTTCCGCTCGCTGCTGCACCGGGACGAGATCATGGAGGTGTGGGCGCTCAGGGACGTCAGCTTCGAGCTCCGGCGCGGGGAGAGCCTGGGGGTGGTGGGCGACAACGGGGCGGGCAAGAGCACGCTGTGCCTGCTGCTGTCGCAGATCATGGAGCCGACCCACGGCCGGGTGGAGGTGGCCGGGCGGGTCTCGGCGCTGCTCAGCCTGGGGGCCGGGTTCCAGCCCGACCTCACCGGCCGCGACAACATCTTCCTGCAGGGCATCTACCTGGGCCACTCGCGCGAGGCGGTCGAGTCCCTGCTGGAGGACATCGTCGCCTTCGCCGAGCTGGGCGACTTCATCGACGTCCCGGTGCGCACCTACTCCTCGGGCATGCGCGCCCGGCTGGCCTTCGCCATCGCGGCCTCGATCCAGCCCGAGATCCTGATCCTGGACGAGCTCATGGGGGTGGGCGACCAGCGTTTCCAGAAGAAGAGCGCGGCCCGCATGCGCGAGCTGATCGCCGAGTCCCGGGCCCTGGTGGTCGTGTCCCACAGCCTGGCCACGGTGCGCGCCCTGTGCACCCGGACCCTGTGGCTGGAGAAGGGGCGCGTGCTGGCCGACGGCCCGACCGAGGAGGTCCTGGCCCGCTATGCGTCCCGCTGAGGCCGATCGCCCGCTGGTGCTGGTCTCGCCGGTGCGCGACGAGGCCGCCGGGCTGCCGTGCGCCGTGGCCTCGGTGCTGGCCCAGCGGGTGCGGCCGCTGGCCTGGGCGGTGGTGGACGACGGCTCCACGGACGGCACCTGGGAGCTCCTGGGCGAGCTGGCCCGGCGGGTGCCCGGCCTGCGCCCGGTGCGGCTCGAGCGCCGGGGAGCGCGCCAGCCGGGCCCGGCCGTGGTGCGCGCCTTCCAGGCCGGTCTGGAGGCGCTCCGGGACCTGCCCTGGGGCTACGTCGGCAAGCTGGACGGGGACGTGCTCCTGCCCGGCGACTACTACGCCCGGCTGCTCGAGGCCTTCGGGCGCGAGCCCCGCCTGGGCATCGCCGGGGGCGCCTGCCTGGCGCCGCGCTCCGCCCGCCCCGGCCGCTTCCGCCTGGAGCCGAACGCCCCCCAGCACACCCGCGGCCCGTGCAAGGTCTGGCGGCGGGAGTGCCTCGAGGAGATCGGGGGCTTGCGGCCGGTGCTGGGCTGGGACGGGCTGGACGGCTCCGAGGCGCGGCGCCTGGGCTGGCACACGCGCACGCTCCCGGGGCTCTACGCGCTGCACCTGCGGCCGACCCACGCGGGCGACGGCCCGCTGCGCGGGGCCCGGCGGGCCGGCCGCGGCGCCTGGCAGCTCCACCACGGGCCGGTCTACCTGGCCGCCCGGGCGCTGGCGGCGCTCCTGCGGCCGCCCCACCTGCTCGGCCCGCTGGGCCTGCTGGCCGGCTACCTGGAGGCGGCCCTGCGGGGCGAGCGGCAGGCGCTGCCGCCGGAGCTGGTGCGGCATCTGCGGCGGGAGCAGCGGGCCCGGCTGCTGGGCGCGCTGGCCGACCTGCTCGGCCGGGCCGGGGGGCGGGGAGGGGAGCCCGCGTGAGCCGCGTGTGCATGCTGGTGCACCACTACTTCCCGCGCGACGTGCGGGTGCGGCGCGAGGCGCGCGCGCTCGCGGCGGCCGGCCTCGAGGTGAGCGTGATCGCCCTCAGGCAGCGCGGCGAGCAGGCCCGCGAGCGCTGGCAGGGCATCGAGGTGCTGCGCCTGCCGGTGCGGCGCCACCGGGGCAGCCCGCTGCCGGTCTACCTGGCCGAGTACTCCGCCTTCGCCGCGGCGGCGGGCCTGGCCGTGCGCGCGCTCGCCCGCGCGGCGCCCTTCGACGTGATCCACGTGCACACCCCGCCGGACTTCCTGGTGGCCGCGGCCGGCCCGGCCCGGGCCCGCGGGGCGCGCCTGGTGGTGGACATCCACGACCTCACCCCGGAGCTGTACGGCGCGCGCTTCCGCGGGCTGGGGGGGCGCGCGGCCCTGGGCCTGCTGGCGCGCATGGAGCAGCGCGCCTGCCGGGTGGCCGACCGGGTGCTGACGGTGACCGACGCCTTCCGCCGGCTGCTCGTCGCGCGCGGGGCGGAGCCCGGCAAGGTGGGCGTGCTGCACAACTGCCCGGACGAGGAGATCTTCGATCCCGCCCGCCTGGGCCCGCGGGCCCAGGGCCAGGGGTTCCGCGTGGTGCACCACGGCACCCTGGTCACCCGCTACGGGCTCGGCACCCTGCTGGACGCCTTCGCCCTGGTGGCCGCCCGCCGGGCGGACGCCTGCCTGGACATCTACGGCGAGGGCGACCTGCTGCCCGGGCTCCAGCGCCGGAGCGCGGAGCCGCCGCTCCTCGGCCGGGTGCGGCTGCTCGGTGACCGGCCGCAGGAGGAGGTGGCCCGGGCGGTCGCGGCCGCCGACCTGTGCGTGGTGCCCAACCTGGCCGACGCCTTCACCGATCTGCTGCTGCCCACCAAGCTGCTCGAGGCGCTGAGGCTCGGGCGGCCGGCGGTGGCCTCCGCCACCACCGCGATCCGCGAGGCCTTCCCCCGCGGGGTCCGGCTCGTGCCCCCCGGCGACCCCGCGGCCCTGGCCGAGGCCATCCTGGCGCTGGCCGCGGACCCGGCCGCGCGCGCGGCGCTGGCCGCCGAGGGCCGCGCGGCGGTCGAGCGCTTCTCCTGGCGGCTGGAGAAGCTGAAGCTCCTCGACCTGTACCGCGAGCTGGGCGCCCGCCGCCCGGCCTGAGGCGCGGCCGGTTTTGATCCGCCCGGCCGCTTGCGGTAGGAATGGGGCGTGCTCCGACAGCCCGACAGCGCCGTGGAGCGGGGCCTCAAGCTCCTGGTGGATCTGCTGGCCTTCTTCCTGGCCGCCAACCTGGCCTTCGATCTGCGCTACTACGTGGAGTGGGGCGATCTGCTGAGGACCGGCCCGGCGCCCTGGGGCGAGCTCTACCGCGGGCTGCCCTACATGCTGCTCGGCTACGCGGCCATCCTGGCCGTGTTCGGCCTGTACCGGCCGAACCTCAAGCGGCGCCAGGAGGTGGCGCTGCTCGTCAAGGCCCAGGCCACCGCCTTCACCCTCATCTTCGCCACCGCCTTCTTCTACCGGGGCTTCTCCTACTCCCGGGCGGCGGCGCTGCTGATGATCCCCTTCGCCCTGGTGATCAACCTGGCCTTCCGCCTGCTGTACCGCGCCGCCCGCGCGCGCCTGCTCAGGCTCGAGGTGGTGCAGGAGCGCCTGATCATCGTGGGCTACTCCGAGGAGACCCCGACCCTCATCCGCCGCCTGCTCCGCCCGGGCCACGCGCACGCGCTGCTGGGCGTGGTGGCCCACCCCAGGCAGCCGCTGCCCGAGGGGGTGAGCCGGCTCGGCGCGCGGGTGGAGGACCTGCGCGCCATCCTGGCCGCCCAGCCGGTCGACCGGGTGCTGCTCATCTCGGGCGCGCTCAGCCACGCCGAGCTCATCCAGGCCATCGAGGCCTGCGACGAGGGCCACGTGGCCTGGGGGGTGGTGCCCGATCTGTACGACCTGCTGCTCGACAGGCTGCACCTCGATCAGGTGGTGGGCATCCCGGTCATGGGCCCGGCGGGCACCAACATCGTGGGCATGAACCGGGTGCTGAAGCGCGCGGTGGACCTGGTGATGGCCGCGCTGCTCGGGCTGGCGCTCGCGCCCGTGTGGCTGCTGACGGCGCTGCTGGTGAAGCTCAGCTCGCCCGGCCCGGCCCTGTTCGTCCAGGAGCGGGTCGGGCGCCACGGGCGCACCTTCCGCATCCTCAAGTTCCGCACCATGCGGGTCGGCGCCGGCGATCAGCTCCACCGGGAGACCATGGCCCGGGTGATCGAGGGCGGCCAGCCGGGCGACCAGGACGGCAAGATCCCCATCTTCAAGCTCAAGGACGACCCGCGCGTCACCGGCGTGGGGCGCTGGCTCAGGCGCTTCTCGCTCGACGAGCTGCCGCAGCTGTGGAACGTGCTCAAGGGCGACATGAGCCTGGTCGGGCCGCGCCCGGCCGTGCCGCACGAGGTGGCCCGCTACCGCGAGCGGCACCGGCGCCGGCTGGAGGCCCAGCCGGGCATCACCGGCCTGTGGCAGGTCTCGGGCCGCAACCGGCTGTCCTTCGACGAGATGGTCGAGCTCGACATCCAGTACCTGGAGAACTGGTCGCTCGGGCTGGACGTGCGCATCGTGCTGAAGACCGTGGCGGCCGTGGTGCTCAGCCGCGGCTACTAGGACGCAGGCATGCCGGACGAGCTCGAGCCCCTGGCCGACGAGACCCTCGACCGCATCTGCGGCGTGCTGCAGGTCCTGCAGGCCCGCCGGGGCTACCGCTTCGGGCTGGAGGCGCTCTTGCTGCCGGCCTTCGCGCGGCCGGGCGCCCGGTCGGCGGTGGATCTGGGCACCGGCAGCGGGGTGATGGCTCTCCTGCTGGCGCGTTTCGGCGGCGCCGCGCGGGTCACCGGCGTGGAGCTGCAGCCCCGCCTGGCCGCGCGGGCCCGCCGCTCGGTGGCGCTCAACCAGCTCGGCCAGCGCGTCGAGATCGTCGAGGCGGATCTGCGCGCGCTCCCCCGCGCGGTGCCGGCCGGGGCCCACGACCTGGTGCTCTCGAACCCGCCCTACGGCAAGCAGGGCGAGGGCCAGGCCTGCCGGACCTCCGAGCGCGCGCTGGCGCGGCAGGAGCTCGGTTGCCGGCTCGGCGACGTGGTGGCCGCGGCCCGGCGCCTGCTCGCCTTCCGCGGCCGCTTCGCGGTGGTGCTGCCGCCGGCCCGGCTGCCCGAGCTGCTGGGGCTGTGCCAGGAGCACGGGCTGCGGCCCGCCCGCCTGCGCCTGGTGCACGGGCGGATCGAGCTGCCGGCCTGCCACGCGCTGGTGGAGTGCGTCCGCGGCGGCCGGACGGCGCTCACGGTCGAGCCGCCGCTCGTGGTATATGCCCGTCCCGAGGTGTACACGGCCGAGGTGGAGGCCATGCTCTACCCCGCGGGCCGCCCGGGGGAGTGAGGACGCCCATGCTGTTCGAACTGCTGCACCAGAGCCTGAAGCGCATCTCCGACCTGGATCCGCGCCGGGACGCGCCCGCCTTCGCCCGGGCCATGCTGGCGCTCCGGCCCGAGCTGGCCCAGCGCTGGGCCGGGGCGGAGCTCGAGCGGCTGGCCCAGGCCGTGGCCGGGGTGCAGATCGGGCTCATCCGCGAGCTGCCCGACGTGGCCCGCGCGGCGGAGGCGGCCGTGTTCGACCGCTCGACCTTCCCGGCCGCGCGCTGCGCGCTGGTGGGGGCGCTCGGCTACCTGGTGCGGCCGCGCGATCTGCTGCCCGACGATCTGCCGGGCGGGCTGGGCTTCCTGGACGACTCGCTGGTGCTGCGCACGGTGACCACGGGCTTCTTCGGCGAGGTTCACGGGCGGCTGGAGTGCCTGGACCAGGAGCGGCGGAAGCTCCGCTTCCACGCCCTGTGCCTGCCGGCGGAGCGGCTGCCGGAGTTCGCCCGCGCGCTGGACGAGGTGTGGGCGCTCTTCCACCGGCTGCTGGGGGTGCCGCGCGAGGCGGCCGAGGCCACCACCAAGGCCATCATCGAGGATCCCTTCGGCCGGCTGCTGCCCGACGGGCTCGCCCCCACGCCGCCGGCGCCGATCGGCCCGGCCGGGTGGTTGACCATGCCCGGGCCGTCGGTGCGCCTGGTGGCCGGCAAGCTGCACGCGCTGTTCGCGGGCGATCTCCAGCCCCGCGAGCGCGAGCTCGGCGAGGCCGGGCAGGGGTTCTAGGGTCCGGCGGGCTCGTCTGTGCAGTAGGCACGACCGTACGTGACCGCGCAGCCCGCGTAGCCATAGTCCCTGCAGTCCAGGTGAGTGAGCTCGCCCTCCAGGCAGAAGATGACCACGCCGAGCTGGCAGGTCACCCCGGAGGGGTTCTCACAGCCTCCGATGACCTCCGGGAAGCAGGTGATCCCTCCATCGAGGAGGTACATGCAGGTGTGCTGGCGTTGGTAGCTCCGGCAGTCCAGGCGGCCCACCCGGCCGCTGTTGCAGGCCACGATGAAGTCGCCGTCGCAGCGCTCCTCGAAGGTGGCCTCCTCGCAGGGTGCTCCTGCCCCGATGCATCCCAGCAGGCCCGCCTCGGTCTCGCCGCAGGTCTCCCCGCCGCTGGGCCAGACGCTGCAGTCCTTGCGCACGATTCCGCCGTCCACACAGGTGACGAGCTGGGAACCCTCGCAGCGCGGCTGGAACGTGTCAGGATCGCAGATCGCTTCTCCGCAGACGACACGCGCGAACGCCCCGGCCTGCTCGATGCATGACAGCCCAGCAGCCTGGCAGTGGAATACCATGGAACTGTAGTAATCGTAGCCGCAGATGAACGCGTCGCCGTCGATGCACTCCTCGTGATTGGACCCATCCGTGGGACACACGGCCTGGTAGGACGCATCGCCGTACCAGCACGCGTCCAGCTCGGCGCAGGTCGTGGCGCGCCCGACGCACTCGAACTCGGCGCGCATCAACTGACGCTCGGTGCTCGCGGCGGGAGGGAAGAGGTCGATCAGGGTCTGCAAGAGACAGGCCCTCCTCACCCCGATCGGCGTACCGTACTCGTCGAGGCAGGCGGAGAGCCGTGCGCAGCGGGCGAGGTCGATCCCGGTATTCTTCTTGCACGCAGTGAGCCCCAGGCTCATTGCCAGGCAGAGGATCGCGACGGCGCTTGCTGAATTTCTCATGGCGGCTTCGCCTCGATGCTTCTGATCCTGCATCCCGGCTGCTGCCAGGCTAGGGCAAGTCCGGCTCATCCGTGCAGTAGGCGACTGTTCCGAACTGCGAGTCGCCTGTGGCACAGCCAGCAAAGCCATAGTCTGTGCAGTCCAGCCAGGCCACCTGGCCTTCGAGGCAGTAGGTGACGAGGCCGTTGAAGCAGATCGGCTCCGTGCTCGCGGTGCACTCATCCTCGTCATCATCAAGGTCGCAGTGGCTCGCGTCCTCGCAGGTATACCTGTCGTGGTATCTCCGGCAGTCCACCCGGCCCTCGCGGCCGTGGTTGCAGGTCACAAGCACGTCCCCCTCGCAGCGCGCCGTGAAGGTCAGCGGGTCACAGGGTGGGCCTGCGCCCACGCAGCCCACCTCGCCCGGAGAGGTCTCGCCGCAGGTCTCTCCGGCGATTGGCCGGCAGGGATTCACGCCGTCGCATTCCGTCCCCCAGTAGATGTTGCAGTCCTGCCGGTCCACGCCGCACTGGGGTTTGCAGGAGACCAACTCTGTACCCTCGCAGCGTGGCTGGAAGCTCGCCTGATCGCATTCGGCTTCTCCGCAGAAGATCACCCCTGCCTGCTCGTCGCACATGAGCCCCGCGGCCACGCAGTCGTAGAATTCGGTAACCTGCCCAAAACCGCAAACCACACTCCCACCCTCGACGCAGTGGAAAATGTCGCCTCCGGTGGCACACACGGATTGCTGTTCTGGCGTACCGCTCAGGCAGGTTTCGAGCTCGGCGCAGTTTGTCGCTCGAGCAACGCAGAGTCCTTGCGCGCGCAAGACGCGCTGGAGGATGGTCTGGTTGTACGGGTAGTTCTCGTGCATCATCAACAAGTTGCAGGCGCTCTTGATGCCTAGCTTCTCATCGTTGCGATCGCACGCGGACAGGCGCGCGCAAAGGGCCTTGTCCAGCCCGGTAGGCTCCTCATCCCGGCAGCTGGAAACCAGGGTTGAACCGAGAAATAGCGCAGTGAATGCCGTCGTGCGTAGGAGCCCGACCCGCATGACCCATCCTCCTCCGAGGCTCCCCCTCGGTCGTGTTCTTCCGGATCGCCGCGCGCAGGCGGCCCAGGCTCATCGCCCGGGCGTCACAGCCCGGGGTGCCAGTCCATGTTCACGATGCTGACCGCGCCGCTGAACACCTTCACGCTGTGCTTGCCGATCAGCACGCACTCGCCCGCCGCGTTCTGGCCCATGCAGGCCACGGTGTGCGTGCCCTCGGGCAGCCCGATGGCGGCGAAGATGCCGTTGACGTTGGTCGCGTCGCGGTTGCGCTCGGGGCGCGGGTTCTCGGCGTTGGTGAAGTAGGTCAGCACGCTGGCGTCCTGCCACACCCCGCAGCGCACGTGCTGCAGCTCGCGGTACTGGCAGTCGCGCATCGTCCCGGCGATGCCGCCCTGGCCGTCCGGGAGGCTGGAGATGCCCACCGCCAGCAGGATCACGCTGAAGGTGGGCTGGCTGATGGCGTAGCCGCGCCAGGGGTGCAGGGTGGTGGTCAGCCCGGTGCGCGGATCGCTGACGGCGCTGGCCCGGGTGTCGAACACGAAGGTGCCGCCCTCGTCCGCGGCCAGATCGGCGTACAGCACCAGGTTGTGCTTGTAGGTGGTGATGAAGCCGCCGCTGGGGTCGTAGGACTTGAGGATGAGCGGGGTGTTGGTGGGCACCTCGGTGAACTCGAAGGCGCCCCAGTACTCGCAGCCCGCCTCGTCCTTCACCGTGGCCATGTCCCAGGCGCTGGCGCCGGTGGGATCCTGGTCCGCGCGGTACAGCGCGACCCGCATGTTGTCGGTCACGTCCCCGATGCCGAAGGCGTCCACGCAGCCGCGGTAGGTGACGGTGGCCGGGCCGGCCGGGGCCGGGATGCCGCACAGCCCCTGGCGGCAGGCGAGCTGCACCCCGGCGTGGTCCGTGGGGCAGTCGGTGTCCGCGGCGCAGGCGGCCGCGTTGTGGCAGGCGAGGTCCGCGTTCCCCTGGCAGGTGAACACGTTGTCCTCGTCCTCGACGCAGGCCTGGGCCGGGCGATCGGGGGTGGACACGCACACGCTCTCGGCCACGCAGGTCTGGCTGGCGGCGCAGTAGGTCGCCCCGCACTCCCCGCCGGTGTTGCCGTCGGCGCCGCCGTCGGTGGGACCGCCGTTGCCGTCCGAGCAGCCACCCAGCGCGAGCGCGGCGCAGGCCAGGAACACGCAAACCGGAAGCAGCCCCTTCTTCATGGACCTTCCTCCTGGGGGATTTTCCGCTACCCTAGCAGAGGGTTCCGCGGGCCGTCAATTCGGTTCTGCGCTGGCCCGCCGCCGCAGCCAGGCCAGGGCCGCGCGCTCCACCGCCGCGCGGAGCTGGGGCTCCTGCACGTCGGCGGCGAGCGCGGCCGCCTCGCGCGCCTGGGCGGGGCTGGCGGGCGGCAGCTCGAAGACTGGCGGGGGAGGGGGCAGGGGCTCGGCCGGCTCGCCCACCACCACCTTGAGCTCGTCGACCCAGTCGCCCCGCAGGCCCTCCTTGAGGCGCGCCAGGATCTCCGGCCCCAGGTAGGCCATCTCGGTCACCCAGGAGGAGTCGTCGGCCACCACCCGCAGCGTGCGGCGCACCAGGCGCGCCGGCACCACGTGCCTGGCCACGAACTCGCCGGCCGCCTCCCGCCAGGCGCCGCGCAGGACCTCCAGGCGGTGCAGGTGCTGGAAGCGCCAGCGCCGGGCGCTGGCGCCCACGAGATCGGCCACGGCCACCGGTCCCTTGCGGTGCTTGCGGAGGCGCCTGCGGCTGGGCTCCATGGGGCCGGAGGCTAGCACGACTGGCTGGCTCGCGCGAGCGGGCTTGCCGGCCGGGCCGCGCGGTGGTAGTCCGGGGGGGCCGTGGAGGCGAGGCGATGGCCGTGGAGGCGAAGGCGATCGAGCAGGTCGCGCAGAAGCTGCTGGCGGGCGGCCGGAACGTCGCCTTCACCGGGGCCGGGGTGAGCGTGGAGAGCGGGGTGCCCGACTTCCGCAGCCCCGGCGGGCTGTGGGAGCGCTTCCCCCCCTTCGAGTACGCCACCGCCGACGCCTTCCGCGCCGATCCGGGCAAGGTCTGGCGCATGTTCCGCGCCATGGGCGAGGTGCTGGAGCGGGTCGAGCCCAACCCGGCCCACCTGGCGCTGGCCCGGCTCGAGGCGCTCGGCCTGCTCGCGGCGGTGATCACCCAGAACATCGACAACCTGCACCAGGCCGCCGGCTCCCGGCGGGTGATCGAGTTCCACGGCAACGCCCGGCGCATGGTGTGCTGCTGCGGGGCCTGGGAGGCGACCGACGCGGTCCGGGCCCGGATCCGCGCGGGCGAGGACCTGCCGCCCCGCTGCTCGAAATGCGGCTGCCCGGTCAAGCCGGACGTGGTGCTGTTCGGGGATCCCATCCCGCCCGAGGCCAGCCGGGAGGCCATGCGGCTGGCCCAGCAGCCGGGCGTGTTCCTGGTGGTGGGCACCTCCAACGTGGTGGCCCCGGCCTCCTACCTGCCGCTCATCGCCCACAAGACCGGCGCCTTCCTGGTCGAGGTGAACCCGGAGCGCACCGAGCTCTCGGAGGGCTTCGCCCACGTCTGCTTCCACGCCCGGGCCGGGCAGGTGCTGCCCGCGCTCGTGGACGAGGTGGCGCGCCAGCAGGCTGCGCACGGCGCGGGCCCGACGCGGCGCGGCGGCTGACAACCTTCCGGAAGTCGGGGGCTTTCCTCTGCTTGACAAGCCGATCGTCCTGGCCTAGAAATTGGGCAGTCCGACGGCAACGTCAGAATCGGCCTGGCCGCTAGGCAAGGGGTTCGAGCAACCTTCCACAGCCGTGACAAAGGAGAAGGAAACGATGATCAAGCTGTCCAAGAACGCGTTCCTGCTCGGGTTGGCCCTGCTGGCCGCCAGCGCCTTCGGCCTGGCCGCCTGCGACAGCGGCGGCGGTGGCCTGGACTGCGAGGCCACGGGCGAGTACGAGTGCAACGACAATGCCTGCCACGAGTGCTGCCTGAACGATCACTGCGCGGCCGACGAGGAGTGCAGCGACGCGTTCGTGTGCGAGAAGGTCTGCCTGCAGGAGAACGCCGACTGCTCCGCGGATCGCGGCGCATGCTGCGACGGCCTGGTGTGCGACGTGTTCGACGCCACCTGCGTGGCGGACTGCACGGACGCCGCGGGCTGCGCCGCGGCCCACGCGGGTCTGCCTTACGCTGAGAACCTCGAGTGCAACAACGGCGTGTGCGACTTCCGGCACTGCACCAACGATGGTCCCTGCCTGCCTGGAACGCTCTGCTACAACGGCGACTGCGTGTCTCCGCCGGATTGTGATGAGATCACCTCGTGCAAGCTGGTGCCCGGCTCGGCCGTGACCCAGCAGGGCACGGCGGTCGACTTCTCCGCGACCGCGTTCCTGCATTCCGGCGCCCTGGCCCCCGGCGTGACCTTCACCTGGGCGTCCAGCGATGACGCCATCGCCGCGGTGGATGCGGGCGAGGTGACCGGCGGCGCCAACACCGGCACCGCCACCATCACCGCCACGGTGGCCTCCTGCACCGTGACCTGCGACGCGAGCGTGATGAACTACGGCGCCGTGGCCGCCGCCGACACCCGCGTGGTGGTGATCGACGAGCTGGCCGGCACCCCGGTCGAGGGCGCCACCGTCATCCTGCACACCGACCCCGTGACCACCGCGACCACCGACGCCCAGGGCGTGGTGACCTTCACCGGCGTGGCCCCCGCGGCCGGCAGCGCGCTGGACGTGACGGTGGCCGACCAGGGCTACGGCTACGTGACCCTGGTGGGCATCGAGCGCAACGATCTCATCGTGCACGTCGGCAAGATGTTCGACGACAGCATGGCCGGCGGCTACCGCGGCGAGATGGACTTCTCCAAGATCATCTGCGCCCCGGGCAACCCCTGCGAGGCCAAGCTCGGCCTGACCGGCCCGTCCATCCCCGGCAACCTGTTCAACCTGAACATCGACGTGCTGATCGGCGAGCTCATCCAAACTGACATCGTTCTGGGAAGCACCGCGGTGACCGCCCCCCTGCCCGGCGGCCTGGTGCTCGGGCTGAACGCCACCTGGTTCAAGCAGTACTACAACCCGACCGGCGTGCCCGGCGCCCGCGTGGCCTGGGGCCTGGGCGGCAAGCTGAACCTGTCGAAAATCATCGAGATCGCCGGCCCGATCATCTCCGGCGGCACCGAGAACATCGACATCGGCGCGCTGGTGGTGGCCATCCTGCCGCTGTTCGGCAACTTCTACACCTCGCTGGTCCCGGGCGTGACCGTGACCCCGATCGCCAAGGTCGCGGACGTGGGCGATCTCAACGGCGACGGCAGCGAGGCTGACCTGCGCCCGAATTACGACGCCTTCCCGGGCCTGCCGGGCGGCGACATGGTCCTCAAGGTGCCCATGGACAAGGAGCACCCGCTGACGGTGAACGTGCCCAACATGACCGCGCCGTACCCCTTCGACGCGGTGATCGTGGTGGCCGGCGCGCTGGTGCGCGACGCGGGCCTGGTGCCCCTGGGCATCGCCGCGGGCGTGGACGCCGAGAGCCAGGAGGAGAGCCCGGACGGCGTGATCGACCCGATCAGCATGGCGGCCTCCGACGTGGCCGGCCGCCTGCCCGAGGGGCAGTACCAGCGCGTGGTGGTGGCGCTGGCGCTCTCCATCGCCTCCCTGACCGCCGAGGACAGCGCCGGCATGAACCTGGCCGGCCAGGTGTACTTCGTGGAGGACTTCACCGGGACCCTCAACCTGTCCGCGTTCATGGCCCCGGCCACCGTCAACTACGATCCGGCCACCCGCGCGGTGACCTTCAGCGGGCTGACCGGGATCGACTACCTGCACATGATCTTCTCCGGCGACGGGGACTCGACCTGGCAGGTGCTCGCCCCGGCGGGCCAGACCAGCCCCTACACCCTGCCGGACGCCGCCCTGGTGGGCACCGACCGCTCGGCCGGCGCGGCCGTGGTGGGCATCAAGCTCATCGACGGCGTGACCTACCAGGACATCCCGGCCTTCGACGACCAGAACATGGCGGACCTGGTGAGCCTGGTGAAGGAGTTCGTGTTCACCACCGCCATCCTGCCCGACGTGCCCTGAGCCTGAGCTGATCCGGTCCTGACGGCCCCGCCCCTCGCGGAGGGGGGCGGGGCTTTTTCGTGCCCGCCCGCCTTCTTGACCTCGGGAGCGCGACCGGGGTTAGAATGCCCCCACGGTGGCGAGGAGCTCGGAGCAGGCGAGAGGAGGCCGTTCCCCTTGGGCCGGAGCAGGAACAAGACCGTGATCACCGTGGTCTCGAAGGTGACCGATCGCAACGTGATCTGCCCCGCGGCCCTGGTGATGATCTACGGCACCGATCTCGGCCGGCGCTACAGCCTGGAGAAGCCCGAGATGGTGATCGGCCGCTCCGCCAAGTGCGACATCCAGATCGACCAGGAGTCGGTCTCGCGCATGCACGCCAAGATCCTGGTCGACAGCGTGGAGCCGCTGGTCAAGGATCTCGGCAGCACGAACGGGACGCTGGTCAACGATCTGCCCATCCACGAGACGCGCCTGCGCAACCAGGACTACCTCAAGATCGGCCGCACCATCTTCAAGTTCCTCAGCGGCAACAACGTGGAGAACCTGTACCACGACGAGATCTACCGGCTGACCACGGTGGACGGCCTGACCCAGGTGTACAACAAGCGCTACTTCATGGAGACGCTGGACCGGGAGATGTCCCGCTGCCAGCGCTACGGGCGCGACCTGTCCCTGGTGCTGTTCGACATCGACCACTTCAAGCAGATCAACGACACCTTCGGCCACCTGACGGGCGACTACGTGCTCAAGGAGCTGGCCGGGCTGGTCAAGGCCAACATCCGCCGGGAGGACTTCCTGGCCCGCTACGGCGGCGAGGAGTTCGCCATCGTGCTCCCGGAGATCGACAAGGCCCGGGCCCTGGTGGCCGCCGAGAAGATCCGCGTGCTGGTCGGCGAGCACGCCTTCGTGTGCAACGACGAGCGCATCCCCGTGGCCGTCTCGCTCGGGGTGGCCGCCTTCGACCCCCAGATGGCCTCCCTGGAAGAGTTCCTGCGCCTGGTGGACAAGAACCTGTACGAGGCCAAGAGCCAGGGCAGGAACCGCGTGGTGGGCTAGGGAGATTTCTGCGCCCCCAGGAACGGGTGGCCGCGCTCCTCCAGCAGATCGTTGGTCATGTCCTGGATCTGGTTGCGGACCGCCTCGGCCTGCGCCATGGCCTGGACCGCGTCCTCGGGCGCGCCCGGGGCGAGCTGGCGGGTGGGCTGCGGGCGGCCGAAGCGGACCAGCCATTTGCTGGGCAGGGGCAGCGCGCCCAGGGGCCCCAGCCAGGGGAAGGTCGGGGTGACGGGCAGGAAGCTCAGGCCCACCTGGCGGGCCAGCCAGGCCAGGTTGGCCAGCATGGGGTGGACCTCCTCCGAGCCCACCATGGCGACCGGCACCAGGGTCGCGCCGGTGCGCGCGGCCAGGCGCACGAACCCGCCCCGCCCGAAGCGCTGCAGGCGGTAGCGGTCGCGGTACAGCTTGGTGGCCCCCTTGGTGCCCTCGGGGAACACGATCACCGGCCGCCCGGCCTCGAGCAGGCGCTGGGCGTTCTCCTGGCAGGCCCGCACCGCGCCCAGGCGGTTCAGGCTCGGGCCCAGGAAGGGCGCGTGGAAGAACAGGTCCTCCAGCAGGAAGCGCACCTCGGGCAGCCCGGCCCGGACGAGCGCCTGGCGCAGCATGAGCGCGTCCCAGGGGACCAGGCCGGCGTGGTTGGAGACCAGCAGCACCCGCCCGCCCCGGGGCAGGTGCTCGGTCCCGCTGACCTCGACGCGCCAGTAGCGCTCGAACAGGAGATCGAGCGCCGGCGCCAGCTTGGCGGCGAAGACCGGGTCGAAGCCGAACGGGTCGACCTCGTCCGAGCGCCAGCGCATGGCGAGATCGCCCCACCAGCGGCCGTAGGTGGCCGGGCGGAGGGCCTCGGACACGGCCTCGGCCAGCATGAAGAGCGGGCCGCGCTCCCCGGGCGAGGGCGCGAGCAGCTCCTGCCGGTCCAGCTCCCCCGCCTCCTTCCCGGTACCAGGATCAGGGCCAGGAACAGGGCCAGGAACAGGGCCAGGAAGAGGATTCTTAAAGGGTGAAGCTGGAGAGGCCTTGGAAGCGGCGGGCGGGGCAGGGGGGGCCTCTTCTTTGTCCTGCCCAACCCTCGAAGAAGTCTTTCCTTCTTCCTCCTGATGTTCCTGCCCCACCCTCACAGAAGCCTTTTCTTTTTCCTTGCCTTCCTGCCCGACCCTCGAGGAAACCTTTCCTCTTTCTTCCTGCTGTTCCTGCCTCACCCTAAGAGAATCCTCTCCTGTTTCCTGCCCTTCCTGCCTCTTCCTCACCCCCGAAGGGGGCCTCCTGGCCTTCTTCTTCGGGGCTGGTCCGGGGGTCGGCTGGGCCGGGCTGGCGGGCTGGTCCTGGGCCGCCGGGCTCGGCCGGGAGAAGGGGTCGCGTCCTAGGACGGATGAGCTCATGGGCGTGTCTCCCTCGGCCTCAGGCCTCGGCGTCGGCCAGGTTGTCCTCGAGCCCGCGCAGCCGGACGAAGTTGCGCAGCGCCTCCCGGGTGGTGTAGCGGGGCTGGAAGCCCAGGGCCCGCCGGGCGCGGGAGGCGTCCGCCACGCACGGGTAGCGCAGGTAGTCGAGGAAGCTCGGGGGCACGGTCACCGCCTGGGCCGCCCACAGCATGCCCAGCAGCCGGTCCGCCAGCCAGGGCGGCAGCGGCAGCGGCAGGCAGCCCGCCACCCGGGTCAGGCTGGACAGCGGCAGCACCCCCTCGGCCGCGATGTTGTACGCCCCGGGCCGGGGCTCGTCCACCGCCAGCTTGAGGGCCTCCAGCGCGTCCAGCTCGTGCACCGTCTGGAACAGCGGGTCGTGGCCGAGCACGGCCGGCGCCAGGCTGGAGCGCAGCAGGCGGCTGAGCATCGTGTCGATGTGCGGGCCGAGGGCCGAGGCCATGCGCAGCACGCAGGTGACCACCCGGGGGTGGCTGCGGGCGAAGTCCTCCACCAGCTTCTCCGACTCCACCAGGTCGTCGATGAACGGGCAGCGGGCCGTGCCTCGCAGCGGGCTCGCCTCCCCGAGGTAGGCGGGGTTGTCGGGCCGGGCGCCGTAGGTGAGCGTGCTGCCCACCACGAGGAAGTGCGCCAGCTGCGAGGCCGCGGCCGCGCCCAGCATGTGCATCGTGCCGGCCACGTGCAGCTCGTGGGCGTACGAGGCGTCGTGGCTGGGGTTGGACATGATGGCCAGGTGGACGGCCGTGTCCACGCCCTGGGCCCGGAACAGCTCGGCCAGCTCCTGGCCGGCGGAGGGGTGGGTGAGGTCCACGTGCCGGAAGGCCGACTTCGGCCCCAGCCGCTCGGGCTCGCGCACGTCGAGCGCCAGGATCTTCCTGAAGCGCGGATCCGACTCCATCAGGCCGATCAGCCGCTGGCCCAGGAACTCGCTGATCCCGGTGACCGCCACCACCCGGCCCGCGCCGCCGGCCCGCTCGGACTTGCTCGTGGACATGGAGACACCCTCCCGAGAAGCTCCCTCGGACAGAGCGCAGCCTAGCAGAGGGCCCGGGTCCCGGACAAGGCCGACCGCCCGGCGCGCCTGGCTTCCGGCCCCGCCGCATTCGTGCTAGCTTCGCCCGGCCGAAGGGAGGGAGCCATGCCCGGCAAGATCCACGTCCTGCCCTCGGAGCTCGTCGACCAGATCGCGGCCGGCGAGGTGGTCGAGCGGCCCGCCTCGGTGGTCAAGGAGCTGGTGGAGAACAGCCTGGACGCCGGCGCCACGCGCGTGGTGTGCCAGGTGGAGGAGGGCGGGAGGGCCCTGGTGCGGGTGGTGGACGACGGCGAGGGCATGAGCCGCGAGGACCTGGCGCTGTCGGTCGTGCGCCACGCCACCTCCAAGCTCCGCAGCCTGGAGGAGCTCGAGCGCGTGGTCAGCCTGGGGTTCCGGGGCGAGGCGCTGCCGAGCATCGCCGCCGTCAGCCGGCTGTGCATCGTCACCCGACGGCGGGAGGACGAGGTGGCCAGCCGGCTGGACCTCGCGGGCGGGGAGCCGCCCCGCCTGTCGGACGCAGGCGCGCCCGTGGGCACGAGCGTCGAGGTGGCGGAGCTGTTCTTCAACGTGCCGGCCAGGCGGAAGTTCCTGCGCACCGCCGCCACCGAGCTCGCGCACGTCTCGACCTGGCTCACCCGCCTGGGCCTGGCCCGGCCCGGGGTGCACCTGCGCCTCGAGCACAACGGCCGGCGGGTGCTGGAGGCCGAGCCCAGCGCCGATCCGGCCCAGCGGGCCGCGGCGCTGCTGGGGCGCGAGGTGTTCGAGCACCTGCTGCCGGTCGCGCGCGAGGACGGGGGCGTGCGCCTGCGGGGGCTCGCCTCCGATCCCAACCTCAGCCGCAACAACGCCCAGGGCATCCACCTGTTCGTGAACGGGCGCTTCGTGCGCGATCGGCTGCTGCAGCACGCCGTCATGCAGGGCTACCGCACGGTGCTGCCCGAGGGGCGCTACCCGGTGGTGGTGCTCGCGCTCGAGCTCGAGCCGGGCCAGGTGGACGTGAACGTGCACCCGCAGAAGACCGAGGTGCGCTTCCTCGACACCCGGGCGGTGCAGCGGGCGGTCACCGCCGCCCTGGCCGCCCGGCTGGCCGAGGCGAGCTGGCTCGGGGCGGCCCGCGGCGGGCCCACCCGGGACTACGTGCTGCGGGCCGAGCGGCCGGGGCAGGAGCCCGCGGCCGCGGAGGGCGCGGGCGGGCCGGCGGGCGTGCGCGCGGCCCTGGGCCGCTTCCAGGCCTCCCGCGCCGGCCGGCCCCAGGCCGGCCTGCGCTTCTCCCCGCCACCCCCCGGCCCGGCCACGCCGGCGCCGCGGGCGCTGGCCGGGCTGTGCGAGCCCGCCCCGGTGGACCCGGCTTTCGAGGTGGACCGGCCGCTGCGGGAGTGGGACTTCGTGGGCACGCTGTGGAACACGTACCTGGTGCTCACGGCCGGCGACCGGCTGGCGCTGGTCGACCAGCACGCGGCCCACGAGCGCATCACCTTCGAGCGGCTGCGCGCCTCGCTGGACAGCGGGGAGGTGCGCGCCCAGCGGCTGCTGGTGCCCGTGCAGCTCGAGCTGGACGCCAGCGCGGCGGCGGCGGCCGCGGAGCACGCCGCCGATCTGCGCAGCATGGGCTTCGAGCTCGAGCCCTTCGGCCCGCGCGCGCTCAGCGTCCGCAGCGTGCCCGCGCTGCTCGGCGCGGCGCCGGTGGCGGCGCTGGTGCGCGACGTGCTGGACGAGTTCGGCGACACCGGCCAGGGCAGCGCGTTCGCCGTCCACCGCGAGGCCGTGCTCGCGCGCATGGCCTGCCACGGCTCGGTGCGCGCCGGCCAGGCGCTGGGGGAGGGCGAGGTGCGCGAGCTGCTCGGGCAGCTCGAGCGGATCGACTTCGCCGGCACCTGCCCCCACGGCCGGCCGGTGCTGGTCGAGCTCGGCCGGGACGAGGTGGCCGGGTGGTTCCTGCGCTCCTGACCCCCCGCCCGCGCCTGGTGGTGGTGTGCGGGCCGACCGCCTCGGGCAAGGGCGCCCTGGCCCGGGCCCTGGCCGCGCGCTTCGCCGGCGAGCTCGTCTCGGCCGACTCCCGCAAGATCTACCGCGGCCTCGACATCGGCACCGCCAAGCCGGACGCGGCGGCGCGCGCGGATCTGCCGCACCACCTGCTGGACGTGTGCGCGCCCGGGGAGGCCTTCTCCGCGGCGCGCTTCGTGGAGCTCGCCGACGCCGCCATCGGGCAGATCGCCGCCCGGGGGCACGTGCCCGTGGTGGTCGGCGGCACGGGCCTGTACGTGAAGGCGCTGCTGCGCGGCATCATCGACACCCCGCCCCGCGACCCGGCCCTGCGGGCCCGCCTGGAGGCCGAGGAGCGCGCCCAGCCGGGCAGCCTGCACGCGCGCCTGCGGAGCGTGGACCCGGCCTGCGCGGCCCGGCTCGGGCCGGGCGATCGCCTGCGGCTCGTCCGGGCGCTCGAGGTCCACGCGCTGACCGGACGGAGGCTGTCGGAGCTGCAGGCGGCTCACGCCTTCGGGCAGCGGCGCTACCCGGCCCTGCTGCTGGCCCCCGACTGGCCCCGCGCCGAGCTCGACGAGCGCATCGGCCGCCGGGTCGCCGCCATGCTGGCGGCGGGCTGGCTGGACGAGGTGGCCGCCCTGCGGCGCGCGGGCGAGCGGGCCGGGCTGGACGTGGTCGGCTACCGCGAGCTCGATCGGCACCTGGCCGGCGAGCTCAGCCTGCCCGAGGCCGTGGAGGCCGTGCGCCGGGCCCACCGCCGCTACGCGCGCTACCAGCTCGGGCTGTTCGGCAAGCTCCCGGACCTGCGCTGGCTGCCCGCGCCCGTGGAGCTGGAGGCCGTGGCCGCGGAGGTGGGCGCGTTCCTGGGGCGCTAGCAGCGGCTAGTAGTAGGTGTAGCCGACGCGCAGGAAGGCCGACTGGAAGGTGTCCGAGTAGCTGCCCATGCCGCCGGTCGAGCCGTCCTCCATCATGTACTGGGTGAGGTCGTAGCCCAGGCCGAGGGTCAGGTAGTCGGTCACGTTCACGTCGAAGCCGGCGTACACGCCGAAGCCCAGCCCGCTCCCGGCCACCTCCTCGCCGGGCTGGACGGCGAATTGGAAGACCCCCGAGGCGAAGATGCGCAGGTACGGCTTCCACAGGAACATGAAGAAGTCGAGCCCGACGTAGGGCGCCATGTAGCTGGCCGAGGTGGCCAGCGCGTCGCCCGCGTCCTCGATGGTGTTGGAGGTGGCGCCGTAGCCGAAGCGCAGGATGAGGGCCGGGGCCACGCTCGCCTTGAAGGCGAGCCGGTACATGAGCTCCGCGCGCCACTGGTACTGGCTGGCGCTGAAGGTCTGATCGTTGTCCGAGCGGGCGTACTCCAGCCCCAGGCCCATGTCGAACATCCCGCCCAGGCCCAGGCCGCCCAGCCACTCGTTGTCCACGAAGGCGCCCAGGAAGAGCCGGCCGTCGATGCGGAAACCGGGGTAGAAGGTGGCCTCGTGACGCGGGCTCAGGCCGTGGCGGAAGTGCATGGAGGCGCCCGCGGTGACCAGCGCCTCGTTGGAGGAGCCGACCTCGCGGGGCTCGCCCTCCTTGGCCGGGGCCTCGGCGCGGGCCCCGGCCTCCGGCTCCGCGGCGGCGCGCGGCGCGGGCTCGTCGGCCGGCCTGGCGCCGCCGGCGGCGGGCTCCTCGCCGGGCTTGGCGCGGGCCCAGGCGGGCAGGAAGGCGTCGTTGGCCGGCTTGGGCTTGGGCTCGGCCGCGGGCGCCGGCTCGACCTTGGCCACCGGCTCGGCCGGCTGGAGCGCGACCCTCTTCCCCCCGAGCTTCTCCTGGATCTGGTCGGCCAGCTCCGAGGCGTTCTCGGCCGGGAGCTTGGGCTGGCGCAGCTTGTAGGTCTTCTTGAGCACCTGCTTGCCGCGCGGGTCGTACAGCACCACGGTCACCAGCATGGCCCCGGCCTTGGCGGGCAGGGCGGAGCCGGTCACCACGCCGTCGAGCGGGATGGCCTTGGCCGCGGCGGCGATGCCCTTCGGGGTGAGGGCCTTGCCGCCCTTGAAGCGCAGCTTGGCGGCGCGCTTGAGGTAGTCGTCGTAGGACACCAGCTTGAAGCCCCGCTCGCCCAGCGCGGCCGTCAGCGCCTTGCGGGCGGCCTCGCCGGCCCCGCGCTTGGTCTTGTCCACGAACTTGGCCACGACCACGTCCTGGGCCCGCGCGGGCGGGGCGGTGAACAGCAGGCCGCAGGCCAGGCCGAGCAGGCCGGCCACGAGGACGGTGGGGCGATGCCTGGGTTGCATCCGGGCCTCCCTGGTTGGGTGATACCAGGGGCATTATCGAGGGCCGCGCGGTTGGGTGTCAAACATCCGGGGCGCGGCGTTGACAGGTCGAGGCAGGTTGTCACACATTGGGCCTGCGATGGAGGTTCGAGCATGACCCAGACCACGGGACCTGCATTCCGGCGCATCACCGTCCTGGGGCTCGGCGCCATGGGCGGCTCCGTGGCCGCCCTGGCCAAGGCCCGGGGCCTGGCCGAGGAGGTGGTGGGCGTCGATCGCAACCCGCTGCACCTCGAGACCGCCCGCCAGCTCGGCCTGGTGGATCGCGCCTCCGACCACGCCGCCCGGGCCGTCATGGGGGCCGAGCGGGTGGTGCTGGCCGTGCCCCTGGACGAGGTCTTCAAGCTGGTCGAGGAGATCGGGCCCGACGTGAAGCCCGGCGTGGTGCTCACCTGCACCGCCGGCACGACCGAGAAGCTGCGGGTGCAGCTCGTGCGCACGGTGCGGTCGGCCGAGAACTTCGTGCCGGCCTTCCCCCTGGTGCACACCCGCGCCGCCGGTCCGTCCGCGGCCAGCCCGGAGGCCGTGCAGGGCCGGCGCTGCCTGGTGTCCGCCGGGCCCGTCTCCAGCGTGGCGCTCGGCGAGGCCATCCGCTTCTGGGCCGATCTCGGGCTCCGGCCCGTGGACCTGCCGCCCGATCGCTTCGCCGCCTCGGTGGCCGGCCACCACGACTGGCCGCGCCTGGTGGCTGCGGCGGCGGCCCGGGTGGCACGGCGCGGGGCCTGGCCCTCGGGCCGCTCGGCGCTGGCCGCCTGGATGGAGGCGGTCGGGGACGACCAGACCCTCGGCCGGCGGGAGCAGCTCTACGCCGGTCCGCTGTGCGGCCTGCTGGGGGAGCTGCTCGAGGAGCTGCAGGCCGATCTGCGCGCCCTGGGCGGCTGCCCCGGCGGCCCGGGTGCGCCGGCCGAGGCGGCGGGCAAGGGCGCGGAGGCGGTCCGCACCCGGACCGGGCCAGGCGAGGGCCAGGCATGAGCGCCCGGGCGCGCCCGGTGGTGGCCATCGACGGCCCGGCCGGCACGGGCAAGTCCACGGTCGCCCGCCGCGTGGCCGCGGGGCTGGGCTTCACCCTGGTGGACACGGGCGCCATCTACCGCTGCGCCGCGCTGGCGGCCGTCCGGGCCGGCCTGGCGCTGGACGACACGCCGCGGGCCCGCCAGGCCCTGGGCGAGCTGGCGGCGGCGCTGCGCATCTCGTTCCGCCCCGGACCGGAGGGGCAGCGGGTGTTCCTCGGGCCCGACGAGGTGACCCTCGAGCTCCGCAGCCCGGCCATGTCCCAGGCCGCCTCGCGGGTCAGCGCGCTGCCGGAGGTCCGGGCCGCGCTGCTCGCGCTGCAGCGCGGGCTGGGCCAGGACGGCGGGGTGGTGCTGGAGGGGCGCGACATCGGCACGGTGGTCTTCCCGGACGCCGAGGTGAAGGTCTTCCTGACCGCCTCGGCCGAGGTGCGCGCCCGGCGGCGCCACGCGGAGCTCCTGGCGCGCGGGCTGCAGGTCAGCCTCGAGGACACCCTGCGCGAGCAGGCCGAGCGCGATCGGCGGGACGAGGGGCGCGCCGTGGCGCCGCTCAAGGCCGCGGCGGACGCGGTGGTGATCGACACCGGCCCGCTGAGCCTGGACGAGGTCGTGGCGCGGGTGCTGGCGCTGGCACGCGAGGTCCGCCGGTGAAGGTGCGGCGCCTCGCGCGGTCGGGCTTCTGCTACGGGGTGCGGCGCGCCACCGGGCTCGCGATCCGGCTGCGCCAGCGGCACGCGCGGGTGTGGACCCTGGGGCCGCTGATGCACAACCCGCAAGAGGTGGCCCGCCTGGCCTCCCAGGGCATCCTGCCCTGCGGGCGGGTGGAGGAGTGCGGCCCGGGCCCGCTCCTGGTCCGCACCCACGGCGTCGCGCGCGAGGAGGAGGAGGCCGCCAGGCGCCTGGGGCTCGAGCTCGTGGACGGCACCTGCCCGCACGTGCTGGGCGCGCGCAGGGATCTCGCGCTGTTCGGGCGCGAGGGCCGCACGGTCATCCTGGCGGGGGACGCGGCCCACCCCGAGGTGAGCGCCCAGGTCAGCCACGCCGAGGGGCCTGTCCACGTGGTGGGCTCGCGGGCCGGGCTGCCCGCGCTGCCACCCGCCACCCGGGTGGGGGTGGTGGCCCAGACCACGCTGGCCCCGGCCGAGTTCGAGGCGCTGGTGGCGGAGATCCGCGCCCGGCACGCGGACACGCGCGTGTCCGCGGCCCTGTGCGACGATGCCCGGGTCAGGCAGGCCGAGGCCGCGCGGCTGGCCGCCGAGGTGGACGCCGTGGTGGTGGTGGGAGGCCGCAACAGCGCCAACACCTCGCGCCTGGCCGAGATCTGCCGCCGCGTGCAGCCGCGCTGCTTCCACGTCGAGGTCGCCGAGGAGCTGCGGGCGGCCGACTTCGCGGGGGTGGCCGTGGTCGGGCTGGCCGCCGGCGCCTCGACCCCCGACTGGCTCATCGAGCAGGTGGCGGGCTGGCTCGCGCGCCTCCCGGGCCAAGCCTCCGACAGCAAAGAAAAATCGTTTGACACCGGGGGGCAAAGCCAGTAGCTTGTGTCCCGCTTTGCAATGGGGCAGAGCGAGCGCAGGGCCGCGATCACCTCCATCGGGTCCGCGCGTGGCCGCAGCAGGAGAGGTTTTCTCGCCAGCATCCCGCAGGAACAGGGTACAGGCGAACCCGATCCCGACGCCGCCAGAGCGCGAAGCGTCGGCGATCGGCCCAGGGAGTCAGGGTATCGTGATGGACAAGGAGCCGACCAAGGTGAACGGTGACGAGGCGATGGGCAAGGCCGAGGAGGGCGAGGAGAACTTCGCCCGCATGTTCGAGGCCAGCCTGAACGAGCAGGACAAGCGCGAGGGCGAGATCGTCAAGGGCGAGATCATCGACATCCGCCCGGATCACGTGGTGGTGGACATCGGCTTCAAGTCCGAGGGCACCATCCAGATCGGCGAGTTCGGCCGCAAGCCCGACGGCACGCCCGACGTGAAGGTCGGCGACCGCATCGACGTGCTGCTCGAGCGCTGGGAGGACGAGGACGGGCTGATCGTGCTCTCCAAGGAGAAGGCCGACAAGCTCAAGGTCTGGGACGAGATCAGCGACGCGGTCGAGAAGGACCAGCTCGTCAAGGGCGTCATCGTGGCCCGGGTGAAGGGCGGCCTGAGCGTGGACATCGGGGTCAAGGCCTTCCTGCCCGGCTCCCAGGTGGATCTGCGGCCCATCCGGAACCTGGAGAAGCTGATCGGCCAGACCTTCGACTTCAAGATCATCAAGTTCAACAAGCGCCGGGGCAACATCGTGCTCAGCCGCCGCGTGCTCCTGGAGAAGGAGCGCGAGGCGCTGAAGACCGAGACCCTGAAGAAGCTCAAGGCCGGCGCGGTGCTCCCGGGCATCGTGAAGAACATCACCGAGTACGGCGCCTTCATCGATCTCGGCGGCATCGACGGCCTGCTGCACATCACCGACATGTCCTGGGGCCGCGTCAGCCACCCGAGCCAGGTGTTCTCGGTGGGCGACGAGATCAACGTGATGGTGCTCAAGTTCGACCCCGAGACCGAGCGCGTCAGCCTGGGCCTGAAGCAGATCAACGAGGACCCCTGGACCCACGCCGACGAGCGCTACCCGGTCGGCAACAAGGTCAAGGGCAAGGTGGTCTCGCTGACCGACTACGGCGCCTTCGTGGAGCTCGAGGAGGGCATCGAGGGCCTGATCCACATCTCCGAGATGTCGTGGACCAAGCGCGTCAAGCACCCCTCCAAGGTGGTGACCGTGGGCGACGAGGTCGAGGCCATCGTGCTCGACATCGACTCCACCAACAAGCGCATCTCGCTCGGCATGAAGCAGGTCGAGCCGAACCCCTGGACCACGCTGGAGGAGAAGTACCCCATCGGCTCGGTCATCCGGGGCCGCATCCGCAACATCACCGACTTCGGCGTGTTCATCGGGATCGAGGAGGGCATCGACGGCCTGGTGCACATCTCCGACATCTCCTGGACCCAGCGCATCAAGCACCCCAGCCAGCTCTACAAGAAGGGCGACGAGGTGGAGGCCATGGTGCTCCACATCGACCCCGAGAACGAGCGCTTCTCGCTGGGCATCAAGCAGCTCCTGGACGACCCCTGGACCAAGATCCCCGAGCGCTTCCCGCCCGGCACCCGGGTGAAGGGCAAGGTCATCAAGGTCACCGAGTTCGGCGCCTTCGTGGAGATCGACCAGGGCATCGAGGGCCTGATCCACATCTCCGAGCTCAGCCAGGACCGTGTCGAGGATCCCCGCTCGGTGGTCAACGAGAACGACACCATCGAGGTCATGGTGCTGGACGTGGATCCCGAGGAGCGCCGCATCGCGCTCAGCGTCAAGAGCCTGCAGCTCAGCAAGGGCGAGGAGGACTACCAGGAGTACCTGCGCCGCCAGGGCAACGCCAGCGTGACCCTCGGCGACGCGCTGGCCTCCAGCGGCCTCCTGCCCAAGCCCGAGGGCGAGCGCGGCAAGAAGGCCAAGAAGACCCGCGAGGACACGGACGACACGGACGAGGAAGAAGAGGAATGAGCAGGCGGGGGCACCCGTCGAACCACTTGATCTCTCTGGGTTGTTGTGATTTCCATGGGGCGTGGGGGCGCGCTCGCCCCCCGGCCCCGTGACGAAGACGACGAAGGAAAGGAGCCGAGCGCCGTGACCAAGAGCCAACTGATCGAGGCGGTGGCCACCAAGCTGGAGAACGTGTCCAAGAAAGACGTCGAGATCATCGTGGACACCATCTTCAACTGCATGACCGACGCCTTGACCCGCGACGAGCGCATCGAGATCCGCGGGTTCGGCAGCTTCGTCTCCAAGATCCGCGACGCCCGGGACGGCCGGAACCCCAAGACCGGTGACAAGGTCTCGGTGCCCAAGAAGCGCACGCCCTTCTTCACCGTCGGCAAGGAGCTCAAGGAGCGGGTGAACGTGGACGAGGAGGAGGGCGCCCCGGCCCCCGCGCCCGGCACCCTCCCGACCCCCTGAGCGCCCGCGTCCTCGGCCACCCCCGATGAACCGCATCTGGGCCCCCTGGCGGATGGAGTACATCCTCGCTCCCAAGGAGGGGGGGTGCATCTTCTGCTTCGAGCCGGCCCAGGATCCCGAGCGCTGGGTGCTGCGGCGTGAGCCCGAGGGCATGGTGCTGCTGAACAAGTACCCCTACACGGGCGGTCACGTGATGGTCGTGCCCCGGGCCCACGTCTCCCGGCCGCACGAGCTGTCCGCGGCCCAGTTCTCCGCCCTGAACGCCCTCCTGCACCGCTCCATCCAGGCCCTCGAGGAACGCCTGCGCCCGGACGGGATGAACGTGGGCATGAACCTCGGGCGGGTGGCCGGGGCCGGGGTGGCCGATCACCTGCACTGGCACGTGGTGCCCCGCTGGAACGGGGACAACAACTTCATGCCGGTGCTCGGCGACGTGCGGGTGATGAACGAGTACCTCGACCGGACCTGCGAGCACCTCAAGCCAGCCTTCGCCTGGTGATCCCTCGCGCGGCTCAGAAGAAGCGTTCGACCAGGGCCTGGTCGCCGGTGGCGCGGGCGTGGAGCGGCTCGCTGCCGGCCAGCAGCGCGGTGCGCACCAGCGGCCTGGCCAGGCGGGCGGCGGCGCGGGTGAGGGGACCGAAGCGCGCGCGCACCTGCTCGAACAGCTCCTCCAGCCCCTCGCGCTGGAAGTGCAGGACGCGCTCGAGCTCGTCCCCGTCGGCGTAGTAGCCGCAGTGGAAGTTGCGCGCGGCGAAGGCCTCCTCGGGCAGGAAGCCCCGGCCCAGGCCGGCCAGCTCGAACCAGCGCTCCAGGAACTCACGGTAGAGGGTGCGCCCGCGCGGGCCGCCGCCCAGGTTGAAGGTGCGGCCCTGCAGCTCCGCGGGGTGCAGCGCGGCCTCGGCCAGGGCGTAGCCGCAGTCGCGGTTGGTGCACACCTCCAGGGAGGTGTCGAGCGGCATGTGGAACATGAGCGGATCGGGCTTCATGTGCGGCCCCAGGATGCCGGTCAGCCGCAGGATGGTGAACGGCAGCCCCGAGGCCCGCAGCATGTCCTCCGCGCGCAGCTTGGTCTCGGCGTAGTGGTCGCCCAGGCTGGGGCGGAGCGGGTCGCCGACCCGGATCCAGGGCTCCGCCACCCGGTCTCCGTAGATGGAGATGGAGGAGGTGTAGATCACCCAGGCCGGCCGGCCCTCGCGGCCGGCGCGGGCCTGGAGGGCCGCGAGCAGGTTCGCCGTGCCGCCCTCGTTGGTCGCCGCGGCCAGCGCGGGCTCGCGGTCGGCCCGGGGCGGGATGAGCGCGCCGGCGTGGATCACCACGTCGGCGCCCTCGGCCGCCCGGGCCACGGCGGCCGGGTCGCGCAGGTCTCCCCAGTGCGTCTCGATCTGCCCCCGCCAGGGCCACAGGCGCCGGCGGGTGCGCAGGCAGGGCAGCTCGAAGGTCCGCGTGACCAGGCGGGGCGCGCGGGCCACCAGCTCCCGCACGACCTCCTGGCCCACGGCCCCGGCAGCGCCGGTGAGCAGCACGCGGATGGGCTCCTCCATGGCAGGCCTCCTCCCGAGGTTCGCTCGGGAGAGCCTAGCACCCCCAACACGGCGTTGTAAACGGGTTGTTTGAAACGGATGGTTCGGGGGCCGGGCTCAGCGCCGCAGGTGCTCCATCAGCAGATCGAGGAAGCGCTCGCGCAGCGCGGGGGCGCGCAGGCCGTCGCGGAGCTCGGAGCCGTCCCCGTCGACCGGCAGCGGCCCGGCCAGGGTGGACACCAGCATGCTCAGCTTGAAGGCCAGGGCGTGGGGATCGATCTTCCCCAGCACCTCGCCCAGGACGGCCTCCACGTCGCGGTAGGCCTGGGCGATGACCTGCTGCAGCACCTTGCCGAAGGGGTCGTTCGGCTGGGCCAGGAGCTGGCGGGCGAGCAGCGCCAGGATGCCCGGGTAGTCGGCCAGGTAGCGCATGACCTCCTGGCACCAGCGGCGGAGGCGGACCTCGGCCGGCTGGCCCGGGGTGCTGAGCAGCCCCATGACCTGCTTGTAGCCGGTCCAGAAGCGCTCGCCCATCTGGGTGTACATCTGCTCCTTGGAGGAGAAGTAGTAGTTCACCGCCGCCACGTTCACCCCGGCCTCGCGGGCGATGTCGCGCACCGACACGTCGGTGGTGCCCTTCTTGCCGATCAGGAAGATGGTGCGATCCAGGATGTGATCGCGGGTGTTCTCCACCCCCCGCACCTGGGGCGAGGGCTGGGGCTCGGCGACGGTCTTGCGGGGGCGTCTGGCTGGCATGAGGGCATGATATCCGCGGGTCGGCCCGCGTCAAGTCGGGCGGGGTTGCGTCCGCCGGCGCGCGTGCCCATACTCCGGCGTCGCCCCCGGGGGGACCGAGGTGGAGCATGCCCGTCCGTCGCCGCCCGCCCCGCGCGATCGAGATCCGCGGCGCCCGCCAGAACAACCTCCGGGCCGTGGACGTGGACATCCCCCTCGGCCGCCTGAGCGTGGTCACCGGGGTGAGCGGCTCGGGCAAGTCCAGCCTGGCCTTCGACACCCTCTACGCCGAGGGGCAACGCCGCTACGTGGAGACCTTCTCGCCCTACGCCCGCCAGTTCCTGGAGCGCATGCCGCGCCCGCAGGCGGACGAGATCCGGGGCATCCTGCCGGCCATCGCCATCGATCAGAACCGCCCGGTCAAGACCTCGCGCTCCACCGTGGGCACCATGACCGAGGTGACCGACCACGCCAAGGTGCTCTTCGCGCAGGCGGCCGTGCTGCACTGCGACGGCTGCGGCCAGCCCGTGCGACCCGAGGAGCCGGGGCCCTTCGCCGCGGAGCTGCTCGCGGAGGCGGCCGGGCAGGAGGCGCTGATCGGCTTCCCGCTGGGGGCGCTGGCCGGGCTCCCGGCCGAGGCCTGCCGGGCGCTCCTGGCGGCGCAGGGGGTGCGGCGGGTGCGCCAGCCCGGTGAGCAGGGGCCGGAGGTGGTCCCGCTCGCCGCGGCCAGGCTCGACCCCCGCGACCTCGGCCTGGTCGACCGCCTGCGGCTCCAGGCGGACGCCCGCGCGCGGCTGGTCGGCTCCCTGGAGCGGGCCCTGCTCCTGGGCAACCAGGCGGCGGCCGTGGTCCTGCCGGACGGCGAGCGGCGGCTCGCCCCGGGGCTGCGCTGCCCGCGCTGCGAGCGGCGCTTCCCTGCCGCCACGCCCAACCTGTTCTCCTTCAACAGCCCGCTCGGCGCCTGCCCCGCCTGCCGCGGGTTCGGGCGCACGGTCGAGATCGACCCCGCGCGGGTGGTGCCCGACCCGGAGCTGTCGATCGCGGCCGGGGCCATCCGGCCCTGGCGCAGCGGCATGGGGCACGAGTGCCAGCGGGATCTCCTGCGTTTCTGCCGGGCCAGCGGGGTGCCGACCGGACGCCCCTTCCGGGCGCTCTCCGCCACCCACCGGCGCTGGGTGTGGGACGGCCGGGGCGACTGGTACGGCGTGCGGGGCTTCTTCGGCTGGCTCGAGTCCCGGCGCTACAAGGTGCAGGCGCGGGTGCTGCTGGCCCGCTACCGCAGCTACACGCCCTGCGCCGCCTGCGGGGGCCGCCGGCTGCGGCCCGAGGCCCTGCGCTACCGGCTGGCCGGGCTCGATCTGGCCGCGCTGTACGCGCTGCCCATCGCCGAGGCGCTCGAGCGGCTGGAGGGCTACACGCCCCCGGCCCAGGTGGCCCCGGCCGCCGGGCTGCTGCTCGACGAGATCCGCTCCAGGCTGCGCTACCTGCGCGAGGTGGGCCTGGGCTACCTCAGCCTGGACCGCCAGAGCCGCACCCTCTCGGGCGGGGAGGTGCAGCGGGTGGACCTGGCCCGGGCGCTGGGCGCGCGGCTGGTCCACACGCTGTACGTGCTGGACGAGCCCAGCATCGGGCTGCACCCCCGGGACGTGGCCCGGTTGAACGGGGTGCTCGCCAGGCTGCGGGAGCGGGGCAACACCCTGGTGGTGGTGGAGCACGATCCCGATCTGGTGCGGGCCGCGGACCACCTCGTCGATCTCGGCCCGGGCCCCGGCGCGGCCGGCGGCCGGGTGCTGTACGCGGGCCCGCCGGAGGGCCTGCGGGGGCGGACGGACTCGGCCACCGCGCGCCTGCTGTTCCCGGCCCCCGGCGCGGCGCCCGGGGCCGCGCGCGCCCGGCGGCCCGTGGAGCCCGCGCGCGCGGTGCGCATCCGCGGCGCCGCGGAGCACAACCTCCGGGACCTCGACGTCGATCTGCCGCTGCACGCGCTCACCTGCCTGTGCGGGGTGAGCGGCTCGGGCAAGAGCACGCTCGTGCGCGACGTGCTGCACCGCTGGGCCCGGCGCCTGGCCGGGGAGCTGGACGAGCCCCCGGGGCGCTGCCGGGAGGTGCAGGGGCTGGAGCAGGTGGAGCAGGTCACCCTGGTGGACCAGGAGAGCGTGCCGCGCTCCCCGGCGGTCACCCCGGCCTCCTACGTCGGCGGCTGGACCCCCATCCGGGAGCACTTCGGGGCGCTGGACGGGGCCCGGCGGCTGGGCTTCGGGCCCGGGGACTTCTCGCTGCGCGCGGGCCGCGGGCGCTGCCCGGCCTGCCAGGGCGCGGGCCACGAGAGGGTGGAGATGCAGTTCCTGTCCGATGTGTTCCTGCCCTGCGCCCTGTGCGGCGGGCGGCGCTACCGGGAGGAGCTGCTGGCCGTGCGCGACCGCGGGCGGAGCGTGGCCGACGTGCTGGAGCTCAGCGCGGACGAGGCGGTGGAGTTCTTCGGCCCCCGGTCGCGCGCCGCGCGGGCGCTCGCCTGCCTGCAGGCCGTGGGGCTCGGCTACCTGCGCCTGGGCCAGCCGGCCAGCACGCTCTCGGGCGGCGAGGCGCAGCGGCTGAAGCTGGCCGCCTTCATCGGCCAGGGGCTGGGCGGCGGCCCGCGCGCCCGCCGGGGCCGGGGCCAGCTGTTCCTGTTCGACGAGCCCACCACCGGGCTGCACGCCGCGGACGTGCGGGTGCTGCTGCAGGCCTTCGACCGGCTGCTGGACGCCGGTCACTCCCTGGTGGTGATCGAGCACAACCTGGAGGTGATCCGGGCGGCGGACTGGGTGCTCGAGCTCGGGCCCGAGGGGGGCGCGGGGGGCGGCCGGCTGGTGTGCCAGGGCCCGCCCGAGGCCGTGGCCGCCTGCCCGGGCTCCCCCACCGGCCAGGCGCTGGCCGGGCGAGGCGCCCCGCGCACGGCGCCGCCGCCGGGCGCGGCCGAGCCAGACACGGGCCGGATCCTCGTCCAGGGGGCGCGCGAGCACAACCTCACGCTGGCCGAGGTGGAGCTGCCGCGGGACAAGCTCATCGCCGTGACCGGGGTGAGCGGCTCGGGCAAGTCCACCCTGGCCTTCGACATCCTGTTCGCCGAGGGCCAGCGCCGCTACCTGGACAGCGTCTCGGCCTACGCCCGGCAGTACATCTCCCAGCTGCCCCGGCCGGCGGTGGACCGGGTCAGCGGGCTGCCGCCGGCCGTGGCGGTCGAGCAGCGCCTGAGCCGCGCCGGGCGCCGCTCGACCGTGGCCACGCTGACCGAGCTGTACCACTACCTGCGCCTGCTGTACGCCCGGCTGGGCGAGCAGCGCTGCCCCGCCTGCCGCCTGGCCGTCGCGGCCCAGCGCCCCGAGGAGCTCCTGGCGCGGGTGCGGGCGGCGCACCCGGGCCAGGAGGTGACGCTGCTCGCGCCGCTGGTCGCGGGCCGCAAGGGGGCCCACCGCGAGCTGATGCAGTCCGCCCTGCAGCGGGGGCTCGGCCCGCTGCGGGTGGACGGGCGGCTGCTCGGGTCGGGCGAGGTGCCCTCGCTCGACGGGCGCCGCGAGCACCGGGTGGAGGCGGTGGCCGGGGTGCTGTCCGCGCGCGGGCGGGATCGGGCCCGGGCGCGCGAGCTCCTGGCGCGGGCCCTGGAGGCCGGCCAGGGAGGCGTGCTGGCCCTGTCCCCGCGCGGGGAGAGCCTGCACTCCAGCCTGCGGGCCTGCCCGGGCTGCGGGCGGAGCTTCCCCGAGCTCGATCCGCGCCTGTTCTCCTTCAACAGCCCCCACGGGGCCTGCCCGGCCTGCCACGGGCTGGGCCTGGCGGGCGGCGCGGCGGAGGACGACCTGCTGCACGCGCCGGCGGAGGAGGCGGAGGGCGGGCAGGGGCCGCGGCTGGCCTGCCCGCGCTGCGGCGGGACGCGCCTGCGGCCCGAGGCGCTGGCCGTGCTGGTGGACGGGCGGAGCCTGGCCGCGCTGTGCGCGCTGCCGGTCGAGGCGGCCCTGGCGCTCGCGCCCGGGCTCGCCCGGGGCACCGGCCGCGAGGCGGTGGCGGCGCCGTTGCGGGCCGAGCTCACCCAGCGCCTGGAGTTCCTGGCGCGCCTGGGGCTCGGCTACCTGGGGCTCGACCGGGCCGGCGACAGCCTGTCGGGCGGCGAGGCCCAGCGCATCCGCCTGGCTGCCCAGCTCGGCTCGAACCTGCGCGGGGTGTGCTACGTGGCGGACGAGCCCACCATCGGCCTGCACCCGCGCGACGGCGCCCGGCTGATCGGCGTGCTCGAGGAGCTGCGGGACCGCGGCAACACCGTGGTGGTGGTCGAGCACGACGAGGCCACGGTGCGGGCGGCCGACCACGTGCTCGATCTCGGCCCGGGCGCCGGGCTGCACGGCGGCCGGGTGGTGGCCGCGGGCACGCCCGCCGAGGTGGCCCGCGTGGCAGGCTCCGCCACCGGGCGGGCGCTCCGGCGGCGCGGGCGGCGGGCCCTGAAGGCCGTGGCGCGCCCCCCCGCGGGCTGGCTCGAGCTCCGCGGGGCGCGGCTGAACAACCTGGACGGGGTGGACGTGGCCCTGCCGCTGGGCGCGCTCACCTGCGTCACCGGGGTGAGCGGCTCGGGCAAGTCGAGCCTGGTGGGCGGGGTGCTGGTGCCCGCGCTCCGGGCGCGGCTGGCCGGCCGGGCGCTGCCCGCGGGCCTGCTGCGCTCGCTCACGGGCGCCGAGGCGCTGCGGCGGGTGCTGTGGGTGGACCAGCTGCCCATCGGGCGCACCCCGCGCTCCAACGTGGCCACCTACACCGGGGTGCACGACGATCTGCGGCGGCTGTTCGCCCAGCTGCCCGAGGCCCAGGTGCGCGGCTACAGCCCGGGCCGCTTCTCCTTCAACCTGCGCGGCGGGCGCTGCGAGCGCTGCCAGGGCCAGGGCCGGCTGCGCCTGGAGATGGCCTTCCTGCCGGACGTGTTCGTGACCTGCGAGGAGTGCGGCGGCGGGCGCTTCGGAGCCGACACGCTGGAGGTGCGCTTCCGGGGCAAGAGCATCGCCGACGTGCTGGCCATGGGCGCCGAGGAGGCCCGCGAGCTGTTCGCGGCGCTGCCCGCCCTGCGCGCCCGGCTGGACATGCTGGTCGAGGTGGGCCTGGGCTACCTCAGCCTGGGGCAGACCAGCCCCACCCTCTCGGGCGGCGAGGCCCAGCGGCTGAAGCTGGTGGCCGAGCTCTCCCGCGGCGGTGCGGCCCGCAGCCTGTACGTGCTGGAGGAGCCGACCACCGGCCTGCACGACCAGGACGTGGCCCGGCTGCTCGGGCTGCTCGAGCGGCTGGTGGCGCGAGGCGACAGCGTGGTCGTGGTGGAGCACAACCTGGAGGTGATCGCCGCGGCCGACCACGTGCTCGATCTCGGGCCCGAGGGCGGCGCCGCGGGCGGGCGGCTGGTGGCCGCTGGCACCCCGGCCGAGCTGGCCCGCGCGGCCCGGGGCGTGTCCCACACGGCGGCCTGGCTCGCGCGGGCTCGCGGGCGGAGCGGCTGACGTGGTAAGAGAGGCCGGAGGAGGCACGGCATGCGCGCGCTGCCCTGGACCGAGCTCGGCCGGGAGGAGAGGTACCGCGGGCCCATCTTCCGCGTCGAGCGGGCCCTGGCGCGCTCGCCCCTCGACGGGCGCGAGCACCGCTTCGATCTGCTCACCTGCTCCGACTGGGTCAACGTCGTGGCGCTGACGCCCGGGGGGGGCGTGCTGCTCGTGCGCCAGTGGCGCGCGGGCACCGGCGCGCTCACCTGGGAGATCCCGGGCGGGTCGCTGGAGCCCGGCGAGGGCCCGCTCGAGGCCGCCCGGCGCGAGCTGGAGGAGGAGACCGGCTACCGGGCGGAGGGCTGGGAGCCGCTCGGGGTGGTGGAGCCGAACCCGGCCTTCCAGAACAACCGCGCCCACACCTTCCTGGCCCGCGGCGCGCGGCTCCACGGGCCGCAGCGGCCCGACGAGAGCGAGGAGATCGAGGTCCTGGAGGCGCCCCTCGGGGAGCTGCCCGGCATGCTGCGCGACGGGCGCATCACCCACGCGCTGGTGCACTGCGCCTTCCTGCACCTGGCCGCCCGGGGTGGCCTGGCGCTCGGCCCGGGGCGCTGAGGCGAGGACCGTGGACGATCACCGCGACACCCGGCCCGCGCCGGCGGCCCCCGCGGACACCCTGGCGGGCTCGGTGGTGCTCGAGCCGAGCGGCGAGGTGCACCCGGCCGGCACCGGACCGGCCGACACCCGCCCGGCCGACGCCCTGGCTGGCGCGGGCGGCGACGCCGGGGTCACCAGCGAGGCCGCGGGGCGTTACCGGCTCGGCGCCGAGCAGGGCAGGGGCGGGCAGGCCAGGGTGCTGCTGGCCGTCGACGCCCACGTGGGCCGGGAGATCGCCTGGAAGGAGCTGCTGGGCGAGGGCGAGGGCGGCGCGAGCCAGGCCAGCTCGGCCGCGCGCTTCCTGCGCGAGGCGCGCATCACCGGCTAGCTCGAGCACCCCAACATCGTGCCGGTGCACGAGCTCGGCCAGCGCGCGGACGGGCGCCACTACTACACCATGCGCCTGGTGCGCGGCCAGACCCTGGCCCGGAAGCTGGCCGCCTGCCGCGGGCTGGACGAGCGGCTGCGGCTGCTGGGCGCGTTCTGGGACCTGTGCAACGCGATCGCCTTCGCCCACAGCCGCGGGGTGGTGCACCGCGACATCAAGCCCGACAACGTGATGGTGGGCGAGTTCGGCGAGACGGTGGTGCTCGACTGGGGGCTGGCCAAGGCGCGCGGCGGGGTGGATCTGCGGGCCGAGGAGCTCGAGGCCCAGGCCCGCCTGCTGCACGCCCCGGACACGGGCAAGACGCTGGCCGGCTCGGCCCTCGGCACGCCCGCCTACATGAGCCCGGAGCAGGCCGACGGGGATCTGTCGCGGATCGACGAGCGCTCGGACGTGTGGGGGCTCGGCGCCGTGCTGTTCGAGCTGCTGACCGGCCGGCCGCCCTTCACCGGCGAGACGCCCTTCGAGGTGGTCGGCAAGGTGATGCGCGAGGCGCCGCCCTCAGCGCGGACGCTCGCCCCGGAGGCGCCCGCGGAGCTGTGCGCGGTCGTGGAGAAGGCGCTCCAGCGCGCGCCCGACGCGCGCTACGCCAGCGCCCGGAAGCTGGCCGAGGAGGTCGGCGCCTACATGACCGGCCGGCGGGTGGGCGCCTACGAGTACTCCTCCTGGGAGCTGCTGCGGCGCTTCGTGGCCCGCAACCGGGCCGCGGCCGTGGCCGGCGTGGCCGTGCTGGCCACCATCCTGGTGGCCCTGGGCTTCGTGTGGCGCGCCTGGCAGGGCGAGAGCGCGGCCCGGGCGCGGGAGCACGACCAGCACCTGATCGCCCGCCTGCGCTACGCCGAGGCCGCCGGCAAGGAGGCCGAGCGCCTGCTGGGGGAGAAGAAGCACCTGTCCGCGCGGGTGTTCGCCGCGGCCTCGCTGGCGGCGAACCCGGCCAACCCCAGGGCCCCGGACGCGGACCCGGACTTCGGTGGGCGCTGGCCCGAGGCCGAGCGCTGGCGGCTGCGCGCGGCCGCGGTGGCGCTCGGCGCCGACCTGGGGCCGGTCGCCCGCCTGGCCTGGACCTGGCCCGCGCGGGACCTGATCTCCGAGCTGGCCCTGTCGCCCGACGGGCGCCTGCTGGCGCTGACCGAGACCACCCGCGGGCTGACCCTGCTCGATCTCCAGACCCGCTCGCCCGTGCTGCGGCTGCGCGAGGGGGCGCGCATCACCTACTCCGCGGCCTTCTTCCCGGACGGCCGCCGGCTGGCGGTGGGCGGTTCGCGGCCCGAGCTCGAGGTGTTCGACCTGGCGACGGGGGCGAGCCTGTGGCGCAAGGAGGTCGGCCCCCGCTCGGTGGTCTGCGTGGCCCTGTCGCCGGACGGGCGCTGGCTGGCCTACAACGGCCCGGACAACCAGGTGTGCGTGCTGCGCGCCGAGGACGGCGCGGGGGCCCGCTGCCTGGGCGGACACGGCGCGCGGATCATGGATCTGGACTTCCTCCCGGACGGCCGCCGGCTGGTGTCCGCGGGCCATGACAGCCTCGCCAGGCTGTGGGATGTGGAGACCGGCGCGGCCCTGGGCGACCTCGGCGGCCACACCGGCTACGTGATGTACGCCCAGTCCTCCAGGGATGGCCGCCGGGTGCTGACGGCCTCGGTCGATCAGACCGCGCGGCTCTGGGACGTCGACACCCGCAGGGTGGTCGGGGAGCTGCGCTCGTCCGTGGATCGTTTCTACACCGCGGTCCTCTCGGCCGACGGGGAGCTGGTGGGCACGGGCGGGGCGATGGGCCCGCTCGGCCTCTGGAACGGGCGCACCGGCAAGCTGCTGGGCCAGCTCGACGGCCACCGCGATTCGATCTCGGGCCTGGCGCTCTCCCGCGACGGGCGCCTGCTCTACTCCGGGGGGTACGATCAGCACCTGCGCGCGTGGGAGCTGGGCGCCGTGTCCACGGCCCTGCGGCTGCCGCACCCCGGGGTGGTGAGCCAGGTGGCCAGCTCGCCGGACCTCCGCCGCGCGGCCACCACCACCTCGGAGGGCCTCCTGCGGCTCTGGGAGCTCTCGACCGGCGCGCCGCTCGCCGAGCGGGCCCTCGGCGAGGGGGCCCAGAACGGGTTGATCTGGTCCCCGGACGGCGAGCTGCTGGCCATGGATGGCCCCGCGGGCGTGGTCCTGTTGGTGGACGCCGCGAGCCTCGCGACCCGCGCCACGCTCGGCGGTCACCGCACCAAGGTGGCCGGGCTGTCGTTCTCGCCCCGGGCGGATCTCCTGGCCGGCCTGTCCTCGGACGGGGGCGGCAGCCTGTGGCGGGTGGCGGACGGGGCCCGGCTGGCCTCCATCGAGGCGCCGGGCGACAGCTTCCTGCACGCCGTGGTCTTCTCGCAGGACGGCGGCAGCCTGCTCGGCGGCGGCGCCTCGGGCCGGCTGCACACGTGGGACGCCTCCAGCGGCACGCTGAGATCGTCCCGCGAGGCGCACACGGGCGCCATCTCCACCCTGGCCCGCTCGGCGGACGGGCGCTGGTTGGCCACCGGCGGTGAGGACGGCAGGGTGATCCTGTGGAGCTGCCCGGCGGTGCTGCGCGGCGACCCGGCCCCCGCGCAGGCCGCGCTCACCTGGAACGAGCGCGGCGTGGACTCGCTGGCCTTCGCCCCACAGGGCGACCTGCTCCTGTCCGTGACCGACACCGCGGCCGTGGTCTGGGATCTCGCCCGGCGGGCGCCGCGGCTGGTGATCCCGGCCGAGCAGAGCCTGTCGACGGGCGTGTTCCTGGACGGGCGGCGCGTCCTCCTGGTCGACGGCTGGAACGTGTACGTCCACCCCCTCGACCACGCGCCGGGGCAGGGCGACCCGGTCGCGCTGCAGGCCGACGCCGAGGCCCGGTCCGGCCTCTGTCTGCGGGGTTTCGAGCTCGTGCCTCCGCAGGCGGCCGGACCTGGACCGGCGCCCGCGACTGGCGTACCCTGAGGTGGCCTGGGAGGAGCATGGAGCCTGGAAAGATCATCGCCTTCGACCCCACGGACGGCCTGGGCTGGGTCCAGCTCGACGACGGCCGCCAGGTGCGCTTCTCGCTGACCGCCTGCGGCTACATGCGCCCCGAGGTCGGCAAGCGGGTGCGGGTCCTCGGGCTGGCCCCGGGCTACCAGGGCAAGCCCAAGGCCGCCTTCCTCGAACCCGAGGAACCCTGAGTCAGATTTCCCCCATCAAACAAACCTTTGCAGGTCTTTCCCGCGTCTGCTAATCTGCCCGGGACCTGGAGCCCGGGACGGATGGCCAAGAGCAAGCAAGCCCCAGCACCCGCCAAGCAGACCCCGATGCTGCGCCAGTACCTCGAGCAGAAGGCGCTGTACCCGGACTGCATCCTGCTCTTCCGCCTCGGCGACTTCTACGAGATGTTCTTCGAGGACGCCGAGGTGGCCTCCAGGGTGCTGGACATCGCGCTGACCGCGCGGGCCAACTCGGCCGAGTCCTTCCCCATGTGCGGGGTGCCCTTCTTCTCGGCCGGGAGCTACATCGCCAGGCTGGTGGCCGCCGGACACAAGGTGGCGGTCTGCGACCAGCTCGAGGACGCCAAGCTGGCCAAGGGCCTGGTGAAGCGCGCCGTGACCCGGGTGGTGTCCCCGGGCATGATCACCGACCCCGAGGAGCTGGACGCGGCCGAGTCGAACTTCCTGGCCGCGCTGGCGATCGCCGGGGGCGTGGGGAAGGGCGAGGCCGGGGAGGGCGGCGCCGACCGGGCAGGGTTCGGCCTGGCGGGCTTTGGCCTCGCAGCCCTCGACGTGTCCACGGCCGACTTCAGGATGGCCCGCCTGGACGGGCTGGCCGAGCTGCTCGACGAGCTCGGGCGGGTGCGGCCCCGGGAGCTGGTGCTGCCCCGGGCGCTCGAGGGCGGGGAGCTCGCCCGCGCGCTGACCGAGCGCCACCGCGGGCTGTTCCTGCGCTTCAGCGGGCTGGACTCGGACAAGGAGCGCGCGGGCCTGGCCCGCTTCGGGGCGACCTTCGACGAGCCCGGCCTGCTCGGCGGCGAGCCCGAGCGCCTGGGGCCGGCCCTGGAGGCGGCCCGCGCGGTGTACGCCTACGCCGCGGCCAGCCTGCCGGTGAGCCTGGAGCACGTGCTGCGCCTGGTCCCCTACGAGGTGGGCGAGCACCTGGTGCTGGACGAGTACGCCCGGGCGAACCTGGAGCTGGTGCAGACCCTCATGGAGGGCAAGCGGCGCGGCTCGCTGCTGGGGCTCGTGGACCGCAGCCTGACCCCCATGGGCGCGCGCCTGCTCGGGCGCTGGATGCTCTATCCCCTCACGGACCCGGCCGCCATCGGCAGGCGGCTGGACGCGGTGGAGCAGCTCGTGCAGGACGGGGTGGGGCGCCGGGATCTGCGCCAGGCGCTGTCCGGCATCCGCGACCTCGAGCGCCTGCTCTCCAAGGCCAGCGTGGGCCAGGCCAGCGCCCGGGACCTGGGGGCACTGCGCGACTCCCTGGGGCGGCTGCCGGCCTGGGCCGACTGCGTCCTGCAGGGGGGCGAGGAGCGGCCGCTGGCCGGGCTGCTCGGGGCCGTGCGCGCGAACCAGCAGGCCCTGGAGGGGCTCCACGCCGAGCTGGACCGGGCGCTGGTGGACGCCCCGCCCCTCGACCTGGCCGAGGGCGGGGCCATCCGGCCGGGCTGGGACGCCCGCCTGGACGAGCTGGTGCGCCTGGCCAGCTCGGGCCGCGACTTCATCGCCGAGCTGGAGGCCCGCGAGCGCGCCCGCACCGGGATCGGCTCGCTGAAGATCCGCTACAACCGCATCTTCGGCTACTACATCGAGGTGACCAAGCCCAACCTGCACCTGGTGCCGGACGACTACCGCCGCAAGCAGACCACGGCCAACGCCGAGCGCTTCGAGACCGAGGAGCTCGGACGCTGGGCGAGCCAGGTGGTCACCGCCCACGACGATCGGGTCGCGCTGGAGCGGGAGCTGGTGGCCGGGCTGGTCGCGCGGGTGCGCGGCGCGGCCGGCCCCGTGCTCGTGGCGGCCTCCCAGGTCGCGGCCAGCGACGTGCTGGCGGCCCTGGCCGAGCTGGCCGCCGAGCGCGGCTACAACCGGCCGGTGGTGGATCGCGGGGAGCTGCTGGAGATCAAGGACGGCCGGCACCCGATGGTGGAGCAGACGCTGCGCGAGGGGCGCTTCGTGCCCAACGACACCCGGGTGGACACCGAGGCGGAGCAGGTGCTGGTCATCACCGGCCCCAACATGGCCGGCAAGTCCACCGCCATCCGCCAGGCCGCGCTGATCGCCATCCTGGCCCAGATGGGCTCGTTCGTGCCGGCCGCCGCCGCCCGCGTGGGGGTGGTGGATCGCATCTTCACCCGCATCGGCGCGGCCGACAACTTGTCCCGCGGCCAGAGCACCTTCATGGTGGAGATGGTCGAGACCGCCCACATCCTCAGGCACGCCAGCCGGCGCAGCCTGCTCATCCTGGACGAGATCGGCCGCGGCACCAGCACCTTCGACGGGCTGAGCATCGCCTGGGCGGTGGCCGAGTTCATCCACGACCGCGTCGGCGCCCGCTGCCTGTTCGCCACCCACTACCACCAGCTGTCCGATCTCACGCTGACCAAGCCGAGGGTGGTGAACTACACGGTGAGCGTCAAGGAGTGGAAGGACCAGATCATCTTCCTCCGCCGCCTGGTGCGCGGGGTGTCCAACCGCTCCTACGGCATCCAGGTCGGCAAGCTGGCGGGGCTGCCGCCCGCGGTCATCCAGCGGGCCAAGGAGATCCTGGCCAACCTGGAGGGCGAGGAGCTCGACGAGCTCGGCCGGCCGCGCCTGTCGCGCTCGGCCCAGGGGCCGGCGGTGGGCGAGGGCCAGGGCGGGCCGGCCCAGCTCCAGCTCTTCGGCGGGGCCGCGCGCTCGGCCCTCGAGGAGGAGCTCAGGCGGCTCGACGTGGACAGCCTGACCCCGCTCGAGGCCCTGAACCTGTTGCACCGCTGGAAGGAGGGCCAGCACGGATGAGCGCCCTCCGCCTGCTCACCCTGGGGCTGGGCCTGCTCCTGGCCCTGCCGGCCGCAGGGGGCCCGCCGGTCGCCAGGCCGCCGGCTGCCCCCAGGGCGGCCGCGGCCAGGCCCGCCGAGGAGCCCGGCGAGGCCGCTTACCAGCAGGCCCGGCGCGCCTACTACCGCTTCAAGGACGACCCGGCCAAGCAGAAGCTGCGCCACCACTGGAAGCGGGTGGCCGGCATGTTCGACGAGGTGGCCAGGGCCCACCCGGCCTCGGCCCGGGCCGCGGATGCCCTGTTCACCTCGGGCCGCATGTACCTGGATCTCTACAAGATCTCAAGGCTGCCCGAGGACCAGGAGGCAGCCCTGGCCCGCTTCACCAGGCTGGTCGAGGGCTATCCCAAGAGCCGGCTGGCCGACGACGGCCAGCTCCACGTCTCGCTCCACTGGCTCGAGGTGAAGAAGGACCAGGCCCGCGCCATCGCCACCCTGACCTACCTGCTCGAGCAGTTCCCGCACGGCGACGTGGCCCCCAAGGCGCGCCGCATGCTCGAGGACCTGGGAGGCCCGGCCGCGGACGACCCCGAGCCGAAGGCGGCCCGCGCCGGCCCACGGCCCGAGCCGGGTGGGGAGCGCAAGGGCCCCGACAAGGTCGAGGCAGAGGCCCGGCCCGAGCCCTCCGCGGAAGGGGAGGGGCCGGTCCTGGCCGACGTCCAGGTGGACTCGTCCCCGGACTACACCCGCATCACCCTGCACACCGGGGCCGCCTGCACCTACAAGTGGGGGACGCTGCCGCCCGACGGCGAGCACACCTTCCCGCGCCTGTACGTGGACCTCAAGGGCACCGCCCTCGATCCCCAGCTCAAGGGGCCGATCGAGGTGCGGGACTCGGTGGTCCGGCGCATCCGCCTGGCCCCCTTCCAGCGAGGCGTGACCCGGGTGGTCGTGGATCTCAAGTCCCTGGGCGACCACAAGGTCTTCCCCATGGACACCCCGGCCCGGGTGGTGATGGACGTGAGCGGCTCGACCGATCGCACCGCGCGCGAGCTCGGCAAGCCCACAGAAAGAGTCGCGGTCAAGGTCGAGGACAAACCGGCTGGCAAGCCCGCCCCTGACCCGGCGGCCACAGCCGTGGACGGGGGGACGGAGGTGGACGCCGGCCCGGTGAAGACGGCCGGGAAGGCGGACGCGGGGACGGAGGCTGGCGCGGACCTCGATGGGGTGATCGCCAGGGCCATGGCGCCGGACGGCGGCCCGCCCTCCGCCGGCCCCGGGGAGCGGGTGGCCGCGGTCGGGGAGGGCGACGAGGGAGAGGGCGAGGGCGAGGGGGAGGTCGAGGAGATCGAGGAGCCCGAACCGGCCCCACCGCCCCGCGGCAAGAAGGTCCGCCGGCCGGGCTCCCCGGTCCCCAAGTCCATGAGCAAGCCGGGCCAGTCCCTGTCCATGCTGGCCGGGCTCAAGGTGCGCAGGGTGGTCATCGACCCGGGCCACGGGGGGCGCGACCCCGGCGCCATCGGCAAGGGCGGCACCCTGGAGAAGGACGTCACCCTGGACCTCGCCAAGCGGCTGGCCAAGCTCCTGAAGGCCGACAAGGAGCTGGGGCTGAAGCAGGTCGTGCTGACCCGCACGAAGGACGAGTTCCTGGCCCTGGAGAAGCGCACCGCCCTGGCCAACAAGCTGGGGGCCGACCTGTTCATCTCGCTGCACTGCAACGCCCACCGGAACCGGAAGTTCCGCGGGGTCGAGACGTTCTACCTGGACCTCACCGACGACCGCTACTCCATCCGCCTGGCCGCCCGGGAGAACGCCACCAGCGAGAAGACCATCTCCGACCTGAAGTTCATCCTGGCCGACCTGGCCCTCAAGTCCCACGTGGACGACTCCATCGCCCTGGGCGAGAGCATCCAGCGGGCTGCGGTCGGAACCCTCAAGCGGAGCTACAAGAAGGTCAAGGACCTCCGCCTCAAGCCAGCGCTTTTCTACGTGCTGATCGGCGCGCGCATGCCCTCGGTGCTGATGGAGACCTCCTTCATCTCGAACGAGGATGAGGAAAAGCTTCTCAACACATCGGACTACAAAGACAAGCTCGTCAAGGGGATCCACCAGGGCCTGAAGAACTTCATCCAGGCCCGCGACGAGGTCCAGGAGCCGGGCTGAGCCCATGGCGAGCACCTTCGACGAGCAGATCGACCTCTTCATGAACCACATCCAGGTGGAGCGGAACCTGAGCCCGCACACCCTGGAGGCCTACCGGCGCGACCTCGGCAAGCTGGTGAGCCACGCGGAGAAGCTGGGGCGGTGCCACTTCGGCGAGGTGACCACCCTCGACCTGCTCTCCCTGCTCAAGGAGCTGTCCCGGCCGGTCGGGGATGGTCAGCCGCGCTACTCCCCCCGCTCCCAGTCCCGCCTGCTGTCGGGGTTGCGCACCTGCTACCGCTTCCTGATCGAGGAGGGCCAGTTCGAGGCCGATCCGACCCGGGAGCTCAGCATGCCCAAGGTGCCCCGGAAGCTGCCGGAGTTCCTGTCGGTCGAGGAGGTGGACGATCTCCTGGCCCAGCCGCGCCTGGACCACCCGCGCGGGCTGCGGGACAAGGCCATGCTGGAGACGCTGTACGCCACCGGGCTGCGGGTGAGCGAGCTGGTCGGGCTGGCGCTCGACGCGCTCGACCAGCGGCTGGGCGTGGTGCGGGCCTTCGGCAAGCGCCGCAAGGAGCGCCTGGTACCGCTGGGCGACCAGGCCCTGGACGCCATCCAGGCCTACCTCGAGAGCAGCCGCCCCGCCCTGCTCAAGGGGCGGCGCTCGGACCGGCTGTTCGTCACCTCGCGCGGCGGGCCCATGACCCGGCAGGGCTTCTGGAAGCTGCTCAAGCGCTACGCGGTGGCGGCCGGCATCCGCCGGGCCATCTCGCCCCACAAGCTCCGGCACTCCTTCGCCACCCACCTGCTCGAGCGCGGGGCGGATCTGCGCTCGGTGCAGGCCATGCTGGGCCACGTGGACATCTCCACGACCGAGATCTACACCCACGTGAACGCCGCCCGTCTGCGCAAGGTGTACGATAAGTTCCACCCGCGGGCCTGAAGGGAGCGCGCGGTGACTACCCTCGCCTGGAGCCTGATTGTCCTGCTTGCCCAGAGTGCCGGACTCGGGGACGGAGGTTCCCTGGCCGGGCTCAAGGCGGCCTACGAGCAGGCCCTCTCCCGGGCCCGGGAGGCCCGCCTGGCGGGCCAGGCCGAGGAGGCCGACCAGCGCTACCTGGAAGCTTGGCAGAAGGCCCACCAGGCCTACCTGGGCAAGGCGTTCGGCACGAAACCCTACCGCTTCCCGGTCGGGGACGTCTCGCGGGGTGACTTCCGCCAGCAGGAGATCGAGCTCCCGGCCGGGGAGGAGATCCCGGTCGGGGTGGCCGAGGAGGCGATCCGGGCCGCGGACGAGCTTGACCGGCCCGAGACCGTCCTGGCCTGGCTGCCCCGCCTGAGCATCCTGTTCGGCACGAGCTCGGCGCCCGACCCGGGCGAGCTGTCCGGCCAGGCCTCGAAGCTCCTCGAGGAGCTCGCCGGCCGCGCCCTGCAGGAGGGCCGGCTGGAGGCAGAGGCCGCCTACCGCTCCCGGCTGGACCAGGCGCGAGCCAGGCGCGAGGCCGAGTGGGCCGCGGCCGCCGCGGAGGAGGATCGCGACCGCTGGCTCGGCCTGGCCATCCTGGCCGGGTGCCTGCTGCCGGTCTGGTTCTTCGAGGCCCGCTTCGCGCTCCGCAGCCGCAAGGAGCGCCTCCTGCTGGGCCACGAGCAGTGGAACGACGGGGCCGTGCTGCACTCGGCCCGGGTGCTGGCGCGCGACCCGGAGGGCCGGCCGAGGGTGTTCGCCACCACCCCGGGGGACGTGATCGGCCGGGCGATCACCACCCTGCTGCTGCAGGGCATGGCGCTCGGCGCGGCCGTGGCCGGGGTGATCTTCCTCGACCTGGCCTGGGACCACGCGGGCGACACCGGCACCTCGATCATCCTGGGGCTGGTGTGGCTGTTCTTCGCCTTCGCCGGGCTCATGGTCATGTTCGGCGCGGCCAGCCCGAGCGCCACGGTGCGGAGGCGGGTGGACCTCAGCCCGGATGGCGTGGTGGTCCGCTCCCGCTCGGGCCTGCTCCTGCGGCGTTCCTGGACCGACCTCTTCCCCTGGGACCAGGTGAGGGACGCCCGGATCCAGCGCCACGAGCAGCAGGTCAAGCACGCCAAGATCGTCACCCACCTGGTGATCCTGGACGCCGGCGACCGCAGCGTGGTCCTGGGCGGCCAGCCCGAGCGCAGGCTGGACCAGGCCCTGGAGCTCGTGGAGTCGGTCCGGGCCCACCTCCCGAAGGGCTTCTGAGCCGCGCATCCCCTTGCGCCGATTCGTCTTTCCGTCCCAGGAATCCATTGACAGATCGGGCTCGACCGGGTACCCTGCGGCGATTCCGGGAGGACCTGGGAACCGGGGACGGAGGCGCCCCGGGGACGGGTCGAGGACTGCGATGGACTCGTCGGATCTGCTGCGCGCGGTGTTCGTGCTCATCCCGATGATCCTGTCGCTCACGGTGCACGAGTTCTCCCACGCCTGGATGGCCTTCAGGCTGGGGGACGACACCGCGGCGCGCATGGGGCGCCTGACCCTCAACCCGGTGGCGCACATCGACCCCATCGGCACCCTGCTCATCCCCATGGTGGGCCTGGTGTCCGGGGTGCCCTTCTTCGGCTGGGCCAAGCCCGTGCCGGTCTCGCCGGTCAACTACACCCGCAAGCTGCGCATGCGCACGGCGGACATCCTGGTGTCCGCGGCCGGGCCGGTCTCGAACCTGCTGTTCGCCGCGGTCATGGTGGGGCTGCTGGCCGTCGTGGGCCAGGCGGCGTTGCCGGACATCGTCGCGGGCACCCGCAACCTGCACGTGGCCGCGGTGCGGCTGATGGGCTGGACCCTGGTGATCAACCTGGGGCTGTTCGTGTTCAACCTGATCCCGGTGCCGCCGCTCGACGGCAGCCACGTCCTGGCCGGGCTGCTCCCGGACCGGCACCGCGGGGTGATGGAGTTCATCTCCCGCTACTCCTTCGTCCTGTTCATCCTGATCCTGTTCCTGGGCGGCAGGTACATCGGCGCGGCCGTGGAGTGGCTCATGTCGGGCTTCTCGGCCCTGGTGGGCTTCGACCTGTGGCTGACGCTGATGGGAGCGTGAGGGTTAGGCATGGCGAAGCAGAGGGTGTTGAGCGGCATGCAGGCCTCGGGCCTGCTGCACCTGGGCAACTACCACGGGGCGCTCGAGAACTGGGTGCGGCTCCAGGACGACTACGAGTGCTTCTTCTTCGTGGCCGACTGGCACGCGCTGACCACCCTGTTCCAGGACCCGGGCAAGATCCGCGAGCACACCCGGGAGATCGTGCTCGACTTCCTGGCCTGCGGGCTGGACCCCGAGCGCAGCGCCATCTTCGTCCAGTCGGAGGTGCTGCAGCACGCGGAGCTGTTCACCCTGCTGTCGATGCTCACCCCGGTGCCCTGGCTCGAGCGCGTGCCGACCTACAAGGACAAGCAGCGCGACCTGGCCACCTCGGGCAAGGACCTGTCCTCGTTCGGCTTCCTGGGCTACCCCGTGCTGCAGGCGGCCGACATCTCCATCTACGACGCGAACTTCGTGCCGGTGGGGGAGGATCAGCTCCCGCACCTGGAGCTGACCCGCGAGATCGTGCGCCGCTTCAACTTCCTCTACGGCGACTGCCTGGTCGAGCCCAAGGCGCTGCTGACCCGCCACAAGGTGCTGCCCGGGCTGGACGGCCGCAAGATGTCCAAGAGCTACGGCAACGCGGTCTACCTGTCCGACGACGACGCGGCCGTCCGCCAGAAGCTGATGAACGCGGTCACCGACCCGCAGCGCCAGCGGCGCAAGGATCCGGGCCGGCCCGAGGTGTGCAACGTGTTCGCCTACCACCGCCTGTACGCCCCGGCCGGGCGGCTGTCCCAGATCGACGACGGCTGCCGCAGGGCCGAGCTCGGCTGCGTGGACTGCAAGAAGGAGCTGGTGGAGACCTTCTTCCGCGCCTTCGGCGACATCCGCGCCCGCCGCCGGGCCCTGGCCGGGGATCCCGGCCGGGTGCGGCAGATCCTGGACGCCGGCGCGGCTCGCGCGCGGGAGGTGGCCGAGCGCACCATGATCCGGGTGCGCGAGGCGATGAAGATGGGGTGGCGTCCTTGAGCCCCGCCAGCGAGGACCGCCAGGACCGTGAGCCGGCCGCGGACGGGGCGCCGGCGGCCGCGGCCGCCGATGCCAGGGACTGGGAGGACGTCTCCCCGCCGCCCGAGGGGCTGCGCCGGGACGGCCTGACCATCGCGCTGCCGGTGTTCGAGGGGCCGCTCGATCTGCTGCTGCACCTCATCAAGAAGCACGAGATCGACATCTTCGACATCCCCATCGCGCTGATCACCGACAAGTACATGGCCTACCTCGGGTGGATGGAGGTGCTGGACCTCGACATCGCCGGGGAGTTCCTGGTGATGGCGGCCACCCTGGCCCACATCAAGTCGCGCATGCTGCTGCCGCCCGACGAGGCGGTGGGCGAGGAGGAGGCCGAGGAGGAGGGCGATCCGCGCGAGGAGCTCGTGCGGCGGCTGCTGGAGTACCAGCGCTACAAGGAGGTCGCCGACGAGCTGAGGGACCGGCCGCTGCTGTTCCGCGACGTGTTCGTGCGCGACGGCCAGGCGCCCTCGGTGGAGTCCGACAACCCGTTCTCCGAGGTCTCCGTGTTCCGGCTGGTCGAGGCCCTCGACCGGGTGATGAAGAAGACCCAGACCCGCATCGGCCACGAGGTGGTGATGGACCGGGTGTCCATCGCCGACCGGATCCTGGAGCTGGTGGAGCTGCTCAAGACCCGGCGCGAGGTGACCTTCGAGGACATGTTCGTCGGCGCCCGCACCCGCATGGCCGTCGTGGCGACCTTCCTGGCCATCCTCGAGATGGCCAGGCTCAAGATGATCCGTGTGCACCAGGCCGACGCCTCCGAGGTGATCCACATCCTCTCGCGCCTGGAGGATGTCGACGTGGACGCCAGGATGGCGAACGTGACCATCGATCGGTGAGGAAGGCATGGGAACCCGCAAGACCCGCGAACAGCTCGATGCCGAGATGAGCCGCCTGCCCCAGTCCGGGGGCGAGCCTGGCGCGCCGCCCTCGCCTGGGCCGGACGCCGGGGCGGGCTCCGCGCCCGCCCCCGAGGACACCCCCGCGGGGCTGGCGGAGGCCGCGGAGCGGGAGCTGCCGGACGAGTACGAGGGCAGCGCCGCGGTCGGGGAGGAGCAGCCCGTCCCCGCGGCCCCGGCCTCCGAGCTGGAGTTCGTCGAGGACGGTCCGGGTGCACCGGACGCGCCGGGCACCGAGCCCCAGCCCGGGGAGGACGTCCTCGAGCAGGACGGCGGGGCGGCCCGGCCCGAGCCGGCCGAGGCGCCCGCGCCGCTCGTGCCGGCGCCCGAGGATCCCGCGGCGGCCGAGGGCCAGGAGGTCGAGCCGCGCCTGCTTCCGCGCATCAAGGGCGTGGTGGAGAGCCTGCTTTTCGTGGCCGGCGAGCCCCTGCCGGTCTCCGCGCTGCTCGGGCTGGTGCGCGACATCCAGCCCGGGCTGTCGGGCCGGGCCCTGCGCGGGGTGGTGGACCAGCTCCGCGACGAGCTCCGGGAGGGGGCCCGCGGGGTGCGCCTGGCCGAGGTGGCCGGCGGCTACCAGCTCCGCACGCCGTCGGAGTTCTCGCCCCTGGTGCGGAAGCTCATCACCCGCCGGCCGCCGCGCATGACCCGGCCGACCCTGGAGACCCTGGCGATCATCGCCTACCGCCAGCCGGTCACCCGCTCGGAGATCGAGGACATCCGCGGGGTGGACTCGGGCCCGGTGCTGAAGCACCTGCTGGAGAAGAAGCTGGTCAAGATCCTGGGCCGCAAGGAGGACGTGGGCCGGCCGCTGATCTACGGCACCACCAAGGAGTTCCTGGAGTTCTTCTCGCTGAAGGACCTCAAGAGCCTGCCCACCCTGAAGGACTTCGTGGAGCTGTCCGACGAGCACCGGGCCCAGCTCGGGCTCGAGGCGCGCGAGGCCGCGGTCGAGAAGGGCGCGGGGCCCGAGGCGACCGAGCTGCAGCCCGCGCTCACCGACGACTACACGCCCGTGGGCGAGGACGAGGTGCTGCAGGAGCTCAGCCAGGCGCTGGACGAGCTGAAGGACCGCAACCGGGAACTGAAGCGGGACGTGCTGGGAAAGAAGGTTGAGGAGGACGGGGAGGAGGCAGGGGAGCAGACCGGCGCGCCGGTGGCCGAGGTCGTGGAGCCCGGGAGCTCCGAGGTGTCCGCATCGTCCGAGGGGTCCGCATCGTCCGAGTCTGACGACGAGGGCGATGACGAGGACCTGACCGACGAGGAGCTGGCCGAGACGGAGGAGGACGACGAGGACGAGGACGAGGACGACGAGGACGACGAAGACGACGACGACGAGCCTCCGCAGGAGGAGCTGTGAGCGCCCCGCGGGGCGGGTGGTGCGCGAGATGAAGCGGCGTGGCGCGAAGCGCGAGGACGGTCCGGAGCGCGGCGAGCGGCTGCAGAAGCTCATCGCCGCCACCGGCCTGGCCTCGCGCCGGGAGGCCGAGCGGCTCATCCAGGCGGGCCGGGTGAGCGTGGACGGGCGCGCGGTGACCGAGCTCGGCACGCGGGTCGACCCGCGCCGGGCGGAGATCGCCGTGGACGGCAAGCCGCTCGTCACGCGGGTGGCCCGCCGCGAGCTCATGCTGTACAAGCCGCGCGGGATGCTGGCGACGCTCACCGATCCCCAGGGCGGCCGGCCCGCGCTCGGCGCGCTGCTCCGCGAGCAGGCCCCGGGCGCCGCCCGCCTGCTACCGGTCGGCCGCCTGGACTTCCAGGCCGAGGGTCTGCTGGTGCTCAGCAGCGACGGCGAGCTCGCCCGGCGCCTCGGGCGGCCGGACTGCGGGGTGCCGAGCACCTACCAGGTGCGGGTGCAGGGCCAGCCCTCGCCGGCCACGCTGCAGGGTCTGGTGCGCGGGGTGGAGCTCGAGGACGGGCACGCCGCGGTGATAGAGTCCGAGGTGCTCAAGAAGAACCCCAGCTCCACCTGGCTCACGCTGACGTTGCTCGACACGCGGCCGCGCATCCTGCCGCGCCTGTTCGAACGGCTCGGGCACACGCTGCTGCGCAGCCTGCGGGTGTCCTACGGGGGCCTGGAGCTGGGCCGGCTGCGCGAGCGGGAGACGCGGGCGCTGACCGCCGAGGAGGCGGCCACGCTCCGGGGCTGGGGGCTCGACGCCCCCGGCGACGAGGGGTAGAGCCATGGCATCTCTTCGCGGGTTCGGTCCTGTGCTGGGCGCCGCGCTGCTCGCGGCCGCGCTCCTGGGCGCCTGCGCCGACGAGCGCCAGACGCTCCTGCAGGAGTACAAGGACGTGATGCCGGTGAAACGCGCCGGCGCGGTGCGCTCGCTGGCGAAGCAGGGCGACGACGAGGCCTACCTGCTCGTCTCCAGGGCCCTGGAGGACCGCTCGGCCATCGTGCGCATCGCGGCCGTGTGGTCGCTGCACGAGTTCAAGGGCCGGGACGCCCTGGCGGCCATCACGCGCGCCGGGCAGGACTCCGATCCCGAGGTGCGCGAGGCGGTGGTGACCGTGCTCGCCAAGCGGGACGGCGCGCCGGCCACCCAGGCCATGGTCCAGATGCTGCTGCGCGGCGAGTCGAACAGCCGGGTGCGGCGCCTGCTGGTGGACTCCCTCGCGGCCCGCGGCCTGGCGGGCGAGAAGCTGACCGGGGAGATGGCCGAGAACCAGCTCGCGTTCGTCCAGCGGCAGCTCGCCGAGGGCAGCACCCAGGATCGCATCCAGGCGCTCGTCCTGGCCGGCCGCAGCGTCCACCCCGGGGCCGTCGATCTGCTGCTGGCAGGGGTGGAGCAGGAGGACGGCGAGGTGACGCAGGCGGCCGTGGCGGCGCTCGACGGGCGCGGCGGCACCGAGGCGCTGCGCCGGCTGCAGCTGCTGCTGGCCGACCCCATGCAGGGCATCCGGCTGGCGGCCGTGCGCGCCCTGCCGGCCTACGGCCCTCAGGGCCTGACCCTGGTAGAGGGGGTGCTGCGCGATGCGGACCCGGAGGTGCGGCTCGCGGCCCTGGAGGCGCTGGGGGCCCGCCAGCACGCGGCCGAGCCCCAGAGCCTGTGCGCGCTGCTGCTGGACGAGGATCCCCGGGTGGCCGTGGAGGCCGCGGGCCAGCTCGCCTCGCGCGCCGCCAGCTGCGAGCTCGGGGGGCTGGAGGCCGCCCTCACAGCGGCCGACGACGGGCCCGTGTTCCGCCGCCTGGTGGGCGTGCTGGGGGTGCTCGGCGGCCCGGCGGCCATCGCCCTGCTCGAGCGGGAGCAGGCGCGGCGCAAGCTGGTCGCGCCGGCCTTCCTGCTGGCGGCGCGGGCGCGGGCCGGTGACCGCCGGCCCGGACTGGCGCGGGAGATCGAGCAGGCCCTGGAGCAGGGCGTGGGCGACGCCGCGCGCATGCTGCAGTCCTGGCCCGGGGACAGGCTCGGCCCGGGGGTGGAGCTGGTCCCGGACCAGCCCAGGCGCGAGGACGCCGGGGAGGACGAGGGGGAGCAGGACCGGGACGAGGAGGCGGCCGAGGCCAGCCCGGACGCCGGCCCGCCAGCCAAGAGCCGGCCCACCCAGCTCACCGAGGAGGAGCTCAAGGAGCTCTACAAGAGGCACAAGCTGGGCGAGCTGCGCGCCGATTCCCCCCGGGGCATCGGCGACATCCTCAGCGCCTTCCCGGAGAAGGGCGTGCGGACCGTCGGCGATCGCCTGTTCGCCCCGCTCCTGCCGGCCGACCTGTCCGATCTGGCCCTGCTGGTGGAGGCGCTCGGACGGCTGGAGCCCGCGCGGGTGGCGCAGGCGGCCGAGAGCGTGCTGCTGCTCGGCCAGACCCGCGCCACGGCCGATCTGGCCGGGGTGCTGCTCGGGCTGCCGGAGGCCTTCCAGCCCTCCGAGGCCGGGGCCCGGGCGCTGGCCCAGGCCCTGACCGCGGCCGACGCTCGCCAGGCCGAGCCCATCGCCGCGTTGCTGGTCCGCGCCCGGCTGCCTCAGGCCGGCGGGCTCCTGGCCGCCGGCCTGGAGCCCGCGGACTGGGAGAAGCGCGACGTGCTCATCCAGGCCCTGGGGCGGCTGGGCGCCAGCGAGGCGGTCAAGCCGCTCGCGGGCATGCTCAAGGGCTACTCCGCCATCGCCGCGGCCCAGGCCCTGGCCGCGCTCAAGGATCCGGCCGGGCTGGAGCCGCTGCGGACCGCGCTGGGCCAGGCCGGCCCGGTGGAGGAGATGGAGATCCTCATGGCGCTCGCCCGCCTGGGCGACGCCAGCGAGCTGCCTCGCCTGCTGGAGAAGCTGGACAACCCCGACCCCGACATGCGCCGCGCCGCGGTGCGCATCCTGGGCGTGGTTGGCACACCCGAGGCCCGGGAAGCGGTCAAGGGACTGCGCTACGATCTGGACCGGCTGGTGCGAGAGGAAGTACAACTGATCACCGAGGGCGTCGCCCCGGCGACGGACGGCGGGTCCCAGGCGCCCGGAGACAGGCGGGATGGTCAACACCCGTAAGCTGAAGGACGAGGCCGCCAGCCTCATCCAGAAGGGCAAGTACGACCGGGCGCTCGGGCTGCTCGAGGACGTCGTCCGCGAGGAGCCCTCGGACCACAACTCCCGCCGCAACATCGGCGACCTGCTGCTCAAGCTCGGCAAGAAGCAGGAGGCCATCCAGGCGTACATCGAGCTGGCCAAGTTCTTCGCCGACGAGGGGTTCCTGCTCAAGGCCATCGCCACCTGCAAGCGCGTCCTGGAGCTGGACCCGAACCACAAGGAGATCCAGGCCCGGCTGGCCGACCTCTACTCGCGCCGCGAGGGTGGGTCCAAGACCAGGGTCAAGGTCATGGAGGACGCCCCGGGCGGGAGGCCCGCCGCCGGCGCCGGGCCGGGCGCCATCGAGGTGGGCGAGGCGAGCGGCGGGGAGATGGTGCTCGAGGGCTCGGGCGGCGCCGCGCGGGCCGCGCCTGCGCCCGGCGCCGGTGCGCCCATCCTGCTGGACGCGTTCACCATCGAAGCGGTGGAGATCGAGCCGATTCGCCTGTCCGCCCCGGCCCCCGACGCCCAGCCGGCCGCGCCCGAGCCCGTCCCGCCCGAGCCCGAGATCGCCCTCGAGCCGCTGCAGCCCGCGCCGGCCCAGCCCGCCCCCGAGGTCGCCCCCGCGGGGCCGGGCACTGCAGAGCCTGAGCTCGAGCCGACGCAGCCCGCGCCGGTCCCGGCGCCCCCGCGGAAGCCCGAGCCGGCGGCCACGTCCGCGTTCGACATCGACGTGAGCTTCGTCAACGAGCCGGCCGCGCCGCAGCAGACGGCGGAGCTGCCCGAGATCCCGCTCTTCTCCGACCTCGAGCCGCAGGCCTTCATCGCGCTGGTCGAGCGCATGCGCATGCTGCCCATGCGTCCCGGCGAGTGGATCCTGCGCGAGGGCGAGGCCGGCCACAGCATGTTCACCATCGCCAGCGGCAAGGTGCGGGTGCTGAAGCGCCTGGAGGCCAAGAAGCTGCTGCAGCTCGCCGTGCTGGGCGAGGGGCAGTTCTTCGGCGAGATGGCCGTGCTGCGGGGCGGCCCCCGCGGGGCCTCGGTCCAGGCGGTCGAGGCGGGGGATCTGTTCGAGATCACCCGCGAGGTGCTGGACGAGGTGCGCCGCCAGTACCCCACCGTGGACGACGTGCTCAAGCGCTTCGCCCAGCAGCGCCTGCTCCGCAACGTGATGGCCACCTCGCCGCTGTTCAAGCCCTTCAGCAAGGACGAGCGCGTGGCCATCATCGAGCGCTTCGTCAGCCGGGACGTGGAGGTGGGCGAGCAGCTGGTGACCGAGGGGGTCGAGTCGGACGGCCTCTACCTGGTGCTGCGGGGGAGCATGGACGTGCTGTGCGCCATGGCCGACGGTCATCAGGTGTCGGTCGGGGAGATCCGCGAGGGCGAGGTGTTCGGCGAGATCTCCTGCCTGAAGAAGAAGGTCGCCATCGCCACGGTGCGGGCAAAGCTGCCGGCCACCGTGCTGCGGCTCCCGCGCCAGGACTTCGACACCCTGGTCATGTCCCACCCGCAGATCCTCGAGCTGGTCAGCCAGATCGGCGAGGAGCGCATCGTGCTGACCGCCAACCTCCTGGCCAAGAAGGGCATCCTGGTCTGAGCCGCCCGCGCGGCCTGGCAGCTCGAGCGCGCCTCCCCGCGCGAGGAGCTGCTTGTCCGGTGAGCGCAGCGAACGGGGCTCAGCCGCCCCAGAAGGCGCGCAGGCTCGCGGCCAGGTCCGCGGTGACCAGCTCCGCCGGCTCGTCCCGGTACCAGTGCGGCGGCAGGCAGGCGCCCACGTGGGCCTGGGCGAAGCGCTCGTCGGCCAGCACCACCACCCCGCGATCCTCGGGCGTGCGGATGACCCGTCCGGCCGCCTGGATCACCCGCTGCAGGCCCGGGTACAGCATGGCGTAGGCGAAGCCCCGCTCGTAGGACTCCTCGAAGTACTCCCGCATCACCGCCCGCTCGAAGCCGACCTGCGGCAGCCCCGGCCCGATCACCACCGCGCCGACGAGCTCCTCGCCGGGCAGGTCGACCCCCTCGGAGAACGCCCCGCCCATCACCGCCAGCAGCAGCATCGGGCCCGCGCCCGCCCGGAAGCGATCGAGCAGGCGCTGGCGCAGGGCCGGGGGCATGCCGGAGTCCTGGACGATCGTGCGCTCGGCCGGCAGGCGCAGGTGGCGGCGCACGTCGGTGAGGAACTGGTAGCTGGGGAAGTAGGCCGCGTAGCGGCCGGGGCGGGCGGCGCAGGTGGCCTCGATGAGCCGGGCGATGGGCTCGTGGAACTGCGCCCGCGCCCGGTAGGCGGTCTTGACCTCGGGCACCACGAACACCCCCAGGTTCTCGCGGGGGAAGGGCGAGGGCAGGCTCAGCTTCAGCGGGTCCAGGGGCGCGAAGCCCAGCACGTCGGCGAAGTAGTCGAGCGGCGACAGGGTGGCGCTCATGGCCAGCGTGCCCAGCACCTCGGAGTGGCGCGCGCGCAGGCGCTCCGCGGGGTTGACGCACAGCACCCCGAAGCCCGCGCCGCCCGGGGCCGCGTGGTCGGCCGTGTAGGCCACGAACTCGCGCCCGCCGAGCTGCAGCACGTCGCGCAGCCGGCCCGCGCGGTGCAGCAGATCGAGCAGCGGATCGGGCTTGCGGATCAGCCGGTGGGTGCGGTTGTACAGCACGTAGGGGATGAGTAGCTCCCCGGCCCGCCCGCCCAGCCGCAGCCAGGTCTCTCGCGCGGGCTCTGCCACCCGGCAGCCCTCGAGCGCGGCCCGCCCGCTCTCCTCGGCCGCGCGGGCCTCCACCTGCACGGCGTCCGCGAGCGCCTGGACGTAGGCGCGCAGGTCCGAGAACAGGCTCGGGCCGTCGATCGTGGTCACCAGGCCCTCGAGCTTGAGCTGCTCGCTGCGCTCGACCTTGGCCAGGAACTCCCCGCGCTCCAGGGCGCCGGCCAGGTCGACGAGCTCCTGGCTGGCCAGGAAGGGGGAGTAGTAGCCCCGGGCCCGGTCGAACAGGTTGTGGGCCTCGTCCACCACCACCACCAGGCCGCGCTCGGCCTCCTCGCCGACCAGGCGCGGCAGGGCCACCGAGGGGTCGTAGACGTAGTTGTAGTCCCCCACCACGAGCTCGGCGTGGGACAGCAGCGCGAGCTGCAGCTCGAAGGGGCACAGGCGGTGGGCCTCGCCCACCGCGCGCACCTCGTCCGGATCCAGCCGGGGCCCGGCGGCCAGCGCCTGCTCGAGGGCCCCGCCGCGCTCCAGGCGCCCCTGGAAGTCCTGCAGGTAGGGGCACACGTCCGGGTGGCATAGCAGGTGGCCGGGTGGGCACATGCCCTCCTTGGCCCGGAAGGTCAGCTCGCGCAGCTCTCCGCGGGTGAGCCCGGCCGCCTGGCACACGTCCTCGAAGGTGCGCTCGACCAGGCGCTGCTGGGTGGTCTTGGAGGTCAGGAAGGCCAACCGGCCGCCCCGGCGCAGCGCCGCGCGCAGGCCGCCCACCAGGGCCGCCACGGTCTTGCCCGTGCCCGTCGGCGCCATGGCCAGGACCGGCTGGCCCCGGGCGAGCGCCTGCTCGATGGCCTCCAGGAAGTCGGCCTGGTGGGGGCGGGTGGCGGGGTAGGGGAACACCAGACGCTCGGCCAGCCGGGCCAGCTCCGCGGCGCGCAGCTCGGCCTGGCGCGCCCGCTCGAGGGCCTCCCGCAGCAGTGCCTCGAGCTGGGCGCGGGTGGCCCCGGGCTCGGGCGTGAGCTCGAGCTCCCGGCGGCCGCCGTCGAGCAGCGAGATCAGGGTGAGGCGCGCCTCCGGAGGCGGGCCGGGCTCGGCCTCGGCCAGCGCCAGGCAGTAGAGCCGCAGCTGCAGGCAGTAGTCGGGGAAGAACTCGGCCCGCACCCGGGCCAGCTCGGCCGCGCCGAGCGTCACCGACTTGACCTCCTCGACCAGCCGCCGGCCGGGCGGGCTGTGCAGCCCGTCGATGCGGCCGCCCAGGCGCGCCTCGAAGCCGTCCACCCGGGCCAGGAGCTCGACCGGCAGCTCGGCCCGGTAGTCCGGGCTGGCCGCCTCGCGCTCGGCCCGCAGGTCCTGATGGACGCGCGCGCCGAGCTCGGCCCGCGCCCGCCCGAGCAGCCCCGCGCCGCGCGGGCCCTCCCGCAGGAGCTCGCACACGTCGCCGATCGAGCCCGAGATGCGCCTGTGTTCGAGATCCACCGCGAGCGGCATGGCGGCACCCTAGCATCCCGGCCCGTCGGCCTCAAGACCAGCCCCGGCGCGTTCCCGCGCGGGCCGGTTTGGTCTAGAGTGGGCCGGTGACGCGCACTGCCCAGCTACCGCTCCTCGTCGCCCTCGCGCTGGCCGCGGCCTGCGGCTCGACCGATCCGCGGCGCCAACCCTTCTGCCCGGGCAGCCAGGATCTGGCCGCGCTGGTCGACCCGCGGATTGGCTCGGCCGGGCCCGGCAACGTCGCGGTCGGGGCGCTGGTCCCCCACGGCATGGTGCGCCTGGGGCCGGCCACGAACACGGAGGCCGGCAGCGTGGAGGGCTACGCCTACGAGAACGACCGCATCCGGGGGTTCACCCACACGCAGCTCCACGGCGCGGGGGGCAGCAACAACGGCTACGCCCAGCTCCTGTTCCTGCCGCTCACCGGGCCGGTGGAGGGTTACCCCCTGGCCACCGCGGCGCGCTTCTCCCACACCGAGGAGCAGGTCTCGCCCGGTCTCTACACCGTCCGGCTGCAGGACACCGGCATCCAGGTGGAGCTGACCGCGAGTTCACACGCGGGCCTGCACCGCTACACCTTCCCGGCGGGCGCGGACGCGCGGGTGCTCATCGATCTCGGCCACTCGCTGGGCGACTCGCGCGGCGGGCAGGTGGAGTTCCCCGACTCCCGGACCGTCGAGGGGTTCGGCGAGTACAACGTCCACCCGCTGCTGGACCTGCTGCTCACCACGCCCGAGCAGGTGACCGGGCGCAGCCGGGTGTACTTCCACGCCCGCTTCAGCCGGCCGTTCACCTCCGCGGGCACCTTCAAGAGGAGCGGCGAGGAGTACCTCTTCCGCGCCGGCACCGCGCCGGAGTCAGGGCCTTGGATCGGGGCCTGGCTGGGCTTCGGGGCGACCGCCGCCGAGCCCCTCGAGGTGCGCGTCGGCCTGTCTCTGCTGAGCACCGATCTGGCCCGGCAGAACCTGGAGGCGGAGCTGGGGGAGCGCGGCTTCGAGGAGGTCGCTGCCGAGGCGCGCGCCCGCTGGAACTGCCTGCTGAGCCGCGTCGAGGTGGAGGGCGGGACGCAGGCCGAGCGGGTGGAGTTCTACACGGCGCTCTACCACAGCCTGTTCCAGCCCGCCAACCTGACCGAGGCCGGGGGGCGCTTCTGGAGCGGCGCCGATGGGCAGGGCGCCGAGTTCAAGGTGGCGGGTGGCCGCCGGTACGTGACCGACGACTGGTGCGCCTGGGACACCTTCCGCACCTCGCGTCCGCTGGGCACGCTGCTCGATCCGGAGTGGGTCGAGGACACCCTGGCCTCCTACCTGCACCTGTTCCGGCAGGGCGGCTGGCTGGAGAAGTGTTCCTGGCAAGCCACCGGCTACTCCCGGGTGATGATCGGCAACCACGTCGCGGCCATCCTGGCCGACGCGCTGGTCAAGGGCTTCGAGGACTACGATCTCGGGTTGGCCTGGGAGGCGCTGTGGAAGAGCGCGACCGAGGACAACGCCGAGACCTTCCGCGACGGGCTGTGCGGCTACTTCAACCTGGGCACGCCGCCGGAGTACATCCTGGCGGGTTACGTGGGGCACGAGTGCGACCCGACCCAGTCGGCCTCCATGACCCTGGAGTACGCCTACGACGACTGGTGCACGGCCCAGGTGGCCGCGGCGCTCGGCAGGCCGGACGAGCACCAGCAGCTCATGCTGCGGGCCCAGAACTTCCGCAACCAGTGGAACCCCGCGACCGGCTTCATGCAGGCCCGCCGCCGGGACGGCACGTTCGTGGAGCCGTTCGACCCGGCCGCCTACGCCCAGGACTTCTGCGAGTCGGACGCCTGGACCTACACCTGGTTCGTGCCCCACGACGTGCCCTCGCTGATCGAGCTGCTGGGGGGGAGGGAGGCCTTCCTGACCCGGCTGGACCGCTACTTCGACGAGGGCCACTTCGACCCCTCGAACGAGCCCGGCTTCCACGCGCCCTACCTCTACAACCTGGCCGGGGCCCCGGCGCGCACCCAGGCGCGGGTCCAGGCCGTGCTGGCCGGGGCCTTCTCGGAGCGGCCGGACGGCCTGCCGGGCAACGACGACGCCGGCGCCACCAGCGCCTGGTTCGTGCTCGGCGCCCTGGGTCTCTACCCGCTGGCGCCCGGCGACGGCGTGTACCAGCTCTCGAGCCCGCTGTTCGAGCGCGTCGTCATCCACCTGCACCCCGGCTGGAGCCGGGGCTCGACCTTCGTGATCGAGGCGCCGGGCTCCCGCGGCGAGGCGCCTTACATCCAGTCGGCCAGCCTCGACGGCGCGCCGCTCGAGGTGCCCCGGATCCGCCACGATCGGATCACCGCCGGCGGCCGGCTGGTCTTCCAGATGGGGCCCGAGCCCTCGACCTGGGGCGCGGCGACCACACCCTGAGCCTTGCCCGGGCCGGCCCCGGCCTGGTAGCCTGGAGCCGAACCCGAGCCGGCCAGGATCTGGACTGGGGAGGAACACCATGGGTCAAGCCGAGTTCGACCAGGCCGTCCAGGACGTCAAGGGCCTGCCCGACCAGCCGCCCGACGTGCTGCTGCGGCTCTACGGGCTCTTCAAGCAGGCCACCATGGGCGACGCGAGCGGCAAGCGCCCCGGGGTGCTGGACTTCAAGGGCCGGGCCAAGTTCGACGCCTGGGCCGAGCGGCGCGGCATGTCCAGGGAGTCGGCCATGGAGGCCTACGCGACCGTGGTGCGCGAGCTGCTCAAGGCCCACCAGAAGTAGCCGGACCCGTCGGACAAGTCGGACCGGCTCTCCGACTCTTCCCTCGCAGCGCCTGATCCACTAGTGTCCGGGGTAGGGCCAACTACCACGGTGGGTGCAGGCATGCTGAAGAGGACGCTGTGCGGTGCGGGGCTGCTGGTGCTCCTGGCCGGGCTTTCGGGCTGCGGGGACGGCGGGGGCGGGCCGGGCGACGGGCTGCCGGACGAGCTGCCCATCGTCTTCACCCGGCCGGACGTGGGCACGCCGCTCACCGGCGCCGAGGTGACGGACTTCACCCGCAAGCTGACCGGCTTCTGGAAGGACCGGGGCTACTGGGACTGGGTCCTGCGGGTGAGCCACGGGGTGCACGCCTCCACCGGCAAGCCGGACTACATGCTGTGGTGGGGGGTGGACGTGTTCAAGGAGGGGGACACGGTGCGCTTCTTCCACGCCGACCCGAACGGCGGCGGGCACAACATCATGATCCCCTCGGGGCGGGTGCTGTCGGCCGCGGTGGCCGGATACCTCCTGACCGGCGACCCCAGCCTGGCCGCGGCGGCCGAGCAGTACTGCAAGGGCCTGTCCGCCACCATGCTGGGCATGGTGCACGACGCCGAGGACCCGATCGACTTCCTGATGGCCCGCAACATCGCGGCCTTCAACCACACCTACCAGACGGCCGAGGGCTACACCAAGGCCATCGACTACAGCGGCTGGTACCACGCCTACCAGAACTGGAATACGGGCCGCTTCGAGTACCCCGACAACCCCACCTGGGGCCCGCTGTGGGTGACCAACATGCGCTCCAAGGACGACATGCCGCACATCTTCCTGACCGCGCCCGAGCTGGTGTACGCGGCCTCGCGGGCCGAGTCGCCCGCGGTCCAGGCCGCCTGCGCCGACGCCCTCGAGCTGCTGGAGAAGTCGGCCCGCGACATCGTCGACAGCGGCTGGTACATCCGCTCCAAGGACGCGGACGGCGAGGTGTTCATCCCCGGCATGAGCGGCGATCCCGTGGCGGATCAGGCCGCCGGCGACCTGGCCATGCTCAACAACTACGAGGACCTCATCCCCGGGGCCGAGTGCCACGCCAAGCGGGCCGCGGCCTTCATCGGCTACGGCGAGCGGCGGGAGCTCGACTGCGGGACCGCCGCCACCAACGACTACGAGGCCATGGCCACCGGCACCCACTACTACAACTTCGCCATCGTGCGCTTCTTCCACGTGGCCGACCTGGCCCTGGCCCTGGTGAAGGGCGACGGCTACGCCGCCCGGGACTCGCTGGAGGGCATGACCGCCCGGCTGGACGAGAACCTGGCCCGGCCCGACGAGGAGCTCACCCGCTCGCGCTCCGAGTGGGAGCGGGATCTGGCCCAGCTCGCCCTGCGGGCCGCGGCCTTCGGGTTGCCGCTCACCTCGCGCGAGGCGCGCACCATCCACGCGAGCTGGGGCCGGGGCGTCGACGAGTACTCCACCTGGGAGCACTGGAACCTGTGGGACGCGAACCACCCGGACGGCCAGTACCCGCACCACCCCGGCGACGGCCGGGACACGGAGCGCTGGGCGGAGATCGAGGACATGGCGCTGGCGCTGGAGTACTGCTGGTCGCCGCTCAGGAACCCGGCCGGGGCGGCGTTCATCGACTGCGAGGTGGTGGCCGATCCGGCCCGGTGGGGGGAGTGAGAGGCTAGGGCAGGTACTTCGTCAGCTCGCCGTCGGGCACGTCGTCGCGGCCGTCGGCGCTGACCTCGATGGCCTTGCCCTTGCCGACCACCACGATCAGCCGCTCGCCCAGGGTGAACACGCGCTTGAGCTCCGTGCTCTTCTGCAGCAGGGCGAAGTAGGCCTTGCCCATGTACTTGAGCTTCAGCACCTGCATGCCCGGGGTGTACTCGAGGTCCACCCAGGCCCCGCCCTGGAAGCGGAAGGAGCGCCCGCCCGCGTAGCGGATGCCGGCCATCTCGTCCCGCTCGGCGTTGTCGCTGTCGGCCTTCTTCAGATCCTGGACCGCCTGGGCCATGTCGACGGCGCCGGAGCCGCTCTCGGCCTCCATGGCCTTGTCGGCCGCCGGCTCGGCGAACACGCGCATCTCGCGCGCGGCCTTGGCCCGGGCGTGGAAGGCGGGCTCCTCGGCCGGCGCCGGGGCCGCCGCCGCCGGCGCCGGCGACTTGGCCTCGCCGCCCAGGCGGCCGCTCGGCCGGTCGTCCCAGCCGCCGCGGGTGGCGGTCGACTCGGGCCGGGCGATGGTCGGGCGCCGCTCCTCCATGCGCAGGGGCTGGCGCGGGCCGGGCACGGCCACCACCGGGGAGTCCTCGGTGACCAGGTAGGAGGTGTAGGGGGTCACGATGCCGTAGCGCTTGGAGAGCAAGATGACCTCGTCCACGAGCTCCTTGCGCTCGCCGCCCAGGCGGATCTGCTCCAGCAGGAAGCCGATCTTGCGGGTGGCCCACAGGCGCGGGATGAAGTCGTTCTGCCGCTCGCCCTTGGGGAACACCCCCTCGTACACGAAGCGCTTCGACTCCTTGCCGACCAGGCCGGTCAGCGTCAGCGCCGAGTGCCCGTCGTTGCGGAAGCGCCCCATGACGATGAGCTGGCCGCCCTTGAACAGATCCGGCAGCTTCTTGGGCAGCACGTCGTACTCGTGGATAGAGCCCATGTCGAGCCGGAGCTCCGCCAGCACCGGGTGGCTGATCTTGTCGTAGAAGGAGGACACCGTCTGCTCGATCTCCTGGTTGGCCGCCACGTAGGTGGTGTCCGCGCCGTTCTCCCGCGCCAGGTTGTCCAGCAGGATGGTGTTCAGCTCCTCGCCCACGCCGAAGACGAACACCTTGGTCGCCACCTTGTTGGCGGCGGTGGCGTTCTTCATGATGCGGACCGGGTCGGTCTCGCCCACGGTCGGGTGGCCGTCGGTCATGAACACCACCAGGTTCGGCTCGCCCGCCTTGGTGTGCCCCAGGAGCGCCAGCCCGAGCGCCTCGTCGATGGCCGTGCCGCCGGCCGG